>RCUS01000208.1_pt1 | contig 43717 bp, 40 predicted proteins | sample 2166221 | NCBI WGS metagenome assembly RCUS01 (sample SAMN09932758, study PRJNA488358) | compost metagenome | isolation source: compost soil in cyclohexanecarboxylic | place: Germany: Experimental Botanical Garden
GCAGCGTGTACCACGCCGGTATCGAAACCCACGACACCATCGAAGACATGCTGCGCTACGTGCACTTGTCGCCCGAAGAACTGATGACCCATTACCGCGACAAGTGCGCCAATGCCCGCATCAGTGCTTCCGAGCGCACCCAGTTCCTCGATGCCCTGCGTCTGGGCCTGACCCGTTCGTCTTACCTGTCTTCCTGAGGTAAGTCCCGCTCACATCAGGTTGTCTGAAAATGTACCGCGCGCTGCGGAAATTTCAGATGACCTGGTGCGGCGGTTCTCTTTTTCCACGCGAAACGACCTACGTCCTCGGCTATCCAAGCCATTTGGTCTTCTTTTCGCGTAGGTCATTTCCTAAGTTGTACTTCGCCTCTCTACTCGGCCATGTCTCTCGGCGAGAATCCCCGGCCGCCCCTCCTGTAGAGAATCGCCGATGTTCGATCCCGTCAACGAACCTGAATTTCGTCTGGTCGTAGCAGGTCTGTCCGACGCCTTCGAGGTCCTGGCCTTTACCGGTAGAGAAGCCATCAGCGAGCCGTTCGTGTTCGACGTCGATCTGCTGATCAACGACCCGGCACTCGATCTTGCCAGCCTGCTGTACCGCTCGGCCGTCTTGCAGTTCGGGCCGGCGGGAAACAGCGTCCATGGACAACTGCATGAACTGGTGCAGCGCGACCACGGTTCGACGCTCAGGCTTTGCCATGTGCGGCTGGGGCCGAAGCTTTCGTGCCTGGCCCAGCGATTCAGCCAGCGTATCTTCAGCGCCCGTTCGGTGCCGCAAATCCTCGACCAGGTGCTCAGGGAACACGGAATTGTCGGCCAGGACCGGCGTTTCGAGCTGGACGATGATTATCAGCTGCGGGATTTCTGCACGCAGTACCGCGAATCGGATCTGCAATTCCTGCAACGGCTGTGCGCTCAGGAGCGGATTCACTATCACTTTGAGTCCCCCGCACGCGGGCACTGCGTGGTGTTCGTCGATGGGCAGACGCATTTTCCGGTGGGTGACGTGGCGGTCTTCAGGCGCGAGGGCGAACCATCGGCGGTGCGGCGCTTCGAGGTGCAGCGATGTGCCGACAGCGTGCAGCAAAGTGCTGAGTGCCACACGGATCTGGCGGCGCTGCGCAGCGGGCAATGGATGCCGCTGGCCGACCATCCGGTGAAGGAATGGAATCAGCTGTGGCTGCTGACCCATGTCGAACATCAGGGTAGCCAGGACCCGCTCAACCCTTACCGTAATCAGGTGCGCGCGATGCACTGGGCTGCACCGTTCGAGTCACCGCACTGCGCGCCGAAGCCCAGGATGCACAGCCTGCAACGGGGATGGGTGGTGAGTGTTGATGAACCACAGCCGGATCCGTCGCGTCCGGTGGCCGTGCAGTTTGACTGGTCGTATCAGGGGGAGGGGGCGACGCCCGGCCACTGTTGGCTACCGTTGGCGCCGCCGTTGCAAACGGCCAGTGGTGCGCCGTTGAGCGAAGGCGTGGAGGTGGTGGTGAGTTTCATCGAAGGCGATCCGGATCAGCCATTGATTACCGGAGTACTTCACCAGCCTGAGCAGGGTGAAAAGGCTGATGCGGTGGGGGCCGCGCCCGTCGATGAGCACCTGCCCGAAGGCGTGCAGGACTGGCTGCGTTCGGGGGAGCCTTTGCTGTTGTTGTGTCTGATGCCCGGTGGCGGCAGCTTCAATCATTGCGCGCAGGCGCTTTGCACCTGCCGGGCGGCAATGCGACTTGGCCAGAGCGGTGCGGCATGAACGCCGTGCACACGCCCGATGCGATCGCGCAATGGCTGTTGCTGGATGTGCCGGGCATGCCGCAGGCGGGTGTGATGTTGAAAAGCAGGTTTGCCCAGGCTCGATGGTTCTGGCTGTTCGAAAATACCGAATGGCATGCGTTGCATGAACAAGGCCCGGCGCTGATCGACCTGCGTAGCTGCCCGGAGTTGGCCCAGGTATGCGAGCGCGATGCTCAGCACTGGCGCGGCTTGCTGCTGGTCAGCGAGGCCTCGACATCGACGTTGCTGGCGCATCTGCGACGTATGCTCACGGTCAGTTTCGGTCTGCACCATCGCGCCTTGCTGAGTTACTACAACCCGCACACCGCCAGCTACTTTTTCGATGCCTGCGATGCTGGGGAACTGACTCGCTGGTTGGGGCCGATCAGCCAGATGCGCTGGTTTGGTGGCACTTGGGCCGACCGGGCGATTGGCAGTCAGGGCTGGCAGCAGTTGCTCAATCCCGGGGTGGCCGTCAGCCCTTTGACCGTCGAAGAAAACCTCAGCCCCCGGCAAAGGGAAAAACTGCAAACCTGCCTGCTGGAGCAGCACGCCTGGCATTGGAGCCGGGCCACTGCGACGGACTACGCGCGCCTGTGGTGCCATTTGCAGGAAGGGCTGGCGCTGGGCTTCAGCGAACGACCAGTGCTGGATGACTGGTTATGGTTGCGTCTGCTGCATCCTTACGCAGCGCTTTTGTCGCCATTGACCGGGCAAACCCAGCAGGAGCGGCTCGACAGCCTGCGCAACCGCTGGCAGGGCGATCAACCCTGAACGCCAATCGATCAGTGTGTGCGGGCGAACCAGCCATCGTTGCGGCGCAGTCGCCAGGCGATGACGCCGAGGGTCAGGCTGCGCAGCACCATGAACAGCAGGAAAGTTATCCACAGTCCATGGTTGCCCAAACCTTGCAACGCCCAGGCGAACGGCACCAGCAACACCACTGTCAGCAGCATGCCGTTGCGCATTTCACGGGCGCGGGTGGTGCCAATGAACAAGCCGTCAAGCAGGTAGCTCCAGACCGCAATCAACGGCAGCGCGGCGAGGTAGGGCAGGTAGATGAACGCGGTCTCGCGCACGCTGGTGATGTCGGTCTGCATCTCGATGAACAGGTGCCCGGCCAACAGAAACAATGCGGCAAAGCCCAGGCTCGCCAGCAACGACCAACCGCACGCCACCACCAAGGAGCGACGCAGGGCATCGCGGTCACGGGCACCGATGGCATGTCCGCACAGGGCTTCCACGGCGTGGGCCAGGCCATCGAGGGCGTGGGCGGTCAGCAGCAAACCGTTAAGCAGCAGGGCGTTGGCGGCGACAGTGGCATCACCCAAACGCGCGCCTTGCACGGTGATCAGGAAAAACACCGATTGCAGGGCCAGGCTGCGTAGAAAGATGTCGCGGTTGACCGCCAGCAGCGGCCGCCAGCTCTGCCACAGCCGTAATGCGGTCCAGACGATGTGGCCGGGGTAAGCGCGCAAGGCGTGGCGAGTCATCAACAGGCCGATCAGGGCGCCGGTCCACTCGGCGATCACTGAAGCCCTGGCCGCGCCGACCACGCCCCATTCCAGGCCGAGGACAAACCACAGGTTCAGGGCGATGTTGACCAGATTGGTGGTCAGCAGAATCGCCAGTGGAGCACGGGCGTTTTGTGTGCCGAGGAACCAGCCGACCAGCGCATAACTGGCCAGTGCCGCCGGCAGACCGAACAGCCGCGTGTGGAAAAATTCGCGGGTCATCTGGTCCAGTTCCGCCGACGGCTGCATGAACTGCAGCGCGACCCGGCTCAACGGCACGCCCACTGCGCCGAGCACAATCGCCAGGCCCATGGCCAACAGCAGGCCCTGCAACAAAATCTGCCGCAACGCCGCGCCATCGCCACGCCCGGCGGCTTGAGCCGCGAACCCGGTGGTGCCCATGCGCAGAAAGCCCACGGCCCAGGCCAGAAAGGTGTACAGGCTGGCCCCGACCGCGACGGCACCGAGTTGATGGGCATGGGGCAAGTGACCGATGACGGTGCTGTCGACCAGCGCCACCAACGGTACGGAAATGTTCGAGAGAATCATCGGCGCCGCCAGCGCCCAGACCCGACGATGGGTAGGACGGTCGCGCCAGTCGGCAATCAGGTTGGACATGCAGGCTCCTTGGGGGAGCGGGCATTGTAGCGACACATCGGCAATCTGCCGCGATCGAATGTGTGGGGTGTCAGTGCATGATCCAGCTGAGTAACCATAACCCCAGCATCAACCAGATGATCCCCATGATGAACGCCGCATTCATGAACGCGCGGATCGCCGACCACAGCAGCACCAGCCCCAGAATCAAGATAACGATGCTGATGATCGAGGTGTCCATACCCAGGGCACGAGACAAGCCTTCGACAAAGTTGCTGCTGGCACGGCTCACCAACTGGAACAGGCCACTGAGGGCGTCAACGATGAAACGGATGACGGAGCCAAGTGCCTGACCGAGCCATTCGAAAAAACCTTCTACCTGCATGGAATGAGCGTCCTGATGAATGAGATGCACGGTTGGGCCATTGATCACCATACCGAGTTCCCCACAAGCATAGAGGGTTGCGCTGTACCTGTGGGAGCCGGCCTCTCTTTGTCACTTGCCTTCACTCGCCATCCCCCCGAAGCTATACGCCTTCAGGAGAGCCCGATGAACCTTGTTGAACTGACCGAACGCCTGCACGCCATCCGTGACCGCAATGACTGGCGGCAATTTCACAGCCCGAAAAACCTGGCCATGGCCGCGAGCGTGGAAATGTCCGAGCTGGTGGAAATTTTCCAGTGGCTGACCGAAGACCAGTCACGCCAGTTGCCGGCGGACAAACTCGCCCATGCCGGGCAGGAAGTCGGTGACATCGTGCTTTATCTGTTGCTGCTGTGCAGCGAGCTGGGCCTGGACATGGAGGCCGTGGTGCGCAGCAAACTGGCGGACAGCGAGCGGAGGTTCAGCTGATGAGCGACCGTCATTTCGATCAACTGGCGACCCGTTTCGCCGAAAAAATCTACGGCGGTGCCAAAGGTGCGATCCGTCTGGCGGTGTTGCAGGCCGATCTGGCCGAAGCCTTGCCCGATCGCCCGCTGCGTGTGCTGGACATCGGCGCGGGCCTTGGCCACATGTCGTTGTGGCTGGCCCAGCGTGGCCATCAGGTGACCCTCGCCGAACCTGCCGAACCGATGCTCGAAGGCGCCCGCCAACGCTTCGCCGATGCCGGACAGAGCGCCACCTTCATTCAGGCACCCTGGCAGGAACTGCTAGGGCAGCTCACCGAGCCCTACGACCTGGTGCTGTGCCACGCCGTGCTGGAATGGCTGGCCGAACCCCACGCCATCCTGCCGGTGCTGCATCAGCTGACCAAGGCTGACGGCTGGCTGTCCCTGGCGTTCTACAACCGTGACGCGCTGATATATCGCAACTTGCTCAAGGGGCATTTCCGCAAGATGCGCAAGAACGACATGGCCGGCGAAAAGCAGAGCCTGACCCCGCAACAGCCCCTTGATCCGCGCGAGCTGGCGGCGCAACTTGAAGGTCTGTGGCAGGTCGAAACCATGAGTGGCGTGCGGGTTTTCCACGATTACATGCCGGTGGAATTCCAGGCCCGCGCCGAGCTGGCGGACCTGCTGGAAATGGAACTGGCCCACCGTCGTCATCCGAGCTTTGCCGGGCTTGGACGTTACTTGCACTGGATCTGTCGGCCTGTCTGATCGGAGCACGCAATGAAAAGTCATTCAGGTGTACTGGTGTTCTGCCTGGGGCTGGCTGCCTGTCAGGGCAGCAACCCCTATGTCGCCACGTCCAACCCATTGCCACCGGCGCCGCCCCAGGCCGCCAACACCTTTGACCGCAGCGCTTACCCGGCAGCCCCCCGTGACTATGGGCGCTACCGCAGTTGGGCCTGGCTCGACGGGCATCTGCCACCGGGCACCGCCTGGGCCGACTCGGCACAGATCGCCGAAGCGGTCAGCAATGCGCTGGATCAACGCGGCTTGCGCCCGTTGCACGACAATCGCCCGGCCGACCTGTTTGTCAGCGCCGACCTGCGCCTGGAAACCCGTTTGCGCCAGGTACAGGACGACTATTACGGCGGCGGTTATGGTGGCTACAACGGCTACGGCCCTGGATATGGCGGGTACGCCACCGTACCTGTCGTTCGTACCTATCAGGAGCAAGTCGTGGTGGTTCAGGTGGATATGTTTGACGCCAGGAGCGGCCAGCCGGTGTGGAGCTCCAGCGCTGAAACCGGCAACCGGGGCAGCGAAAGCGAGCGGGCCGATGCCATACGGGAGGCTGTGGAAAAGGCAATGTCGGCGTATCCTCCTAGTTAGCTTCTTGTAGATAAGAAGCATTCCGCAGGATCATGCCTTCAACCGGAGACTCATCATGTTCCGCCGTTTTGTTTTACTGGCAGTGGCCGCGCTGCTCAGTGCCTGCGCCGCCAACCAGGTCAATCATGACTTCGACGCCAGCCGCGACTTTGCTGCCTATCGCAGCTGGACCTGGAAAGAACCTGCCCTGCAATACCGTCCCGATGATCCTCGAATCAAGAGCGACCTGACCGAACAGCGCATCCGTCAGGCGGTTGCCGATCAACTGGATCAGCGCGGTTTGCGTCCGGCCGCCGCAGGCACCAAGGGTGATTTGAATGTGCAGACCTACCTGATTGTCGAAGAGCGCCAGCAACAGGTGACCACCAATTATGGCGGCGGCTGGGGTAACCCATGGTATGGCTACTATGGCGCGCCGATGTACAACGAAACCCGCCTGGTTTCCTACAAGGTCGCGACCATCCAGATCGACCTGCTCGACGGCAAGGACGGCAAACTGGTGTGGCGCGGCAGCGACGAGCAGATACTCAGCCGCACACCGAACCCTACCGATCGCAGTAATGCGATACGCGAAACGGTGACCCGGGTATTGGCGAACTATCCACCCAAGTAAACAACACATATCCCCTGTAGGAGTGAGCCTGCTCGCGATAGCGGTGTATCAGTCAGCATTTGCGTCGACTGGCACGCCGCTATCGCGAGCAGGCTCACTCCTACAGTTGTTTTTAGGTGGCAGAAATGGCGAGTTGCCAGCAGTCTCGCCATCCTTGTCTACACTGCTCTAACCAATGGAGGTAGCGCTCGGCAGTGCGCCGGCAAAGGAGTGCGCGATGTCGCCTCGCATGCAGTTTCGCGGCCCGGCCCGGCAACGGGGGGCGATCGGTTTGATGGCGGCCGGCACCTTGGCGCTGGCGTTGGGATTCACGCTGCTGGTGATCGATTCCGGCAGGCTTTATCTGGAGCAACGCAAGCTGCAACGGGTGGCGGATACCGCGGCACTCGAGGCCGTTACCCGCGATGGCAATTGCAAGTCCGGCCAGAGTGCAACCACCTACGCCACGCAAAGTGCGACGCGCAACGGGTTTACCGTCAACGCGGACAACACGCTGGTGGTCAATTGCGGCACTTTGCAGACCGGCGCGGGTAACCTTCGGGCGTTCGCTGCCGATGCGACAAAAACCGCTGCCGTGCAAGTCACCGTCAGCCGTCCCGTCACGACCAGCGTGGCGGCGGGCATCGGTGCGTTGTTGTCCGGCGGACCGGTCAGCCTCACGACCCGGCTCAGTGCCACCGCTGTCGCCGCCGAGCCCAAGCAGACGCTGGCGCAATTGAGTATTCGCAGCACTTTGTTGGGAGTCGATAGCGCCAGATCAAACCTGTTGAACCCACTGTTCTCGACGCTGCTGGGGGGCAACGTCAACCTCACCGTCGGCGGTTGGGACGGCTTGGTCAAGACCGATATCAACCTGCTGAAATTCATGGATCAACTCGCCATCGAATTGGGCGTTACGGCCGGCAACTACACCGCGCTGTTGAACACGCAAGGCAGTGTCACCAAGTTCATCAAGGCTGCGGCTACGGTGGCGGGGCAGAGCGGCGCCACGGTGGAAGTCAAAACCGCGTTGGCCAACCTGCAACTGTCGGCCTCCGCCGCTTCGCCGATCAAGCTCGGTGATCTGCTGCAATTGCAAACCGGTGCGCAAGCGCAAGGGCTGGACGCCACGGTGCAGCTGTTCCAACTGATCCAGGGGTTTGTCCAACTGGCGAACAAGAACAGCGCGGTGAACGCCGTGTTGCCGGTGAATTTGTTGGGATTGGCAGGCGTGACGACCCGCATAAAAGTCATTCAGCCGCCGCAGTTTTCGGCGGTGGGCGACCCGGCGCTGGCGAAGGTCGCGCCGCTGGGGGTTAACAGGATTTATGTGAGTACGGCGCAGATTCGCATATTGGTGGCGGTTGATTTGTCGTTGATCAATGCGGTGATCCAGACGGTCAATGGAACGCTAGACCTTCTGATGGATTTGCTCAATCCGGTGCTGAGGCTGGATTGCTTGCTCGGAAGCTGCACTCAAACTGACTTCAGAGTGCTGCCAAGTGGACTGAACATCGATGTCGGTATCGAGGCTGGCACGGGCAGCAGTTACGTGACCGACTTTTCCTGCGCTGGTCCGACCAACAAGAGCCTCACCGCCACCACCAATATTTCGGCCGTGAAAGTCAAAGTTGGTCTGATCGATGATGCGATCTGGCTTTCGTCCTCACCGTCTCCAAGCTTGTCGCCATTGCCTCTTGTCGATATCGGCTCGAAAACCTGCAGCAATATTCTCAATATGACCTGCGGTCCGCGAACACCCTTCGGCGGCGGCGGTACCGAAATCATGATCGACAGCCCGGTTGCCGGTAAAACCGAACCCAATTACACCTTTGCCAACCCCCATGAAATCAACGTTTCGCCGATCCCGACGCACCCGGTCACGATGACCGGAGTGGTGGGCAGCCTGAAAGGGACGCTCGGCGGATTTACGCTGATCAAGCACACGCCTGCCATCGGCAGCCTGTTGGGATCGCTGCTCAGTACTTTGCTGTCGACGCTGTCCGACGTCGTTTCGCTGTTGATCACCGCCATCAGCGGCCTGATCGCACCGCTGGTCGACCCGATCCTGGACAGTCTGCTGACCAACCTCGGCATCGACATCAACAAAGTCGACGTCGGTTTCAACCTGACCTGCGGCGAGAAAGGCAAAGCCTATCTGGTGATCTGATCCGCCGGCACAACCGGTAATTCAATGCAGAACCGCGCGCCCTCGGTCGAGTTCCTGACGCTGAGTTTGCCGCCCATGTTCTCGACAATGCCGTAACTCACCGACAACCCCAGGCCCGTGCCGACGCCCACCGGTTTGGTGGTGAAAAACGGCTCGAAAATCCGCTCCAGCAAACGGTGATCAATACCGCCGCCGTTGTCCTCGACCCACAGCCGCACCGACTGCTCATGGCGCTCGGCGTACACGGCGATCCACGGTTTGAAGTCTGGACTGCCTTCACGCTTGCCGAGTAATGCGTCCCGGGCGTTGACCATCAGATTGATCAGCACTTGTTCAAGCTGATCGACATGGCCGCGCACCAATACCTCAAACCCTGTCTCACTGATGCGCAAATCCACGCCTTTGCCGCGCATGCCTTCGGCCAGCAGCGACAGCGTGCCTTCGATGGCCTGGGCCGGGTTGAACGGGTGCTCTTCGATTTCCGAGCGACGGCCGAACACGCGCATATGATCGACCACGCGCGCGGCGCGCTGCACCTGCGCATCGATGCGGTTGAGTTTGTCGGTCAGGTAATCAATCTGCGCATCGCCGTTGCTCAGGCGCTTGAGGACATTGACGATGGCCATGCGCATCACGTTCAGCGGCTGGTTGATTTCATGGGCCAGGCCTGTGGCCATTTCGCCGAGGGTGGCCATTTTCGCGCTTTGCGTGAGTTGCTGCTGCGAGCGCCGCACTTCGGTGTTGTCGCGGCCCACGGCTTGAATTTCCAGCAACTGGCCCTGCGGGTCGAACACACCGCGATCCGACCAGACCCACCACGCATGTTCGCGGCCGGGCAGTTGCAGGTTGATCTCGGCGGTACTCACCGGAAACTCGGGGCTCAACTGACTCAGGCGCTGGGTGAATGCCTCGCGCTGTTCCTGGGACATCCAGTTGCCCAGATTCACCCCCGGCAATTGTTCCGGCGCGCACTCCAGATATGTCGCCAGCGGCTTGTTGCCGAAGGTCAGGGTAAGGTCCGGGCGATAGCGGCAGATCATCGCTGGCGAGTCTTCCACCAGAATCCGGTAACGCTCCTCGCTCTGCTTGACCCGCTCGGTCGCCAGGGTCGCTTCGGTGACGTCCAGCCACAGGCCAACGGCTTCCACCGGCAGGCCAAGGTCATCGCGCAGCAGCTTGGCTTCATCGAGCAACCAGTGGTAATCGCCACGACAGTCGCGCAGCCGATAGCGGCTGCTCACCGAACCTTCGCGCAGCAGTTGGCGAGTGCGTTCGAAATAGCGGTCGCGGTCCTCGGGGTGAACCCGTTCGACCAACGCGGCGCCGGTGCATTCGGCGAGGGTCCAGCCGAGCAACGGCCCCAGGCTGTCGCTGAAGAAGGTCGGTTGCAATGCGCCTTCGACGTAGCGCTGCACGTAAATGACCGCGGGCGAACGGGCGATCAGATTGTCCAGCCGCGCATGAGCCGCGGCGGCGTTTTGTTCCTGGTTCTTGATGTCGCTGATGTCGAGCATGAAACCGACCAGACGCCGGTTTCTGCCGACGCCCAAGGCCTGGCCTTGCAAGCGATACCAGGCAGGTGTCGAGGCGTTATCGAGGGGACGCAGGCGCACGCACAGCAATAGCGGCGTGCTTTCATCCTGCAAGGTTTGCAGGCGACTGCGCAGCTCTTCGCGGTCGGCTGGGTGCACTTGATCAAGCCAGTCCTGCAGTGGCAAACGCAGGCTCCCGAGGTTCAGCGTGCTGGCCAGTGAGGGCGCCAATAGCACCTCGGCGCTGTCGCTGAACACTTCCCACCAGCCTGTGCCGAGCAAGGCTTGCAGCGACTCGAGGCGTTCCAGTTGCAGGTGATGGCGGTGTTCGCGCAAGCGTTCCAGCACGGGCGCGGCGAGCGCGGCAGCGAATTGCAGCCAGTCGATCATCCCGACGTCGGGCGCTCGTTGTTGCACCGACCAGCAACCACACAACAACCAGGCCGCCACCCCTTGGGCATCGTGATAGGGCACGACGAAACCCTCGGTATTGCCGAAGGTGCCTTGCAGGCGCGGGTGCTCCATCAGATTGAGGTGCTGGGGCGCGGAGCCGTTGAGGCTGTCGAGGCCGGTGCCCAGGCGCTGCCCGTTTTGCCAAAGCTGCGGCGCGTCGAAACCGGCGTAGTGCTGGTGAATCTGCCAACCCTGTTCCTGCTCGTCGAGCAATGCCAAGGCGATGCACGGGATCTGGAAACGCTGGGCGAGGCTTTGCAGTTGTTCGCTCAGCACCTCGGGTAAACGCGTCAGGCTGCATACGCGCAAATGCTCGCCGATCTGCGCCGCCAGCAACTGACATTGATCGCGCAGGCGCGATTGCCGGCGTTCGAGCAGCAGGTCGCCGATGTCCAGCAGCTGCAACAACCAGGCATCGGCCAACGGCTGGACCCAGCCGCGCAGATGAAGGGGCTGGCCGCTGAGGCCGTAAAAGTCCAGGTCCAGTTGCTGCCCTTGCCAATCAGCCGGTGAACCCTCGACCACGAGACTGCAATGGGGCAACAGGAAGTCGAGCAGATGCGGCGCCTGCGCGGTGGGTACCTGTTGCGCCAGCAGATGCCGCAACGGCCCCGTCAAATGCAGCACCTGGCCTTCGGCATTCAGATGCATCTGCAAACCGACACTCAGCACGCTCAGCGGCTTCAGGGATTCCGCAGGCGGTGATGGATGACGGTTGAGCAGACGCCCGAAGAGTTTGTCCCCGGCACTCAAAATTGCAGGCTCGAACTGGCGGTGAGCGTGGCGGGTAAATTCGGTACTTGGCCGATGCCCGGCAGGTGCAGAAATGGAATCACCGCGCTCAATTTGTTGGTGGGATAGTTGATGCTGACCTTCAACACACCGGCCGTAAGCGTGGTGCTGGTGTCGGTGTCGACATTGAATTTCAGCCCGGAGGGAATCCACGCCAGCTGCCGTTTCAACTCATCCTTGACCACGGTTTTCAGCGCGGCTTCGTAGCCGGGTGTGTTCGGGTCCAGCGCCACGCTGCGTCGCACGGCTTCGGCGGTGGACTGGTTGAAGGATTGCATCAACAACAGCGGCAGGCTGTACGTGACGATGGCATAGAACACGCCGAAAAAAATGACGAACACCAACGCAAATTCAATCGCGGCGGCGCCTTTTTGCTTGCGGGGGAGGTTGGTTTTCATGAGTGCGTCTACCCTGACCATCACTGCGTAATGTCAGCATAGAATCATTCAGCCAAAAGGGATGTTTTTTACCGAATGCAAAGCTTTGTCCTACTGATCTGGCTGGCGCTGTGCGCCGCACAGGATGCCCGGGAGCGCCACATTGCCAATGCCCTGACGTTGGGCGGCGGGGCATTGGCCCTGGCCTGGTTGCTGTGGAACGGCTCCACCTGGCTGGGCGCACCCGCCGAACAAGGCGGCTGGGCGGCGCTGCTGGCGCTGGCCTTCACCTTGCCCGGTTATGCGATGCGAAGGCTGGGTGCGGGCGATGTGAAACTGATGACCGCGCTGGGCCTCGCGACCGACGGTCGGCATGTGCTGGGCGTGTTTATCGGCGCCGGATTGGCCAGCGTGTTTTGGTGGCTGCTGGCGCCAAGAGTCTGGCTGCTTATCGGTCAAGGGTTTAGAAGTCATGTCCGTTATCTGGAGCCGGGAATGTCAAAAAAACAACCCTTTGCACCGTTCTTGCTGGTGGGTTTTTTACTGACGTTGGCCTGGCTCCGCTAGTCGTTCGTTTTGTACAGAGTGGCCAAGAGCGACTACTTTCATACAAGAGTTGTACAGCCTAAAGCGGTGGATACAGGAACGGTCAGCCTTTGACCTTGCAGGGAGTTGCACGTGAACAAGCGTACCTCGGCAGTAAAAATCCTTGTGGTCGATGACCAGCCCACGGTCGTTGAAGAACTCTGCGAATTTCTTGAGAGCAACGGTTACCGTTGTGTGCCTTGCGAGTCCGGCCATCAAGCCATCGAACGATTCAATGACGACACCGACATCGGTCTGGTGCTCTGCGATTTGCACATGCCTGGCCTGGACGGGATTCAACTGGTTCAGGAGCTTCAGCGGTTGTCCGGCAAGCATCGCGCGTTTGAAGCGATCATGTTGACCGGGCAGGCGGACAAGCAGGATGTGATCAAGGCCCTGCGTGCCGGGATTGCCGATTACTACCAGAAGCCGATTGACCTGCATGAGTTGCTTGAAGGTTTGCAGCGTCAGGAGGTGGCTTTGCATGAGCGGCAAAAGACGCTGCAGTTGGGGCATTTGAATCAGAAGCTGCAATACCTGTCCGAGTCGATCGATGATTTGTACCAGGACCTGGACAAGGTTCGGCGTACGCCGTATTCGTCGGCTTCGGCGGATGACGGTGATGTCAGCGATACCGACCGGATTGAGATGCCAGCGATTTTCAATCAGCTGTCGCCGCGGCAGCTGGATGTGGCGCGGTTGGTGGGCAAGGGGCAGACCAATTATCAGATTGCCTGTGAGTTGGGGATTACCGAGAACACCGTGAAGTTGTATGTGTCGCAGGTGTTGCGGCTGACGCATATGCATAATCGGACGCAGTTGGCGTTGGCGTTGTCGCCTAGTAGTTCGGGGATGCGGCAGAGGGTTACGGCGCACTGAGTTTTCCTGGCTGTAAGCCGATCAAAACTGTGGGAGCCAGCCTGCTGGCGATGGCGGCCTCCCGGTGTACATATCCATTTCTGCGGTAACGGCGGCTTATGGTTTCGCCCTTACGGCGAGTCCCTTTTTCAAACGCCAAAAAGGAACCAAAAGGCTGGCCCCTTACGTACGGCCCCTCGCTAAGGCTCGGGGTTCCTTCGCTCCGGCATTCATCCGGGGGCATCGCCTCCGGTCTGCTTCGCGACGACCTCCTCTCGATGTGTGCGGCTTCGCCGCACGGCGCTACGCGCCCACCCCCGGATGAACGCCTCCACTCAGCCTGCCGATGGGGCGGGTGGATCAAGATCAAAAGCGGCAGGCGAGCTAACGCTCGGCCTGTTGAGTGGTGAGAGGCAACTCGGTGGTGTGTGCTGATCTGCTTTTGCTTTTGCTTCTCTGTAGGAGCAAGGCTTGCCCGCGATGGCGGCCTGTCAGCCGACCAATTTCTTGCGAATGCACCCAATCCAACTGTAGGAGTGAGCCTGCTCGCGATGACGGAGTGTCAGGCGACATTGATGTTGAATCCACCGCGCTCATCGCGGGCAAGCCCGCTCCCACAATAATTCGGTTGCTCGCAAATCCTGGGTACACCCACCAACCCTGTGGGAGCTGGCTTGCCAGCGATGGCGGCCTGACAGCCGACCAATTTCTTGCAACTGCACCCAATCCAACTGTGGGAGCCAGCCTGCTGGCGATGGCGGCGGAACAGTCGACGATGTTTAACGGTGAATAAAAACACCGGAACCTTCCCACATGTTTTTCAGGTTGTCCGTCGGACGCGCGATCTCTAGCCTCTGTCTGTCGCTGACAAAATCAGTGATCGGGCTGTCGCGGCCTGTTAAGTCCATTTGGTGCATAATCCACCGGCCCAACCGGAGTGCTTCGGTACTTGTCGTTTGGTGTGATGGTGGCTGTGCGCGGGATACCTTCGGGTATGCCGAGTTTCCAAATGGCTCGGTCCGCGACCCCGCGTACAGCTGCCGCCTTTTATCGCTGTCGCGGCGATTCAGTGGCAGCTCCATTTCTCATTTGGAGCTTCACCATGATCAAACCAACCCCAAATCCCCCCGAAACCGACCCCGCTTCCCCCTACGAATCTACCCACTCAAAAAAGCTCCACGAAGCCGCCGATCGTGCGCTGGATTACCATCTCAATCCCGACAAAGACTCGGCATCCCCGCGCCAGCCCAGCTCGATGTTCGTCATCGTTCCTGACATCAACACCGAAACCCTGTTGGCCCACGCGTGCGAATCGTTGGCGTCGGCCAGCATCATGGCCAGTGACCTCGCGGGGTTTCTGGACAGTCCGCATCGCAATGCATTGCTGGGTATTGCGCAGATCATCATGCTCGGTGAGCTGGCCGTGAATCGGGCGCTGGATAATCTCGATCCGCAGGATTGATCACTGCTTCCCTGTGGCGAGGGAGCTTGCTCCCGCTGGGTTGCGCAGCGACCCAAAAACCGCAGTTTGCGGTGCATTTGGCAAACCGGGACCTTTGATCGCGACTGCTACGCAGTCGAACGGGAGCAAGCTCCCTCGCCACGGTTTGTCAGGTGCAACGCTCCATTTATTCCCCCGCCCCACTATTCACTTTCCCCCCTTCATACTGATCAAAAAACGCCGGTATCTCATGCTGAAAACTCTTCAGCCAGCGCTGCATCGCCAGTTCGCGTTCGGTGGCGCTGGCGGTTTGGGGCTTGTCGGAGGCGAAAGTATTGCGCGATTGCAGTTGCAGCCAGCCTTCGGTTTCCTGCTGTTGCGGTGAGGCCGGGCCGGCGTCGATGGCGTGGCTGGTGAAGGGCAGGGCCAGCAGGCCGAGGCAGCAGAGGGTGGTCGGTTTCATGTGGGTTCTCCCTACTGAAGCGCCGGGTTGGTGACGGCGGCGACTTGGGCGGCAATGGTGGCGCCGGGTTTGGCCGGGGCCTTGAGTTTCTCGGCGCGGGCCTGGGCTTCGGTGACTTGGGCCGGGCTCAGGCCGAGGCGGCTGACCAGTTCGGCGGCGCGGTTCCAGTCGTCCTGGTAGATCAGTAAAGTCACCAGATTCACCGCCGCCAGTTGATCGCTTTGCTTGAGTTCGATGGCAGTGAGGAATTCGAATTTCGCGTCTTCGACCCGCAATTGATTGAGGTACACCACGCCCAGGTCGTTGCGGATTTTTTCATCGGTGGGCGCCAGTCGTGCGGCCCGTTGCAGGTGGGCTTGTGCCTGGCCGTGATCGCCCGAGGCGGCGGCAAGTTGGCCCAGACCGTGTTCGGCTTCGGCGGCCATGCAGCTGCCGAGCAAACTTCGGTACAACGGCTCGGCTTCGCTGCGACCCAGCAGTCGATAGACCTTGGCCTTGCGCAGGCGTACGTCGGCGAGGTTGTCCGGCAGGCTTTGCAGGTTGGCCAGGCTGGCGTGGAGTTTGCCGTCCTTGGCCATGTCATCGGCGAGGTTCAGCGACAGCTGTTGTTCGGAACTCAATTTGCCGCAACTGGCGGAGTCGGTCAGGGCGCTCCAGGGTGTCTGGCCGTTGCTCGCGCAACCGCCCAGCATCAGCAGACTCAAACCGGCAATCAGTGCTTTCATCAGGTTCCCTCTAGGAAGCAAAGGCCCGGGCCAGGGCGGTGAAGCCCGGGCCGGCCAGTACGATCAACAACGCCGGGAAGAGAAACAGCATCATCACGACGGACATTTTTGCGGACATCTTGGAGATGTATTCCTGCAGACGCGTCAGGCGCCGGTCATCGAGCAACAGCTTGAGCGCCAGCAGGGATTTCATCGCACCGCCGCCCTGATGAATCAGCTGTTGCAGGATCACGCAGGTGTCGGTGAATTCGTCCACCGCCAGCAGGCGAGTGGCTTTGTGCAGTTCTTCGCCCAGTTCCAGGCCGGAGTCGACCCGGGCCAGCACCAGGCGCAGTTCATGGGTCAGGATCGGCAGCAGTTGTTTGCCGTCGTTGCTCAATACGCGCAGCGATTGCTCCACCGCCATGCCTGATTCAAACAGGATGCGCAGCAGCGGAATGAAGGTGGAAATTTCGATCGCCAGTTTTTTCTGCCGATGGTGCGCGGCGGCGGCCAACAGACGTTTGGGCAACAGATAACCGATGCCGAGAGCAAATGCCGGGGCGATCCACTGATTGACCACGTTGGGGAAAAACAGACCCTGGATCAGCAGGCACAAGATCAGCGCCAGCACCGGTGCGCCAACCTGGAACGCCGCGAACATGGCGCGCTTGCGTGCTGTGCGCCAGCCGAGGGCGTTGAGCAGCGTTTGGGTTTCGTTGTCGAGTTTGACTGACTGCTGACCCACGCGACTGGCGCCCAGCGCATGCAGCCACTGGCTGAAACGATTGTCGCTCGGTGCTTTACCGTCCAGGCGCTGCACCACCTGACGGGCACGTCGGCGCAGCTCCAGCACGACACTCAACAGCAGCAACGAGGCCGTTATGAACAGCAGCGAGCTCAGCAACATGGACAGGTTCATAGGCTGCGCAACATGCGCCACAGCGCCAGACATCCGAACACCTGCAAGCCGATCGCGCTCACTAGCATCATTTGCCCGGAGCCGTCGTTCCACATGCCCATCAGGTAGTTCGGATTGGAGATCAGAAAGTAGGCGGCGACGGTGATCGGCAGCAGCGCCAGGACCACCGCCGTGACCCGTGTTTCGCCGGTCATGGCGCTCAGTTGGCGAGCGGCTTGTTCACGTTCGCGGATCATCTTGATCAGGTTTTCCAGCAGCTCGCTGGCGTTGCCGCCGTAGCGGTGGTTGACCTTCAGGCCGAGGGCGAACAGGCGCAGTTCATCTTTGTCGTACAGCTCGGCGAAGTCCGAGGCGGCATCCGGCAGACTTACGCCCAACTGCACGTTGCGCTGCACCCGGCCCAGCGCGTGCTTGAGTGGATTTTCGGCGGCGTCGATCGCACCGAGCACGGCATCGGCCAGGGTGCGCCCGGACTTCAGGCTGCGCACGGTGTGATCGAGCAGCGGCGGCAATTGTTCGATCATGCGCTTGAGCCGGCGCTGGTATCGCCACTGCACATACAGCCGCAAAACCACCGGCGGCAGCAGCAACAGCACGAGCAACCCTAGCCAGCCGCCCGCGACCAATCCGAGTAAGGCGACCAACCCCCAAAGTGTCAGCCATAACCCCAGACGCTCCGTGGGTCGACCCAGACCCGCGCGCAAAAAGGCGCGCTCCAGTGCTACCCACGAGGTTTTCTGCACCACGCGTTCCGGTTGCCCTTGAGTCAGGCGTTCCAGTGCGCGCTCGGTGCCGGGTTGGCGCAACCCGCGAACGAGCAGGCGCACCGACAGACCGAGCAGTGCCAGGCAAACGAGAGTGAGCAGCAACGGTTTGAGCATGCCGTGCCCTTCAGTACGCGTTGGGGGAGAGCGTCGCCTCGCGACGCAGTTTGTCGCCGGCGGGGTTTGCCGCTTCGCGCATGAAGCCGAAACCTGTGCGTCGGTCGAGGCGGAACAGGGTATTGGTGACGTACACGTCTTCACGGATGCCGATCACCTCGACCACTTCGCTGACGCAACGGCGACCATCGGGCATGCGCGTCAACTGGATCACCACGTCCAGCGCTGCGCAGATCATTTGCCGCAGTGTCCGTTCGGCGATGCTGCGCCCCGTCAGGCCGACCAGGGTTTCCAGGCGCAGCAAGGCATCCTGGGCGTTGTTGGCGTGCACGGTGCTCATGGAACCGTCGTGGCCGGTGTTCATCGCGGTGAGTACATCGACCACTTCCACGCCGCGGATCTCGCCGAGAATGATCCGGTCCGGACGCATCCGCAGGGCGTTGCGAATCAGGTCGCTGGCCTTCACTTCACCATGGCCTTCGGCATTCGGTGGACGGGTTTCCAGGCGCACCACATGCGGGTGGCCGAGTTGCAGTTCGGCAACGTCTTCAATGGTCACCAAGCGTTCGTGGGGGTTGATCAGCTGGCTGAGAATGTTCAGCAGCGTGGTCTTGCCGGTGCCGGTGCCGCCGCTGATGAGGATGTTGCAGCGCTTGCCCACGGCTTCTTGGAGGAATTCGTAGATCGCCTGATCGATGGTTTGCATGGCCATCAGGTCGGTGCTGTTGAGCATGTCCTGGCGGAATTTTCGAATCGACAGGCACGGGCCGTCGAGGGCAATCGGCGGAATGATCGCGTTGACCCGGCTGCCGTCCGGCAGGCGCGCATCGACCATCGGCGAAGATTCATCAAGCCGCCGACCCAGCGGCGCCAGAATGCGCTGGATGACACGCTCGACGTGGTGCGCATCGATGAAACGCAAATCGCTCTGATGCAATACGCCGTCGCGCTCGATGAACACCCGGTGCGGGCCGTTGACCAGAATCTCGGTCACCGACGAGTCGCGCAGCAGCACTTCCAGCGGGCCGAAACCGGTGAGCTCGTCGACGATTTCTTCGGCCAGTCGCTCCATCTCGTAACGGGAAATCGCCAGGTGCAAACGCGCGATGTACTCGGCGACTTTGTCGATGACGAACTGCGACAGCACTTGCCGCGAACCTTCCAGCAGGTTTTTGCCGGATTCTTCGATGGCATCGATGATGTAGCGGTGCAGCACCAGTTTCAGGCCATCGTGATCGGTGTTGCCGGTCACCGCGCGCGGGCTGGCGCCGAACAGTTTTTCTGCACTCATTGCACACCTCGCAAGCGACTGAACCAGGACTTGGGTTTGGCCAGGCTTTCGGAGCGTTTGGCCAGGCGTTCACCGAGGGCGCGCAGGCTTTGGGTGAGGACTTCCCGGGGCGCCAGTTCGAACAGGGTCACGCCCTGATTCTTGGCGTTCAGGCGCACCTCCGGGCTGTAGGCGAGGGTGGCGATGATTTCCATGCCGAAGCTTTTTCCCAGGGCATCGGAGTCCGGTGCGACGCTGCGCAGGTAGCGATCGATCAACAGCTTGGCGTGATCGAGCTTCATACCTTTTTCGCGCCACAGGTTTAGCACCGCGAGATTGCGCCGGCAGTCGATCACGTTCTGGTCGGTGTACCACAGCAGCTTGTCGCAGTGGCTGACGAAGGTGCGCAAGGCTTCGCTGTCCGGTTGGCCGGTGAGGTTCACCACGATGTGCTGGAAGTGTTGGCGCAGGGCGCTGAGCAGCATGTACAGCTCGGCGGCGCTGGTGTGTTCCAGCGGCTCGTCGTTGCTGGCGTAGGCGAGGATGCGCAGCCCTACTTCGCAACGGGTGAAGGCGCTGTCGATCAGCGTCGCGTCGAGGCGGCGCACGTGGCGCAAGGCATCGCCAAAATGAAACGAACTCTCAAGTCCCAGCAAGGCCAGGCTGTCGCCGCGTGGCAGTCCGAGGTCGAGCAACAGGGTTTGCTGGCCGCTCTTCTGTACTACTTGCGCCATATGGTTGGCGAGCAATGCGCCATCGGCATTGCTCTGCACCCCGTACAGCACGGTCAGGCCGCCAAGCTGAGTGTTCGACGCCACGGGCGGCAGGCGTTTGCCCAAGCGACGCACCAGGCCGGCGACTTCACTGGAGCGCGAGCCATAGGCGACGAAATCCCGCGCACCGGCGCGCATGGCATTGAGCACGAGTTGGTTGTCCATGCCGTCGCCCAACGCGACGATGGCCAGCATCGGCTTGGCTTCCAGTGCACCTTCGATCAACGCGCATTGGGCGACCACGTGTTCCCGATCAAGGCCGACAAATACCAGGCTGGCGAAGGTCACGTCCACCAGCGCCAGCAGTTCGTCGAGGCTGCCGCCACCGGCGCTGACCACTTGGCCCAGCGGGGCGAGGGCGCCTTGCAGCCACTCCAGATCGGTGCTGTTGCGCGTGATCGCAAGAAAGGTCTGACTCAGGTTCTGGCTCATTGCGATAGCCCGCTGCGTTTATCGAAGTCGCCGTTTTCGAGGAAGTACAGGCGATACCAGTTCGGGTCGTAATTGCGCAGTTTTTCACCGGGCAGCGACGGCAGCGGTGCGTTGACGGCCAACGGCTGCACCAGGTGCGGCGTGACGATCATCAGCAATTCCCGTTCTTCGCGATTGATCGAGGAACTGCGAAAGAACGCGCCGAGGATCGGGATGTCACCCAGCCCCGGAAACTTGTTCACCTGCGACGTGTTTTGCGTGCTGATCAAACCGCTGATGACGAAGCTCTCGCCATCGGCCAGGGAAATGCTGGTGTCGGTGCGGCGGATGGTGAAGGCCGGCACCGTGGTGCCGCCGATGGTCACGGCATTGTTGTAGTCCAGTTCGCTGACCTCGGGGGCAACCTTGAGGGCGATCTGGTTATTGCTGACCACCGTCGGCGTGAGCGTCAGGCGGATGCCGAATTCCTTGTATTCGATGGAGTAGCTGTTGCTGTTGGCGCTGGGAATCGGGATCGGAATTTCCCCGCCCGCCAGGAAGCTTGCGCTCTGTCCGCTGATCGCCACCAGGCTCGGCCGCGCCAGGGTGTAGGCAAAGCCACTGCCTTCCATGGCATTGATGATGGCGAGGAAGTTACCGCCACCGGCGACGATGTTGAACATGTCGTTGGCCAGCGGAATGCTCGGCACGGCAATGCGCGGATCGAGGTTGCGCAGCGGGAACACCCGAGGCGTCACTGCTGTGCCGGGGACGGTGCCGGGGGAGCCGAACAGGAAGTTCGAGTTTTTGCCGTAGATCGAGGTGCTGGCCTCTTTCAGTTTGGTGCGGCTGACTTCGACGAAGCGGATGTCGGTCTGCACCTGCGATGGCAGCAAGGGATCAGCGGACGGTAGTTGTCGCGCGGTGGTCATGGCCGTCGTCGCGCGACCCTGGACGAACACCATGCTTTGGCGCGGCGCGCTGGCGCAGGCGGTCCAGACCATCAGGCTGGTCGTGCCGGGGGCGACACCGGTGAGCAGGAATGCCTGATTGCCGTTGACGCGCACGTCGGCGATTTTCGGGTCACCGACGGCGATGCGGGTAATCGCCACGGGCGATTGCAGTTCCTGTTGCTGACCTTCGCCAACTTCCAGTGCGGCCGGCAATGGGCCGAGCGTGGCGCAACTGCCGGTTGCTGCGATTGCCGACGCCAGCGGCAAGCCGCTCAGCAAGGTGGCCCAGATCAAGCCGTTGAACAACGGCGTAATACGTCTGCGCATTAAAAGGCGTCCTTGCTCGATTTCAGGGGGTCTGTTGAGTGATTTCATTGCCGCGGATGACTTCCACGCCCGACCTGCGTGGCGTGGCGGCACCACTGGCGACGACAGGTTTGGGTGGCGGTGACATGGCCAATTGGTTGAACTGGATCAACTCGCGATTGGCGTTGGCGATGTTCGACGGCGAATCGCCTTGGCCGGCCCAGTAACGGGCCAGGCGTTTTTCATCGGCGCTGCGCACGGCCAGGCGCAACACCCCGGCCTGCGCCGCGAGCATCAAGCGGCTGAGCAGTTGTTCGGGCACGGCCAGCAGCACGGTGCGGGCGCCGGCACGTTGTTGTTCCTGTCTGAGTTTGTCATCGTTGCTGCGGGCCGGGCTGGCGGGCTGGCCGTCGTTGGTCAAACCCATTTGCTCGCCCACGCCCAGCACACGCAGGGCCGGGACCACCAGTTGCGCCGAGGGCTGAAGGTTGTTGGTATCCCCGCGCAAAAACAACAGCACATCGACATAGTCCCCCGGCGTCAGTTGGCCGCCGGCGTTGATCACTTCATCCACGGCGACGGCGAGGGCGCGTTCATCGGGGCGAATCATCCGCGCCAGCGTGCTGCCGGCTTCGAAGCTTTCGTCGCTGAGCCAAGTACCGGCGCGGAGGGTGCGCCACGGTGTGCGGCCAATAGCTTGATCGAGGTGGGTCAGGCTGCCGGCGGGAACGGTGCGCAGTTTTTCCAGGGCGACGTCGGCGGAGGTGATTTGCACGAACGGAGCGATGTCACGTTGCAGTACCACCACCGGTTGGCGGGTGTCTTCTTCCTGCTGCACAGGTGCCTGAGCGGTAGTTCCCGGTGTGATAATCGCGGGTTGCGTAACGGTGGCAGCGGCCGGTTGACGGCTTAGTGTGAAACCCCAGTAACCGGCAATGACAGCGCCCACCAGAGACAATCCGGCAAGACTCAAGATGACGCGGCTGTTCATGACGGCTCTCCCTTTCCTGCTGCTAACGACCTCGTCTATCCAACGAGAAAACTTCACAATCAGGCAGCTATGAACATAAAACTATTTCGCTATTTGACCGTAGCGCAGCTAGAGCAAAACGCCATTACCGGAGAGTAAAAATTCAACGAAAGTAAAAGATTACGATGAAATGTCATGTTTTTTTGACGTCAACGAAACGACTAATACTTTCGTGTTAATGCGTATTTACAGTTGTTGGGCAGCGGAATGCCGACAATGCTGGTGCTGGCACAGGGGAATCATGTTGCGCTTATGCAACACCCGGTGCTCCAGGAGATAGGTCATGTCTTTTTCGAAGCTGGTTAAGAAGGTCAAATCGGAAGTCGTGTTTTACAAGGGGCTGCTCAAGGATAGCGAGGGTGCTTCGGGTATCGAATATGCGATTGTGGCGGCGATGGTGGCGGTGGTGATTGCCGGGCTTAGTGGCGGCATGGGCACAACAATTACGACTCTCTTTGGAACGATTAAAACTGCTTTGACCCCTGCGGTTACTCCGTAATCCAAGCGTCAGTCATTTGTTAATGCCAAAAACGGGTTCTTATGTCAGCGCTTACTTCATTGACGGTGTCGCTTATGAACTCTCCAGTATGTTCGCGCCAACAACTTCTTCTGGTCGATGATGAAGAGGATGCTTTGCTTGAGTTGGCGGAGTTGCTGGAGGGGGAGGGCTTCAATTGTTTTACTGCAACTTCGGTCAAGGTGGCGTTGCAGCATTTGACGCGTCATCCGGATATTGCGCTGGTCATCACTGATCTGCGCATGCCGGAGGAGAGTGGCATGTCGTTGATCAAGCGCTTGCGCGAGCATACGTCGCGCCAGCATTTGCCGGTGATTGTGATGTCCGGGCATGCGGATATGGACGATGTGAGTGACATGTTGCGGTTGCAGGTTCTGGATTTGTTTCGCAAGCCGATTTATCACGTGAGGTTGTTGGAGACTTTGGACAATTTGTTTCCGAAGCCGCAGGTTTATTTGGTCAAGGGGTGATCTGCGTCTTGATTGATTTTGGTACATATCCGTTTCTTCGGTAACGGCCACTTATGGTTTCGCCCTTACGGCGACTCACTTTTTTGACAAACGCCTCAAAAAAGTAAGCAAAAAAACGCTCGCCCCTTACGTACGGCCCCTCGCTAGGGCTCGGGGTTCCTTCGCTCCGGCATTCATCCGGGGGCATCGCCTCCGGTCTGCTTCGCGACGACCTCCTCTCGATGTGTGCGGCTTCGCCGCACGGCGCTACGCGCCCACCCCCGGATGAACGCCTCCACTCAGCCTGCCGATGGGGCGGGTAGATCAAAAGCGGCAGGCGAGCTAACGCTCGGCCTGTGGAGTGGTGAAGAGCTTGGGTGTACGCCGCTTTGCTCTACTGTGGGAGCTGGCTTGCCAGCGATGGCGGCCTGACAGCCGACCAGTCTCTGCCAGATGTACCCGTCCCCTGTGGGAGCCAGCCTGCTGGCGATGGCGCCCTCTCAGCCAACCCATCTCCTACAACTGATAACTAAAACTAACGCTATACCGCGGCCGCCGATTGAAAGTATCCAGCGCTTCCTCCGACATCGCCTTGGCCACTTCCAGCGCAATGTTGTAGTACCGGGCATCGCCAAACCGCAAACCCACCGCCGCCGATGACATGTCATTGGCCTTGACGGGCAAATCGTTGAACCAGGTCTTGGCCCGGTCCAGCACCACATACGGTTGCAGAACCCGCACCCAATTCCCCTTGCGATTGAAGCTGTAGTTGACCTCGTAGGCCACGCCCCAACCCTTGTCGCCGGACGCCTGGTCGTCGGGGTAGCCGCGCCCGAAGTTTTGTCCGCCGAACACCGCGCGCTCGCTGTCGGGCAAGGTGTCGTCGCTCCAGTACAGCGCGGCGGACAGTACGCCTTGCCAGTTGTCGAAAAACTTGTCGCTTTGCACACCCGACAAGCGCAGCCGGAAGAAGTCCAGGTCGAGGACGGTGTTGTTGGTTTTTGCGCCCATGCCGTCGATGCCCTGATACAAGCCGCCGCTGAGGATACGCAGGCGTTGCGCGTCGGCTTTGCGCCAGTCGCTTTCGAACGCCAGGGCGCGGATGTCGGTGCGTTCTTCGACGCTGAGCGGGAAGCCGACCACCTTGTAGCGGGTCTTGTCATTGACCGCATACAGACGCGCACCGGCGCTGAGCGGTTCGTTGGGCGAGGCTATCACTGGATGGCTGAAGCCGATCGAATAGCGATCGTTTTCCCGATGGGGTTTGAGTTCGAGGCCGTTGTCCAGTTGCACGTTCGTGCCCGGGTCGGCGCGGTAGCGCGAGCCGGATAGCGCCAGTTGCGTGCCTTCGGTATTGAGGAACTGGTTGTAGTCCAGTCGGTAGTAATGTTCGTCATCATCGCCCGGTGGAAACAGGCCGCTGAGGCTCAGTTGTTCGCCCATCTCCGTCTGGGAATTGCTGCTCACGCCGAGCAATGCCTGGAGGCCATTGCGGTTGTCTTCGGTGGTGCTCATCGTGCTGGTGAACGGTTTGCGGCTGGCCTGGGCGATCAGTTGGGTTGCGCCGTCGGTGGTGCCCGGTGGCGGCACTTGCGCCTGCAAGGTCACGCCAGGGATGCGGCTCATCAGTGTGGTGTAGCGTTCGAACGTTTTGCGGGTCAGCGGTCGTTCGGCCTGGAGCTTGGCCACCAGTTTATCCAGCAAACCTTTGACCCGTCCGACGTCGCCCTGCAGTTGATAATCCTTGATGTAACCCTCCACCAGCACCACGCGCGCCACGCCGTTTTCGAACGTCTGTTGTGGCAGGAAGGCGTAGGACAGCAGGTAGCCATCCTGCTGATAGCGACGCGTGATGTTGCGGGTCGCCTCGATCAGATCGGCCAGGCTGCTTTCGTGGCCCAACAGCGGTTGATAGGCGGCGGCCAGTTCGTTCAGCGGGTAGATTGTCCCGCCTTCGATCTGCACGGTTTTCAGGGTGACTTTGGTGCCCATCATCAGCGGTTGGGCCTGGGTCGCGCCGGGTTCCGGGACTTGCAGTGGCGCGGCCGTCGGACGATAAGCGTCGGCGGGCAGGTTCGGCACGGGCAGGTTGCGGATGGTTTCATTGCTGTTGAGAAAACTGGGCAAGGTGTCGGCGAGGAGGGGGGAGCTGAGGGGCAATAGCAGCAAGCAAGCCATAACGCGCATGGGACACTCCTTGTTTGCGTTTGGATCTCCATGATCCAAAGAAAAGGCGGAAGACTGAGCAGGATCTTCCGCCTCCAACCAAGCGTAGGCGCTGTAGGTATGGCCGTCGATGCGGCCAGGTGCAAATCAGCGGCGGTTGCCGCCCAGTGCGCCGGTCAGTCCGCCCAGTACGCCACCGAGACCACCGGTTGTGCCAGTGCCGCCATTGACCAGTCCGCCGGCGGCAGTGACGGTCCCGCCCACGGTGGTGACTGTATTGCCCAGCGCGGTGACCACCGGGTTGGCGTTGCTGCCGGCAATCGCGCCGCCGAGGTTGGCGACCGCAGCGCCGGCCTGGCCGGTGAGGCTGGCGACGGGGGCGCCGATCCCGGTGGCGCCGCCGATGTTTTGGGTGAGCCCGGAAACGGCGGTTGTGACCGGGTTGATCGCGGTCCCAACATTCGTACCGAGTGTGGCCAGCGGCGCGGTCGGGCCGGTGTTGGCGATGCCGCTGCCGCCCAGTGCGCCACCCACCGTCGCGATCAGATTGCCGCCGGCAACTCCATTCACTCCGGCTGCACTGACCACGCCATTGGTGTTGCCGATATTCAGTCCGGCACCAACATTCACCACGGCGCCACCCACCGTTTCGAGCAAGCCGCTGCCGCCCGATCCGCTGCCGTTGGACACCAGGCCGCCCGTCTTGCCGACCGCAGTGCCGGTGTTGCTCAGTGCGCCACCCAGGGTGTTGGTCAACGCATTGCCATTGCCGGCATCGGTGACCTTATCGCCCACGCCATCGACGCTGTCGCCGACCTTCTTGACGATGCCTTTGAGCGGATCACCCAGACCGGTCGCGTCACCGATCTTGTCGGTGGTGCTCTCGACCATGGCGATTACCGGCACCAGTTTGTTGCCGACTTCTTTGGTCACCGAGCCCAGCGGACCGGTCGTGGTGGCGGTGCTCAGGGTGTCGCCGAGCATGGTGACTTTCTCGCCGACGCCATCAAGCACGGGTGCGACTCGGGTCACTACACCGCCGACGACAGGAACACTGTTGGTGGCGGTAGCGAGTTTGCCGCTGACATCGGACACGCCGTTGCCGACATCCTGCACCACGCCGCCCACCGCCGACGCCGTGACGCCGAGGCCGTTCGGATCGGTACCCAGTTTGCCCAGGCCATTGGCGACGCCGTCGCCGAGTGTGCTGACCACGTTGCCGGTTGTGTTGGCCACGCTTTGCACCACGCCACCGACCACCGGCACTGAGCCCAGCGAGTCGCCGATCTGCCCGACACCCTCGCCGACGCCACCCACGGTGGTGCCGACATCCTGTATCAGCGTGGTGGTCACCAACGGTGCCGCGCCGGGGTTGGTCGGGGTGGTGGGATCTGTCGGATCTGTCGGGTTGGTGGGAGTGGTCGGGTCGGTGGTGCCACCGCCAGTGCCACCCGTTCCGCCGCCGCTGCCGCCCGTTCCTCCGGTGCCCGCCGTGGTTTCGCTGTCCGGCGAGGAACTGTCGGAGCTGCTGTGATGGCCGCCACCGCCGCTGCTGCAGCCGGCCAGGCCGAGGGAGAGAATGAGCGCCAATGCTGTTGCCGATTTGCACCACACTTGTGTGTTCATGAGTGAGAGTCCTTGCACCTGTAACAACGTCGTTGTCTTCGATGGCTGACCGGTTCTGTCGCCGGCCATGTCTTCGTCCGTTGTCCACATGACAATCGCAAGGGCTCTACAGCGCCACTCTCAACTTGGTATTAAGCCGTTATATACAGGCGCTGGCGTGCTGCCCAAGTGCTAATACCTTGGGTATAGGCGCGGATGAAAATGCTTTGTAAATCAATGGCAGGTACTGGCAGGGCGGGATGAGGCGAGGGGGTGAACACTTAAGTGATATATACACAATTGACCATGTTTGAGTGCCGAAAAAGATCGTCCGAACGCGGCCCGAGCCTGCGGCAGCTCCTACGGTTGGAATGCATCCCCCTGTAGGAGCAGGCTGCGATCTTTTTGATCTGTCAGGCAATCGGCCGCCAATGCCCAACCATGTGCTCAAGGTCCCCGGCCCCGATCAATTGCAGATCACCACTGGCCCCCGCCGCGCTGGCCAGCAATGCGACTTCGCTGGGCAGGCGCACCGGTTTCCTGAATTGCACCGCAATCTCGAAGTTCGCCGTCGGCAGATGGTCGGCCAGCGCGGCCAGTGTGCGGGCCTTGTTCCATAACCCGTGGGCGATGGCCGAGGGAAAGCCGAACAACTTTGCACTGGCCGCGCTCAGGTGAATCGGGTTGTAGTCGCCGGAGACTTTGGCGTAGCGTCGGCCGATGTCGGAAGGCGCTGTCCATTGCGCGACCTGCGTCAGTGTCAGGGTCGGAACCAGCACCTCTTCGACAGGCTCGCCTTCGAGCTTGACCCCACGACAGAGCATCTGGCTCTGCGCTTCCCACAACGGCCCCAACTGATCGTCCAGGGTCGTCAGCAGATCGAAGGTCGCCCCTTTGGCGTGAGGTTGCAGGTTTTGCACCTGCACGCTGACCCGCACTCGATTGACCCCGCCCATGGGCCGCAGCACGCGAATGCGATTGCTCAGGTGAATCAGCCCCAGCAGCGGAAACGGAAACTCTTTGGCGGTGAGCAATTGCATCTGCAAGGCGAAAGCAAGGATGTGCGGATAGGTGGGTGGCAGCAGGCTGTTATCGGCGAAACCGCAGACTTGGCGATAGGCTGCCAGGCGTTTCGGGTCGACGTCGACCCAACAGCGCAAACCTGAATCGGGCAGGGTGGTGCCGGTAATTTTTCGTCGCGTCGCTGCTCGCGCATAAAGCCCGGGCAGGCTGGGTTCGCGGTTGAGCGTGTGCCAGTCAGTGATCATGTTTAAGCCCCCAGAACACTTTGCCCGCAGACGCGCAAGGCCTGTCCGGTGAACGCGCCCGTGCCCGGTTGCGCCAGCCACGCCACCGCTTCGGCGACGTCTTGCGGCAGGCCGCCCTGGCCCAGTGAACTCATGCGCCGCCCGGCTTCGCGCAGGCCGAACGGAATGTGGGCGGTCATCTGGGTTTCGATAAAACCGGGCGCCACGGCGTTGATACTGATGCCGCGTTCCTGCAGCAACGGTGTCCAGGCTTGCGCCAGGCCGATCAACCCGGCCTTGCTCGCCGCATAGTTGGTTTGCCCGCGATTACCGGCGATGCCGCTGATCGACGCCAGCAGAATCACTCGGCCGTCGTCGCGCAGGGTGCCGTTGTCGAGTAAGGCCTTGGTCAGCACTTGCGGCGCATTGAGGTTGACCGCGAGCACCGCGTCCCAGAATTCCGGGGTCATGTTGGCCAGGGTTTTATCCCGGGTGATGCCGGCGTTGTGCACCACGATGTCGATGCCGTCGGGCAACTGTTCGATCAATTGCGTGGCGGCGTCTTCGGCGCAGATATCGAGGGTGATGCTGCGCCCGCCGAGGCGTGCGGCGAGGGCTTCGAGATCGGCTTTGGCGGGTGGCACGTCGAGCAGGATGACGTCGGCGCCGTCGCGGGCCAGGGTTTCGGCGATGGAGGCGCCGATGCCACGCGCCGCGCCGGTGACCAATGCCTTGCGCCCGGCCAGCGGTCGCGTCCAGTCACTCACCTGCCTATCGCAGGCGTTCAGGCGAATCACCTGGCCGGACACGAACGCGCTTTTCGGCGAGAGGAAAAACCGCAGCGGCCCTTCCAGTTGATCTTCAGCGCCTTCGCCGACATGGATCAGCTGCAAGGTGCCGCCGCTGCGCAGCTCTTTGGCCAGCGAGCGACTGAAACCTTCCAGAGCGCGTTGCACACTGGCCGCGAACGGGTCGCTCAAGGTCTGTGGATCACGCCCGAGAATCACCAGATGTGCGCAGTGATCGAGGTTCTTCATCAGTGGCTGGAAGAATTCGCGCAACTGTTTGAGCTGATCGGTTTGCACCAGATCACTGGCGTCGAACACTACAGCCTTGAGTTTCGGGCCGTGGCCGGGAATCCATGCGGTGGCCATCGAAGGCTCGGTGCCGTAGCTGTAGATCGCATCGGTCAGGCGGTTGGCGAAGGCGCTGACTTTCTCCGCCAGCGGCCCGCCACCGATCAGCAACGCACCGTCTACAGGCCGCAGCCGGCCTGCTTGCCAGCGTTCCAGGCGGGTCGGCGAAGGCAGGCCCAGGGCCCCGACCAGACGATGGCCGATGGAGGAATTGGCGAAGTCGATATAGCGGTCAGACATGGAACGCGCTCCGAAAGCTGGGGTTCAAAGTGTGGACCATGAATGGCGATCAGTCGTTCGATCCACGAGATTAGGCCTACGCTTGATCACAGCAGCGTAGTTTGTCGCAGGAACTTTGGGGTACGCGAACCCTGTGGGAGCGAGCTTGCTCGCGATGGCGGTGGCACAGTCAACATAGATGTAACTGAACGATTGCTATCGCGAGCAAGCTCGCTCCCACAGGGGCCGATGTTTACATTGGGATTTTCATCAGGAGCTTTTCATGACTCAACTGCACCGCGTCGCGATCATCGGCGGTAACCGGATTCCTTTCGCCCGTTCCAACGGACCGTACGCCACCGCCAGTAACCAGGACATGCTCACCGCCGCGCTCGAAGGTCTGATCGAACGCTACAACCTGCATGGCCTGCGCATCGGTGAAGTGGTTGCCGGGGCAGTGCTCAAGTTGTCGCGGGACATGAACCTCACCCGCGAGTGTGTGCTCGGCTCGAGGCTGTCGCCTTCGACGCCGGCCTACGACATCCAGCAAGCCTGCGGCACCGGGCTGGAAGCGGCGTTGCTGGTGGCGAACAAGATCGCCCTGGGTCAGATCGACTGCGGCATTGCCGGAGGCGTCGACACCACATCGGATGCGCCGATCAGTGTCAGCGAAGGCCTGCGCAAGATCCTGCTGCAAGCCAACCGCGCCAAGAGCACCGGCGACAAACTGAAAACCTTCCTGCAATTGCGGCCACGGGATTTCATCCCCGAGTTCCCGCGCAACGGCGAGCCGCGCACCGGTCTGTCCATGGGGCAGCATTGCGAGTTGATGGCGCAGACCTGGAGCATTCCTCGCGAAGCGCAGGATCAACTGGCGCTGGAAAGTCATCAGAAACTCGCCGCGTCCTACGCCGAAGGTTGGCACAACGATCTGATGACACCGTTCCTTGGCCTCACCCGCGACAACAACCTGCGCCCCGATTCGACGTTGGAAAAGCTTGCCGCACTCAAACCGGCTTACGAGAAAAGCGCCAAAGGCACGCTGACGGCAGGCAACTCCACGCCGCTGACCGATGGCGCGTCGCTGGTGTTGCTGGGCAGCGAGCAATGGGCCAAGGAGCGCGGCTTGCCGATTCTTGCCTACCTGCGCGATGGCGAAGCGGCGGCGGTGGATTTCGTCAACGGTGCCGAAGGCTTGCTGATGGCACCGGTGTACGCCGTGCCGCGCTTGCTGGCGCGCAACGGCCTGAGCTTGCAGGATTTCGACTACTACGAAATCCACGAAGCCTTCGCCGCACAAGTGCTCTGCACGCTGAAGGCCTGGGAAGATCCGGAGTACTGTAAAACCCGCCTCGGCCTCGATGCGCCACTGGGCTCGATTGATCGCAGCCGACTCAACGTCAAAGGCAGTTCACTGGCGGCGGGGCATCCGTTTGCCGCTACGGGTGGGCGCATTGTTGCGAACCTGGCGAAGCTGTTGGATGCGGCGGGGAAGGGGCGTGGGTTGATTTCGATTTGTGCGGCGGGCGGGCAGGGTGTGACCGCCATCATCGAGCGTTGAAAATTGTTATGGGTTGAAACCGGAAATCTGTGGGAGCTGGCTTGCCAGCGATGGGGACCGCGCATATGACATCTCTGTTGCCTGACACACCGCTATCGCTGGCAAGCCAGCTCCCACAGGGGGTTCGTGGTGTTGAATAGATATGGGGCATGGATTAACGTCAGTCTTGTCAGGAGCTCCGCAACACAAGGCCCGTCAATGCCGACCAATGGACAAATCTCCCTCGAACGCAGCATCCCGCCGATCACCGCGCTACCGCGCCCGCTGTACGCCCGGGTGGAGAGCCTCAATGCAGGTTCGTGGACGCCGTTCCATCGCCATGACTGGGTGCAGTTTTCCTACGCCATCAGCGGCGTTCTCGGCGTGCACACCGCAGAAGGCAGTTTCTTCGCGCCGCCGCAGTGGGGGATCTGGATTCCGGCGGATCTTGATCATCAGGTCGTCACATCGATGCGCGCCGAGATGCGCAGCCTGTACGTGCGTCGCGAGGATTGCCAATGGGCCGATGGGCGTTGTCGGGTGCTGGAAGTGACACCGCTGGCCCGGGAGCTGATCAAGAGTTTTTGTTTGTTGCCGGTGGAGTATCCGCAAGGTGACAGTCAGGAAGCGCGGCTGGTGGGTGTGTTGCTGGATCAATTGGCGACGCTGCCGGAAGTCGGATTTTCCCTGCCGTTGCCCCGCCATGAACGGTTGTTGGGGTTGTGCAACGAGCTGATCGAAAACCCCGAGCAACACGCGACCTTGCAGGCATGGGCAGAGCGTTTGGGCACGTCGGAGAAAACCCTGATGCGTTTGTTCCAGCGCGAAACCGGGTTGAGTTTTCGCGGCTGGCGCCAGCGTATGCGGCTGTTGTCGTCGTTGAGTTTGCTGGAGGAGGGGGACAGCGTGACCAATACCGCGCTGGCCTGCGGGTATGACTCGACGTCTGCGTTTATTGCGGCGTTCAAGGGGTTGTTCGGGTTTACCCCGGGAGAACTGTTTCGGCAGTGATGGGGCTAAAAGATCGCAGCCTGCGGCAGCTCCTACAGGATATGCACCGATCCCGTGTAGGAGCTGCCGCAGGCTGCGATCTTTTGATCTTTAGGTTCTGAACCGGCGAACCAACCCATCCAGCTCATTCGACAACCCGGCCAGGCTCTGGGAATCCAGGCGTGCCGAGTTGGCCAGTTCCGCCACCAGTTGCGCATCGCCATGGATCTGGCTGATGTGCCGGTTGATGTCTTCGGCCACCTGATGCTGTTGTTCCGCCGCCGTGGCGATCTGGGTGTTCATGTCGCGGATCACGTCCACCGACTCGCGGATCTGCCCGAAGCTGTTGCGCGCCTCGCCGATGCGCGTCACCGATTGCTGGGACACTTCCAGGCTGGCGTGCATCTGTTGGGTCACCTGGCTGGTGCGTTTGGCCAGGTTGCCCAGCAGTCCGTCGATTTCCGCCGTGGAGTCGGCCGTGCGCTTGGCCAGGGCCCGCACTTCGTCAGCCACCACGGCAAAGCCGCGTCCCTGTTCACCGGCCCGGGCCGCTTCGATCGCGGCGTTCAGCGCCAGCAGGTTGGTCTGTTCGGCGATCGAGCGGATGGTCCCCAGGATCGACTGAATGTCGTTGCTGTCGCGTTCGAGCTGTTGCATCGACTGGGCCGACTGTTCGATTTCCTGGCTCAGGCGATCCACGCTGTTCACCGCCGCATCGATCTGCTGCTGACCTTCGCGCGCCTGGCGCTGGCCACTGTCGGCAGACTCCGCCGCCTGGCTGCAAGAGCGCGCGACTTCGTTGGCGGTGGCGACCATTTCGTGGAACGCCGTGGAGACCATGTCCACCGCTTCACGCTGGCGTCCGGCGGCTTCGGCCATGTCGCTGGAGACCTGGGTCGAACTCTTGGACGTGGCGAGGATCTTGCCCGCCGCGCCGCCGATGTTCTGGATCAGGTTGCGAATCGCGGTCAGGAACTGGTTGAACCAGTTGGCCAGTTGCGCGGTTTCATCGTTGCCACGGATTTGCAGGTTCTGGGTCAGGTCGCCTTCGCCCTGGGCGATGCCTTCCAGGCCGCTGGCCACGCTGCGGATCGGGCGCACGATGAGGCTGGCAAAACTGGCGCCGACGATGGCGAAGATGACGGCCAGGGCGGCGGCGATGATGGCGATCAACCAGGTCAACTGGGTCGCGGAGCTCATCACGTCGTCCTGTTTGATCAGGCCGATGAAGGTCCAGCCCAGTTGCTCGGACGGCCAGACGTTGGCCATGTAGTGCTCGCCGTTCAGCTCCACTTCCACCAGGCCCTTGCCGGCCTTGGCCAGTTGCGCGTAGCCGTCGCCCAGGCTGTTCAGCGGTTTGAAGTTGTGTTCCGGTTGTTTCGGATCCACCAGGACCGTGCCGGTGTTTTCCAGCAGCATCAGGTAGCCGGTTTCGCCGAGCTTGATCTGTTTGACCAGTTCGGTGAGCTGCTTGAGCGACACGTCGATGCTGACCACGCCGCCGTTGGTGCCCAGCTTGTTGTCGATGGTGCGTACGGTGCTGACGTAGGACGTATCGTTTTCAGCCCAGTAATAGGCCTCGGTACGGAACGGCTTGCCCGGTTTGGCCTGGGCCGCCTTGTACCACGGACGCTGGCGCGGGTCGTAGTTGGCCAGCTTGGCATCGTCCGGCCACGACACGTAACCACCGGCGGCGGTGCCGAGAATCGCGTAGGCATAGGACGGGTGAGCGTTGCCCAGGTCCTGCAGGAAACCGAAGAGTTTTTTGTCCGCCTCGCCCTGAGGAATGCTGGCGGCGTTGGCGCTCATGTAGGTCTTGAGGCTGTCGTCGGAGTTGGTGATCAGCGGTTGCTTGGCCAGGTACTCGACGTTCTGGCTGATGCCGTCGAAGAACAGTTGCATGGCATTGCTGACCTGACGGATTTCGCGACCGCTGTTGTCGACGAATTCGTCCTTGGCATCACTGCGCAAGTTCAGCACAACGAGGGTGGCGACCAGCACCACGGGCAAGCAGGCGATGATTGCAAACGCCCAGGTCAACTTCTGTTTGATGTTCATCCGCGCTCCAGATTTTCTTGTAGGCCCACGCAGTGCAGATGACTCGCGGTTTATTGGCAGCCGTAAACGTTCTTGGTCAACCCGGGTCCTTGAGTGCGGCATCGCTATTATTGGGGGAGCGATTGTCGGACAAATCACTTTGTCACTTAGGACTTCGGCTGTTGTCGGAGGAAATTGAGGTCTGTTGGGAAAAATCCTACGGAAGGTATGAACTGTGGTGTCAGCTTCTGTCGCAATTGCCCTCAATGCCTCTGCACAACAAGTGAGGCAGGCTCGGCTATGATCTGGAACGACCATGGCGGTCGTCGGTTTTACCTGATGAGAACGGTACATTGTGTGCATCTGCAATGTTCATAAGTCGGCAACCCCTCCCCCCCGTGAGTGGATTGCCGTATAACGAATGACTTTCGCGTGTTTGGTAATAAAGGACCCACAATAAAAGCTGATGAAGACTCCAAAACGCATTGAACCCCTGATCGAGGACGGTCTGGTCGACGAGGTGCTGCGCCCACTCATGAGTGGTAAAGAAGCAGCTGTTTATGTGGTGCGCTGCGGCAACGAGTTGCGTTGCGCGAAGGTTTACAAGGAGGCGAATAAACGCAGTTTCCGTCAGGCGGCCGAGTATCAGGAAGGCCGCAAGGTGCGCAACAGCCGTCAGGCCCGGGCCATGGCCAAGGGTTCCAAGTTTGGCCGCAAGGAAACCGAAGACGCCTGGCAGAACGCCGAAGTGGCGGCGCTGTTCCGTCTGGCCAGTGCCGGTGTGCGGGTGCCCAAGCCGTTCGACTTCCTCGAAGGCGTGCTGCTCATGGAGCTGGTGGCCGACGAGTACGGCGATGCCGCGCCGCGCCTGAACGATGTGGTGCTGGAACCGGACCAGGCGCGCGAGTATCACGCGTTCCTGATTTCGCAGATCGTGCTGATGTTGTGTACCGGTCTGGTGCACGGCGACCTGTCCGAGTTCAACGTGCTGCTGACGCCGACCGGCCCGGTGATCATCGACCTGCCGCAGGCGGTGGACGCGGCGGGCAACAACCACGCGTTCAGCATGCTGGAGCGGGATGTGGGCAACATGGCGTCCTACTTCGGGCGGTTTGCGCCGGAGTTGAAGAAGACCAAGTACGCCAAGGAAATGTGGGCCTTGTACGAGGCCGGCACCTTGCACCCGGCCAGTGTCCTGACCGGCGAGTTCGCCGACACGGAAGAGTTGGCCGACGTGGGCGGAATCATGCGCGAGATCGAGGCCGCGCGCCTGGATGAAGAGCGCAGGCAAGCCGTACGCGCGGCGGACGATGCGCCGCCGGGCAAGACCGAAGAACCGCCTCCACCGTGGATGCAGTGATCGGTTAAAGAAAAACCCGGCTTCGGCCGGGTTTTTTGTGTCCAACTGGCAATCCCCTGTAGGAGCTGCCGAAGGCTGCGATCTTTTGATCTTTGCTTCTAAAATCAAAAGATCGCAGCCTTCGGCAGCTCCTACATACAAGCCGATTTTCAGTTGCAACACCCCGACTCGAGATTCTTGAGAATCGGACAATCCGGCCGGTGATCCCCCTGACAGTGCTCAACCAGATCCTGCAACGTATCGCGCAACTGCCCCAGTTCGCGGATCTTCTGGTTCAACTCATCGATATGCTGCCGGGCGAGGGCCTTCACATCGGCGCTGGCGCGCTGGCGGTCCTGCCACAGGGTCAGCAGCTTGCCGACCTCTTCCAGGGAAAACCCCAGATCCCGGGAGCGCTTGATGAACGCCAGCGTATGCAGGTCGTCATCGCCGTACATCCGATAACCGTTGTCGGTGCGATGGGCAGCCTTGAGCAAACCGATGGACTCGTAATAACGGATCATTTTTGCGCTCAGGCCACTGTGGCGAGCCGCTTGGCCGATGTTCATCGGTTGTCCTCCAGATCCTTGGGTTTCCAGGTTTTCAACAGTAACGCATTGCTCACCACGCTGACGCTCGACAATGCCATCGCCGCACCCGCCAGCACCGGATTGAGGAAACCGAAGGCCGCCAGTGGAATGCCGATCAGGTTGTAGACGAAGGCCCAGAACAGGTTCTGCCGGATCTTCGCGTAGGTCTTGCGGCTGATCTCCAGCGCCGCCGGCACCAGACGCGGATCGCCACGCATCAGGGTGATCCCGGCTGCGTGCATGGCCACATCGGTACCGCCGCCCATGGCGATGCCGATGTCAGCCGCCGCCAAGGCCGGTGCATCGTTGATGCCGTCACCGACCATCGCCACCACGCCGGTTTTCTTCAGCGCCGCGACGGTGGCGGCTTTGTCGGCCGGCAGCACTTCAGCGTGCACGTCGGTGATGCCCAGCGCCTCGGCAACGACTTTGGCACTGCCACGGTTGTCACCAGTCAGCAGGTGACTGCTGATGTGCCGTGCATTGAGTTGCTGAACCGCTTGCAGTGCGCCGGGTTTCAGGGTGTCACCGAAGGCGAACAGGCCCAACACTTTCGGCGCGGGGCTTTGCTCGATCAGCCAGGAGAGCGTCCGGCCTTCGGTTTCCCACGCAGTGGCTGAGTCAGCCAAAGCGCCTGTGCTCAGACTGCTTTCTTCCAGCAGGCGCCGGTTGCCCAACGCCAAACGACGACCATCCAGGTTGCCAGCGATGCCGCGCCCGGTCAGGGATTGGCTGTCAGTGACATCGGCCACGGACAAATCGCGTTCTCTGCACGCATCCAGTACAGCTTTGGCCAGCGGATGCTCGCTGCCCCGTTGCAGAGCTCCGGCCCATTGCAGCAGGGTGGCTTCGTCACCGTCGACGGCACTCAAATGTGCGATGCGCGGCGTGCCCGAGGTCAGGGTGCCGGTCTTGTCGAACACCACCGAACTGACTTCATGGGCACGTTCCAGTGCTTCAGCGTCCTTGATCAGAATCCCGTAACGCGCCGCTACGCCAGTGCCGGCCATGATCGCCGTCGGCGTGGCTAGACCCAATGCACAAGGGCAGGCGATCACCAGCACCGCGACGGCGTTGATCAGCGCGGTTTCCAGCGGCGCGCCATACAGCCACCAACCGACCAGCGTCGCCAACGCCAGCAGCAGAACCACCGGGACGAAAATCTGGCTGACTTTATCCACCAGTTTCTGGATCGGGGCTTTCGCCGCCTGAGCGTCCTCCACCAGACGGATGATGCGCGCCAACACGGTTTCCGCGCCAAGCGCCTGAGTGCGAACCAGCAGTCGACCTTCACCGTTGATTGCACCGCCGGTCACCTTGTCACCGGGTTGTTTCGGCACCGGCAGGCTTTCGCCGCTGATCAACGCTTCATCGGCATGGCTCTGGCCTTCGACCACTTCACCGTCCACCGGGAAACGTTCGCCGGGTTTGACCATTACCAGATCATTGAGGCGCAGGGCGCTGATGGCGACGTCCCGTTCTTGGCCGTCAATCACCTGAATCGCCCGCTCAGGACGCAGCGCTTCAAGCGCACGAATGGCGCTGGCGGTCTGGCGCTTGGCGCGGCTCTCCAGATATTTGCCCAGCAACACCAGGGCGATCACCACCGCCGAGGCTTCGAAATACAGATGCGGCATACGTCCGGCGGCGGTGGCCCACTCGTAGACACTCAAGCCATAACCAGCGCTGGTGCCGAGCGCGACCAGCAAATCCATGTTGCCGGCACCGGCGCGCACGGCTTTCCACGCGGCCACATAAAACCGTGCACCGAAGATGAATTGCACCGGTGTGGCCAAGGCGAATTGCGCCCAGGCCGGGAGCATCCAGTGCACGCCGAACGGTTGCAGCAGCATCGGCAACACCAGCGGCAAGGCGAGGGCGATGGCCGCGATCAAGGCCCAGCGCTCGCGGTGCAGACGGGTTTGTTGAGTGTCGGTTTGTGGGTGCTCGGCTTCCCAGACGCTGGCGGCGTAACCGGCCTTGGTCACGGCGGCGATCAAGGTTTGCGGATCGATCTGCCCGAGCAGTTCCAGGTGCGCGCGTTCGTTGGCGAGGTTGACGCTGACGCTCTTCACCCCCGGCACTTTGTTCAGTGCCCGCTCGACGCGACCGACGCAGGAGGCGCAGGTCATGCCGTCGATGCTCAATTCAATCGACTGCTGCGGCACGTTGTAACCGGCCTTTTGCACCGCATCCATCAAGGCTGGCAGGCTGTCGGCGGGCGCCTGGACCCGAGCCTGCTCAGTGGCGAGATTGACGCTGACGGCACTGGCGCCGATGACTTTGCTCAAGGCACGCTCGACACGCCCGGCGCAACTGGCGCAGGTCATGCCGGCAATCGGCAGATCGAAAGTGGTGGATTCGGACATCGGTCGCGCTCCCTGTAGAAGATGCCTACAGGATCAACCTTGCCATGCTGGCAAGGTCAAGCGCCATTTTTCAAAGCAAAAGATCGCAGCCTTCGGCAGCTCCTACAAAATTATGTGTACGCCTGTAGGAGCTGCCGAAGGCTGCGATCTTTTCACAAGCGACTCAGTAGCCGAGACCTGCGCGTTTCAGGTACATCCCTTCCTGCGTCATCGCAATCCGGTACTTGAGCACGTCGCCGGCCCTGAGCTGGATGTCCTGCGAACCCGGCGCGAGCATGCCCGGGTTGCAGCCCGGTGCCTGACCCGGCAGCAGTTTGAGGCGCAGGGACACATTGCCCGGCGGCAGGTTGAAGGAAGTGCTTTGCTCTTGAAACAGCCGAGCCGCCAATTGATCCTGGATATACACGCCGATTTCGCAGCTGGTCGCGACTTCCAGGCGCTCGCGGGAAATGATCAGCACGCCATAGTCCTCCCCGGCGGCATGGGCCGAAGGCAGGGCGGCGAAAAGGCTGAGGAAGCCAAACAGGCTGAAAGCTGACCAGCGCATGGCTGAATCTCCTGAGTCGAGTCATAGATGAACGCAGCTTGGCCGAGCGCGGCGCCGATTGCCAGCCCGGCAGATCACTGCAGAACTTGACCTTGCCATGGTGGCAAGCTCAAGACTGTACTCAGCCTCATTCAAGAGCCTCATCAAAGGAGTCATTCCATGCAAGTGTTCAATGTTGAAGGTATGTCCTGCGGTCACTGCGTCAGGGCCATCACTCAGGCTGTTCAGGCTCAGGACCCGGCAGCCAGCGTGCGCGTCGATCTGGCGGCGAAAGAGGTCGGTGTCGAAAGCGCGCTCACCGCGCAGCAGGTGATCGACGCGATCAGTGAAGAAGGCTACGGCATCAAATTAGCCTGATCTTTTTAATAGTTAGCGAGCTATCGGAATGTTCAAGGCGTCCATGCGCGGCTAGACTGTCGGGCTGCCGAACTCTGCCTCACTGGATGCCTGATGAACTTCCGCACAATTCTGATTCTTGGCGCCTTGAGCGCATTCGGTCCGCTGGCGATCGATTTCTACCTGCCCGCGTTCCCGGCCATGGCGCTTGCCTTCGGCACTGATGAGAAGCATGTCCAGCTGACCCTGGCGGCGTATTTCCTTGGCTTGTCCATTGGTCAGCTGGCTTACGGGCCGGTAGCGGATCGTTTCGGGCGGCGCCTGCCATTGCTCATGGGCGTTGGCCTGTTCACCGCCGCTTCGCTGGCGTGCGCCTATGCGCCGAACCTTGAATGGCTGATCGGCGCACGCTTCGTCCAGGCACTGGGCGGTTGCGCAGGGATGGTGATCTCGCGGGCGGTAGTCAGTGATAAATGCGATGCAGTGGGCTCGGCAAAAGTCTTTTCGCAACTGATGCTGGTGATGGGCCTGGCGCCGATCCTCGCGCCGATGCTCGGCGGTCTGTTGGTCAACACCACAGGTTGGCAGTCGATCTTTCTGGTGCTGACCGGTTTCAGCGCACTGGCCGGTTTGGCCGTCGCACTCGGATTGCCGGAAAGCATGCCCGCTCATTTGCCACGCCAACCGATGTCAGGGGCGCTGCGTCAGTACGGACGTTTGTTGAAAGATTCGGTGTACCTCGGCCACGCGCTGACTGGCGGTATCGCCATCGCCGGGATGTTTTCCTACATCGCCGGTTCACCGTTCGTCATCATCAAGCTTTATGGCATCCCGGCCGAGCATTTCGGCTGGTTCTTCGGTGCCAATGCGGCGGGCTTCATTCTGGTGGCGCAGGTCAACGCACGTTTGCTGGCCAAGCGTGGGCCGGCATTCCTGTTGACGCGCGCCGTTTGGGTTTACCTGGGTGCCGGCCTGGCTCTGCTTGCCGTGAGTGCAATGCATACGGCACAACTGTGGCCGTTGTTGATTCCACTGTTCATCTGTATCGCCAGCCTCGGTTGCATCCTTCCCAACGCATCGGCGTGTGCGATGAACGGCCAGGGTGCTCGCGCCGGCAGCGCTTCGGCGATGCTCGGTTGCCTGCAATTCAGCGTCGCCGCCGGTGCCGCCGCACTGGTGGGTGTTTTGCACGACGGCAGCGCCATGCCGATGGCCATGGTCATCAGCCTGTGCGGAATTCTGGTGGTGAGCGTGGCGATGCTCACCCGTCGTTTGCAAAATGCCCGGGCACTGGCGCAAGCCCAGGTTTGAGAGGGATTCAGCCGGCAGCGCGCTGCGCGTGAAGGGCGGGGATTGGGTGAGGGGCTTGAATGCGTGCTTCTAGGGTGCGCATGAAATTTCGGGCTTCGGTTTCGCTGCGGAAGGTTACCGCATGCTGGTCCAGGCGGACCTGCCACTGGGATTTTGCCAATTCTTTTATCAGGATCTTCATAGCTGAACTCCTCTTGTAAAAGACGTCTAGTGAAAGATGTTTCGTAAAAGGGTGCCTCGCAGGAAATTCGATTGTAGACCTGAATACGATCGCTATTGTGACAAGGGTCAACTGTCGGACTGACGGTTTGTAACAAAAAACATCGCAGGCTCTGGGTCAGCCTGCGACGTTGTTTTCAGGGCTTTAGAACCCTTCCAGCACAATCTTGCCCTTGGATTTGCCGCTTTCCAGCAGGGCATGAGCACGACGCAGATTCGCCGCATTAATGGTGCCGAAGTGTTCGCCAACCGTGGTTTTCAGCGTCCCGGCATCAATCAGCTGCGCCACGCGGTTGAGCAATTTATGCTGCTCGATCATGTCCGCGGTTTCGAACAGCGAGCGGGTGTACATGAACTCCCAGTGCAGTGACAGGCTCTTGCGCTTGAGCTTGGTTACGTCGAGGGATTTCGGGTCGTCGATCAGCGCCAGTTTGCCCTGCGGCGCCAGCGCCTCGACCAATTGATCCAGGTGATGGTCAGTCTGGGTCAGGCTGGCAACGTGGGTCACTTGATTGATGCCGGCGCGCTTGAGCTCTTCGCTCAGTGGCTGGCTGTGATCGATTACCTGGTCGGCACCTAACTCTTTCACCCAGCTCTGGGTTTGCGGACGCGAAGCGGTGCCGATCACCTTGAGGCCGGTGAGTTGTTTAGCCAATTGGGTAAGGATCGAGCCGACACCGCCCGCCGCGCCGACGATCAGCAGGCTCTGGCCTTCGTCGGTTTTACCTTCGCGCACTTGCAGGCGTTCGAAGAGCAATTCCCATGCGGTGATCGCAGTCAGCGGCAGGGCCGCGGCTTCGGCGAAATTGAGGGTTTTCGGCATATGGCCGACGATCCGCTCATCCACCACATGCAATTCGCTGTTGCCGCCAGCGCGGGCAATGGAGCCGGCGTAGAACACTTTGTCCCCAGCCTTGAACAAGGTCACTTCACTGCCGACGGCCTTGACCACACCGGCCACGTCCCAGCCCAGCACTTTGGCGGCGCCACCTTCAGGCTGGACGTTCTGGCGGACCTTGGTATCCACCGGGTTGACCGAAATGGCTTTGACCTCTACCAACAGGTCGCGCGGCCCGGCGACCGGTTCCGGCAGTTCGATGTCTTGCAGGGATTTTTCGTCGCTGATCGGCAGGGACGCGTAATAGGCAATGGCTTTCATCAATAACTCCGCGAATTAACTGGATAGAAGAACAAATCAGGCGAGGGTGCGCAGGCGCTTGAGCTCGAAGTGTTCGAGGAAGTCAGGGGCCTTGGCGCGGAAGTTCTGGATATGCGCACTGTCGTCGTGGGCTTGCAGGGCTTCGTCGCTGCTCCAGTGTTCAATCATGTAGAAGGCCAGCGGATTGGCCAGATCCTGATGCAGGTCGTATTGCCCGCAACCGGCTTCGGCGCGAGTCGGTTCCACCAGCGCCCGCAGATGTTGTTCAAGGGCGTCCTGCTGGCCGGGTTTGGCGATGAGGGTGGCAATAGCGGTAAAAGGCTGGGACATCGGCGACTCCGGGAACGGGCTGATTTCGATGGGCAGATGATTGGCTATTTCTCCTGAAGATAAAAGCCGCTAAAAGAGCAGTCTCTTTCAATATTTTTTTGATAATCGAGGCTTTGGATGTTGCGTTTCGATGACTTGCAGTTGTTCGTTCGGGCGGCGGACCTCGGTAGCCTGTCGGCGGCTGCGCGGGGCATGGACATGTCGGCAGCGGTGGCCAGCGCGGCGTTGAAGCGCATCGAACAGCAACTCGGTGCCCGTCTGCTCGCCCGCTCGACCCGTAGCCTGCGCCTGACCGCCGAAGGTGAAGGCTTTCTCGAATATGCTCGGGCGGCCCTGAGCAACCTCGATGAAGGTCGGCGTTTGTTGGCCAGTGGCCAGGATCAGGTCAGCGGCGTGTTGCAACTGTCGGCGCCGTCGGACTTCGGTCGCAACCTGCTGCTGCCCTGGCTGGACGAGTTTCAGCGCGAACACCCGAAACTCACCGTGCGTTTGTTGCTGGGTGACCGCATCGCCGATCTGTTCCGCCAACCGGTGGACATCGCCCTGCGTTACGGCGAGCCGGAAGACTCCAGCCTGGTGGCGCTGCCCATCGCCTCGCAAAACCGCCGCGTGCTGTGTGCAGCGCCAAGTTACCTGGCGCGGCATGGCGAGCCGCGGCAACTGGAGCAGTTGGCTCAGCACAATTGCTTGCTGTTCATGCTCGGCAGTCGGGTCCACGACCACTGGAGTTTTCACGATGGCAAACGCGAGGTCGGCCTGACCGTCAGCGGTGACCGTTTCAGTGACGATGCCGATGTCGTGCGCCTGTGGGCGGTGGCTGGAGCGGGGATTGCCTACAAATCGTGGCTCGATGTGGCCGCCGATGTGTTCGCCGGTCGCTTGAAGGTACTGATGCCGGAGCTGCTCTGTGAGCGCGCACCGCTGAATCTGTTGTGCGCCCATCGCGCACAATTGAGTAAGCCGGTGAACCTGTTGCGGGAAATGCTTGCCAG
>RCUS01000210.1_pt1 | contig 43229 bp, 56 predicted proteins | sample 2166221 | NCBI WGS metagenome assembly RCUS01 (sample SAMN09932758, study PRJNA488358) | compost metagenome | isolation source: compost soil in cyclohexanecarboxylic | place: Germany: Experimental Botanical Garden
CAAGTAGTTCGCGGCGCGTCTTTTCGGATAGGTGCGGCGCGTCATCCCAGGTGGCCCGCTGCATGTACTGGCCTTCGCCCGGATCGTCCATGAACTTGACGACCAGTTCGGTTCGCCCGTTTTCTGGGGTGAAGGTCAGGATCCCCCGCCCGCCTCGTCCGCGGTCGCCTGTGGCGGTACGGGTGATGACCTGCGGGTAGATCTCTTTGTCTTCGGGCTCTTCGTCGATGTGGTACCAGTCGACGCTGTCGCCCATGATCGCGTGCTGGCCCTGGCTGTAGGACCAGAACTGCACTGTGGCTATGTCGCCTGACGCGTGCTTGACACGAACCTCGCGCATCGCGCCGGTGGTGGCAGTTGCCGATCGCCAATCAACGATCCTATCTGCAGGGATCAGCCCGCCAGTCCACTTGCCAGCCTCCAGGCGCCCAAACAGCGGCGTTTGCAGCAAGTCGCGGGTCTTCTCCATAGAGAATCCCAACAACCAGCACAGCGGCGCGCTTTCGAAGCGGTGGCCCTCCCAGTCGTCCGGGTAGTCGCCAAGCAGGTGCACAGCGTCAATCGTCAGCCCGGTGCGGGTCTTGCCCACCCGGTTCGCCGCCATGAGCATGCATGACGAGAACTCAGCCGTGGCCCTGACGAACTTGAGCTGCCACTCGTACAGCGACTCGAACTGCAGCAGGTACTGCCGCTGGGCATTTCGCCGCGCCTTCTCTTCCAGCAGCGCAAGCAGTTCGAGCTTGTCAGCCCGCGCTACCTGAGAGCTTGGCGATTCGGCGATCAAGTTCTTCTTCCGTCAGCTTGCTGCGGTCATCGACCGGCTGTTCATCGTCAATGCTGTAAGCCTGGCGCTCCAGGGCAATCAGCACCTTGAGGGTATCGCCCAGATCCTTCAGGGTCTTGGTTCGACTCGGCAGGCTAATCACCTTCTGATACAGGTCGTTCAGCTTGTCCTGACCGTTGTCATCTTCGGATCGCAGCAGGTCGCCAAGCTGGCCAAACAGATCGCGGTTGTCAGTCAGGCCTTCGAGCTCTTCCAGCAGGCTGTTAGCCAGCTTGCGATAACGCCCGATGTCAGTCCGATGGCTGATGCGGATATTGGCAATGACTTGAGCATTCGCCTCAACGATGCCGCGCTCGGTTGCCAGCGTTTCTTTGGAAACCTCGGTGGAAACCTCGGCTCTGGAAACCAGCGCATCGGCCTTGGCCTGGATCTTTGCCTTGAGGTTGCGCTCCCATCCGCCAGACTTGGCGCGCTTGTTGATTGCGGTATGGGATACACCGCAGGCACCGCCTATCTCTCGCACGGAGAGAACACCAGCGCGGTACAGTTGCTCAATACGCTCCCAGTCCGGCGTGGTCTTCTCGGTCATGGCTTAATCGCCAGTGGCGGCCGGGGCTGCAACCTCGCCGCTGGTGGTAGTTTCGCCGGCATCAGTGGCCGGCTCTGCGACTTCAACGACAGCAGGAACCAGGCGCATCCACTCGATCTTGGGGAAGATGCCCACGGTACTACCAGCCTGACCGTAAAGAGTCAGCCCCAGCGAGTCGTTGGTATGGGTGACTGCCTCGATGCGGTGCACCACGCCGTCGGCGGTCTTCACTTCGTACTGGCTCATTGCGCTGCTCCAGGGCATGCCGTGCGGACATAGTCCTGCAGGGCGTTCAGTTGGCGGATGGCGTCGTCACCGTCGTTGGCGATGGCGACAATTCGTTCAGCAGCCGCTGCGTCAAGCTCGGCTCGCGTTTTTGCATTACCCAGCCCGGTGGCGGAGGCAGATCCTGCGGCAAGCAAGCCGGCGGTGAGGACTGACAGCCGGCGATTGCCAGTAGCGACATCAGCACGAAGGCTGGCATTGGTCTGGTTCGCACGTTCGCGCTCCTGGGTGTGCTGGGTGTCGAGGTCTGCCAGCAGGCGGATGGTGTTGCGGCGGGATTTGGCCGCGGCTTCCAGCGTGCTGATCTGCTTGGTGGCCTGGTCCAGCGCCAGGGACTTGGCCTCGATCTTCTGCCAGCCGGCGTAGATGATCACGCCACAGGCCACTAGGGCCGCGATTAGGTAGTTCATCGCTGGGCCTCCATGCACTTGGCGTGGCGCTCCAGCTGGCGCTGCCATACGCCCCAGCACCGCTTGTTGCCTGGGGTCGAGCAGTCATAGCCGGCGGCGAACTTGTACTTGAGCAGGTCGTTGCAGGCCTGGACGTAGTTTCCGGCCAGCAGGTCGCGGCGTGGGGAGCCAGCGCGCCAGGTGCCAATCCCGTACTGGCCAACAAAGTCCATGTACAGGTCGAACTCTTCCTGATGCAGCTTCACGCCCGGCAGGCTGGCGGCAAATTGCTTCTCGGCCTGGCTGTTCAGGTTGCGGGCCAGAACCTCGGCGCGCTGGCGGGTGATGGTGTCGCCCATCTTCACGGGCGTGCCGTCTTCCCACCTGGTGGAGCCGTGGCCGATGGTGGGAACGTCGCCCTTGGTGGGGATTACCGCGACAGGCGTGAAACCCTCGCTGGCCTTCCAGGCGCCGAAGCCGGCCAGGCTCATGGTCAGCAGGGTCACCGCCACGCGGCTGCGCACGCTCACCGCTGGCACTGCTCGCGCAGGGCCTGGATTCTGGCTTCGCTCTCGCGGGCCTCGCGCCGGTCCTTGCGGATCTGGAAGTAGGTGTTCACCAGAAAACCGATCAAGGCGATGGCCACGCCGGCAAAGCCAACCCAGTTCACTTGGGAAAGCCAACCGACAAAGCCGGTACTGGCACCAACGAGCATGCCCTTGTTCGCCACAGAGGCGCCGACTGCTTCTACGATGCCTTCCTGTTTCGACATAGGGTTGCTCCTGACTGGGGCTTTCATAGGGCCTCCAGAAACGCGAAACCCCGCTCGATGGCGGGGTCAGTTGATTGTTTGCAGGCAACAAAAAACCCGCTCAATGGCGGGTTTCTTTGGTTTGGGTGCTGCTTGTCACAGTGGGGAAATCATGCCGAAACCCGCACATTTCTGTCAAGCAGTGATACCAAGCTCCTTTTCAAGCTTCAAAGCAGTCTCTTTGTGCACGATGATCTCGTATGCACCGGCTTGAACAAGCGCAGTGTCATCCTTGCGGTGAGCGATCACGCTAATAGACTCAAGCTTGACCTGAATACTGGTTCCTTCCGTGTTGGCGATTTTGATGAATCTGTACATTCCGTTCACTCCTGTTTGACGAGCCCTATAGCGGGTAGCAGAGCATACAGTCACATAGCCATTACTGGAATCTGTTACGCCGCCTCCCGTTCCTCGCTCAGCACCCGCCCCACAGGCCGCAGGCAAATCCCATCGACAACCCCGGCTTGATCGAACATCAGCTGCACCAGCCAGCCCCATTGCCTGGCCCAGTTGCGGCTGTCCAGCTCAACGCCGTGGTTGTCGGCCAGCCATCCACGGAAGACCCAAGGGCTGGCCATCGGGTCTGGATTGGCGCCCATGCCACCCTGCACCATGTGCCGGTACCGGACCAGCACGCCACGGGCAACCCAGTACTCGCGGCTGTACAGGTGGCACGTGCGCTTCTCTCCCCGCTCTTTCAGGGCCAGGTGCACGTGGCTGGCAAGCAGCTCGACCGCCGACTCTTCCCAGTTGTTCGACACCTCGGTGCTGATGACCGGGGCGTACAGGTGGTGGCCGAACACCTGGTACCGAGGGTGCAGGCTGGCGATGGCATGCTGCACCCGGCCGGCAAGCGCCATATGGGCGCACTTACCCGTGTTCTCCCACCGCTCGGGCCGGGTCTCGTTTGCCACGTAGCCGCGCTTGCCCAGCTGGGCCATTTCTAGGCCGTGGTGCATGACGCTGTCCCATGGGGTGTAGAGGCAGTCATGCCAGGCCAAACGCGCGCTTCCAAGTTTCATACTGCCCCCTTGCGTAGTTCCGCGTAGATCGTTGTGTTGCGGGTCAAGCTGCTGCCTCCAGCGGCACAATGCGCACGTGCACGCCCGGCACCTCGCCGTAGCGCTTGCGCACGAACGCGTCGACGACCTGAACGTCGTCTTTCCAGACCACGCCGTTCAGGCCGTCGTAGATCGCCTTGATGACGTTATCCATGTCGGGCTTCTTGGTCGGGAACAGCTCGCCAGCAATGGCCATGGCCTTCCGCTTTTTCGACATGGATTGAGGGATGGCCAGGACGATGCGCATTTCGACCATCACGGCGCCTTCCAGCAGCGTGCGGCCGGCCATGGCTTCGGTGCCGGCCAGTGCGATGAGCCCTTCGTAGTTGGCGGTTTTCTCCGGGGTGAACATGCGGGCATGGCCGCCAACGCGACCAATGCGTGGTCTGCCCTTCCCCACGGGTTCGCCCGGGACCAGGAACTGAACGGGTTTCAGATCAGTCATGGGTAGGCCCTCCTGCCTTGCCGTGCACCAGGTCTTCAGCGAGCTCGGTGCGGTGCTTGTCTGCCTCAGCCAGCTTGGTTGCGCAGGATCGGCAATACCGCCCTGCCATCCTTTCCGGCTTGAACGAGTAGCCACACTCAGGGCACATGAATCGAATGCTCATGCCTCACCCCCACCAATGACTTGCTTCAGCACCAGGACATGGCAGCCCCTGCAGGTATTCCCCATCATCGAGTCGATGCGGAATGAGCCGTGGCACTGCACGCACTGGACCTTGCGGTCGCCTTCAGGCTCCTTCCAGTACTGGAACCCTGCTGCCTGGCGGACCTTGGCGCATTGGTCGTGCTTGAAATGGGCGCGGGACCTGCCGCAAACGTCACAGCGCCCGCTCTGGTAGCGGACCTGCGGGTCAACGCCGCGTGGCGAGCGGACTTGGGGTTCGTAGTTCATGGCTGGACCTCTTCTCTGCTGATGACCCTGCCGCCAGCACCGTAGAAGTTCTGCTTGTCCACGGTCTCGGTGTGTTTCATCAGCACGTTGCAGTCGCACAGCATGCCGTGCGTGTTGTAGCTGCAGTTGTTGTGGTGGTACTCGCGCTCGGTGGCCCGGGTGATCTCCCAGGCTCGCGGGAAGTCGACGCTCATGCCGGCCTCCGAATACCGAGCTTGGCCAGCAGCAGTGCGCGCGCGGCCTTGGGGTCAGTGGGGATGTTCTGCGCTGCGACCAGGTCGCGGGCTTCCTGATGGGATCGGGCCAGCTGGGCCTTCATGCCGCTGTCGTGCTCGATGCCCTGGGCGATCTTGCCATCGAGGGGCTGGGCGTTCTGGGCGCGGCGCTGGACGATGGCGTAGTTCCGCTCGAAGCGCTGGAACAGGGCCTTGTCGCTGTGCTTGGCGCTGCGCAGATCGAACGTGCCGGTGGCTTCAGCAGCTATACGCACGGCTTCGTGGCTGTACTTGCCCATCAGGGCCTCGGTCCAGGCTTGGTCAACGGTTGGCAGGCCTTGCACATGCAGGCACATGGCGCGGAACTCGGTTGCATCAGGCGGCCAAGATTCCTTGCCGGTACCAGCGTTCGCGGCTGCCACCTCGATCATGCGGCGCAGGCCGTTAGCGATCTGCACACCGGTCAGTCCGCCCAGGATCTTGGCCCATGCGTGGTCAGCCTTTGGCACTTCACCGAAGCTGCTGGTCCACTTGTGGCCATACGTCTGGGTCATCGTGATCCAAAGTTTCTCCAGCAGTCCAAGGCTCAGGGGTTCCGGCGCCTTCTCCGCGGGCTGCTCGCTGCGCTGCGACGTTCGCTTCGACCCTGTCGACGGCAGAGAGACGACGTTGTTGACCAGGCTGTTGAGCTGGGCCTGCGCCTGTTCTTGAGTTTGCATGGGTGTTCCCCCCGGCTTGCGCCTGGCGAAGATTGCGTTTCAGGTGGCTGGCCAGTGCGTGCTCCCACTTGGCCTGGGTGCGGTGGTCATCCGGCGATGCGAGCCAGAACGAGCGAAATTCCAGGAACTGGTCCTGGTCGAAGGCCTGCTGCGTGATGCCCATCTGGAGCAACACGGCCTGGAAGGTCTTCTGGTTTGGCTGCCAGTCGGAAGTCATGGCGAAGCGGACGCGGGAATCTAAACCGTCCTCGCGCGCTGGTGGTGGTGTTTCTTCTGTATCTGTATCTGTATCTGGGGGCGTTACCGTAACGTTACGTGCCTGTTTCTTCTTTGCACGATGGGCTGCAACCCTTGCTTTGCTTGAGTCGGAGACGAATTGGCGCTTGTTCCATGCGGCTGGCTGGCAGTCCTCAGTGATGAGCCCCTTGCTCAAAAACAGGGCCTTCGAGGTGGCCCAGTCCTCGTTACTGATGCGCAGCTGAAACGCGATTTCCGCATCATGTAACGTTACATCGTCGTTACTGCAACGCAGGCAAAGCAGCATGATGAACCGGCGCTGGTCAGCCTCGCTCATCATCTGCACTTTGGGGTCGGTGGCGAACTCGCCATACATCCGGAACCAGTCCACGGATCAACCCTCCTCGAGCTGGTCCAGTCCCTGGACATGCTCCATCCAGCGCTTAGAACCGTGGATGAACATCTCGATGTCACGCTCGTTGAAGCAGCGCATCTCGCTGGGCACGACCTTCAGGTCGAGGACTGCAAGGATCTGCGCGAACTGCTCGAACTTCTCCGGACGCATGCGGCTGATAGTCGCTTCGTCGCAACCGACTGCATACGCGATAGGCGCATTACCGACGGAGGTCACGCGCTGCAAGATGAAGTGCAAGTTCTTGCGGGCTCTTGCGGCTTGTTCAGGGCTTAATTGGGTCGTCGACATGATCAGGCCGCCGCTTCGTCATCCCCACCGCTCTGGAAGCGTTCGGGGTAAAGGATGTGGATCTCGGTCAGGTCGCCTTCGAACACCTTCGCCAGCTTTTCAGCCAGCGCCGGGGAGGCTTTCTGTTCGCCGCGCTCAACCCGGGATAGGTTTCCGGAATCGAGGCGGTCGCCCAGCTCAGCAACGCGGGCCATTACATCGGCCAGCGTCCACTTGCGGGACAGTCGTGCTCTTTTCAGCGGGGACATGGGTTTTACCTTCTGAGGGTGGTTTCGGCTCAATTCTGCGCATTGCGCAGATTCCATGCAACAAAAATCTGCGCAGCTCGCTTTGCGCGACACGCAGCAGGACCGGAGAATCGCCAGCCATGGATATCGGACAGATCATCAGAAAGGCGCGAAAGGCCAAGGGCTGGACGCTTGAAGAGCTTGCACACCAGGTCGAGACCGACACTGGTAACCTGTCGCGCCTTGAGCGCGGGAAGCAGGGAGCAAGCAAGGAACTGTTGGGCAGGATATTGAACGCCCTTGACATCAACTTGACCCAGGCAGGGCAAGTCGAAGAGGGAACCAACGTCACTTCTACCCTACAGCCGATACGGAAACACAAGGAGTACCCGTTGATCAGCTGGGTTCAGGCGGGCGACCTGACAGAATCGCCAAGCAACCTGGGCGCCGAGTACGAATGGTTCCCCTCCCCCGAGAACGCCACCGATATCGGATTTTGGCTCAAGGTCCAGGGCGATTCGATGACCTGCCTTGGCAATCCCAGCTTTCCTGCGGGATCATTGATCCTGGTACGTCCCGAAGCGGACGTTATCAATGGCAAGTACTACGTGGTCGAGATGCTGGATAGCGGCGAAAAGACATTCAAGCAGTACGTTGAAGACGCTGGGATCAAGTACCTGCGCCCGCTTAATCCGGGCTATCGCACGATCGAGATCGACGGAAACTGCCGATTCATTGGGCGGGTTATCGATACCAAGATGACTGGGCTTTGAGGGACGGACGATGATAGGGAAATTGAAGAAACCGGTTTACTGGATTGGAATTCTCGTGATCGCCGGCCTGGCTAGTGCTATAGGCAAAGAAATCGGCGCTCTGGTTGCAAAGCCCAATGATGCGGAAAAGCTTAAAACGGCCTTGGCCCAGGCAGTTAAGCAGGTCAACGACCGAGCCCCTACCAAGGTTGATGATGTGACCACCCTGGTGCGAGCTGAGCAGTCCGGCCCAAAAGAAATGACCACTGTCTTTGAGCTAGCAAAGTACGACCAATGGGGACCCTCAGCGGACCTTTCCGCAGGAAAAGCCGCTGTCATAAAGTCCCTTTGCTCCAAGCCCCAGGCAGTCAGCATCATGCGGATGGGCGTGACTTTCGGGTACGTCTACCAAAAAGAGGACGGAACCAAGATCTATCAGTTCAAGGCCACAAGGGCTGACTGCGCATAGAGTCCACTTACTTCTGAAGAATCCCGCCACCGTGCGGGATTTTTTTTTGCTCTTTTTTGATTTTCTGCGCTTGACGCAGATTTCATTCTGCGCATAATGCAAACCATGTTCTGCGCATAACGCAGATTCATGGCAGCGAGCCGGAGCCTGTCCGGTACAGGGGAAGCCTCACCCCGGGTGCGCAGCGTCGAGCACCGCATAAACGAGAGCCGACAGCACACAGCGTGGTCGGCTGTTGGGCCCCAAGGGCCCCCGAACCAAGTCATCGCCCAGTCCGCAGGTGGCGTGTAACAGCGGCCCGCACCAGAAGATTTCGCGTCAGCGCCCAGCTCGGGCGCTTTCGGAAGTCAACCGGAGCACTCCCCCATGAACACCAAGTACACGGTCATCCGCCCGGATGGCACCGAACAAACTCACCAGATCCGTCTGCCGGCGGCGCCAACGCTGCAAACCCTGCGCAGCCTGATCGTCCCCCACCTGGACGGCGGCGACCTGGAGCAGGTTGGCGTGCTGCACAACGGCAAGGGCACCGACATGTTCGTCGACGAGGAAGGCTTGCTGAAACGCCTCCCTCGCAACGACAAGGCCACCTAGATCTACCGCGCCCATTACCTCAAGCAGCACCCAGGCATTGACCCGGAGCAGCTTGGGTTCATCGCCGGCACCGCGGTCATCTTCGATCGCCGCGTCTGGTTCTGATTTCCCTGACAGCCGGAAAGACGGCCCGGTGCACCTGGTTCCCCCATCACCAGGCTGCATCGGACTGGGTTCGGATGAGCTGCAAGCAAACAGTGGGGTGGCCACCTCGACGCGGATTACCGGTCGATTGCCCAGCCTTCACGAACCCAGTCCGATGCAGAACGCATTCAACCGAGGAACCACCATGTTCAACCAAACCGCACAGAAGGTGTTCGACGAGAGCATCGACCGCGCACTTGCTTTGCCACCGGGCGACTTGGTGGCATCCGAAGCAGAACTCAATTACGCCTCTGGCTTGGTCAGCTACGCGCTGTTCCGTGGCGATATCACCCATGAACAGGCCGAGCTGATGCACATGCGTGTGCGTGCTGCTCGCCAGCGCCGTGTGGCCCTGCTGATCCGGCAGACAGCGGCATGAGCGCCTACGACATGTGGCTCGACCCGCCCGACCTGGACGACGAGCCGGAACCCGATGAAGACGATGCCGAGCCGGACGGCTACCCGTTCCAGGCCGGCGACTGGCGCTCGGACGAGCGCGACATTCAACTGGAGCGCCGCTATGACCGCTAAGTGCCGGGGCTTCATCGCCCCAAACGCCCAGCAAATGGTTGAAGCCCTGCAACGTCAGGGCTTTTTCATGTTCCGCGACCTGCCACTGGGCACCACGATCCGCATCCGCCGCGGCATGTTCGTTGTGAGGTTTCCATGAGCAAACATACACCTGGGCCTTGGCGTGTCGGCAATCACTACTCCGAAGTCATCGCGGACATGCCAGCCAATCCACCGTTTCGCGGTATGACCGATAACTGTGTGAAGCACTACGGCGGGTACCTCATCGCAGAGTCTTGCGCGGAGGCGGATGGTCGCTTGATTGCCGTCGCGCCTGAGCTGCTGAGCATTGCTTTGCGCTTCGTGGCCCTCGATTCGGTCTGGCATCCAGATCGGCACGAAGACGAAAAGCGTGAGCTGATGAAGGACGCACGCGCTGTTATTGCTAAAGCGCAAGGCGAGCCATGACCCAGGCCCAACGCCGGCGCTGCCACCTGATCTGGCGCGGCGCTACAACTTCCCTCCTTGGTTGGGCCGGCTGGCTGACGCTGGTTGCCCTGGCTGACCTCATCACACGGTAAACGCCATGTCCGTTACAACCATCCGGGCCTCTTCGTGGGGCTCGCTGTTCGACTGTGCCTACAAGTGGGAGTACATCCACATTCTCAAGCACCGTTCGCCAAGCAGCGGCCGCTCGCACCTGGGGACGGCCATTCATGCCAGCACCGCAGCGTTCGACGTTTCCCGCATGAACGGCAGCAACCTCTCGGCCTATGACACCGCCGAGCTGCTGGTGCACACGCTGCGCAACCCCGACGAAGAGATCGACTGGAAGGCCGACAAGCTGACACTGGCCGAGGCCGAGCGTATCGCCCTGCCCTTACACACCCGCTACTGCAACGAGATCAGCCCGCGCTATGAGTTCGTGGCGGTTGAACGGACCACCGAACCGCTTGAGATCGATTGCGGTGGCGGCACAGTCATCCGCCTGACCGGCCAGCTCGACCGGTCGCGCATCTGTAAAGCCGGTGATGGCAAGGGTATTGCCGATGTAAAGACCGGCGGCGCCGCTGTCGTGGACGGGGTCGCCAAGACCAAGGGCCACTGGGCCCAGATCGGCACCTACGAAATCCTCGAAGAGCACACCACCGGCGAGCCCTGCACCGCACCGGCCCACATCATCGGGCTCAAGACCAAGGGCAAGCCCGAAACCGGCATCGGCGAGATCGTCGGCGCCAAGCAAATGATGGTCGGCACCGAGGACTTCCCCGGGCTGATCCAGATCGGCGCCGACATGCTGCGCTCCGGCCTGTTCCCGCCAAACCCCCAAAGCTTCCTTTGCAGCGCGAAGTATTGCCCGCGCTGGTCCACCTGCCCTTACCACCAATGAGGTACACCATGTCGCAACCCACCACCCTGGCGCAGATGCAGACCAGCGCTGTCGCCCAACCGAGCCAGCAGCGCGCTGTGGCCATGAGCTTCTTCGATCTGGAAGGCTTTGCCCTGATGCAGCGCATCGCCAATGCCTTCACCCAGTCCAACCTGGTGCCCAAGCAGTACCAGGGCAACCTGCCCAACTGCATGATCGCGCTGGATATGGCCCAGCGGATCGGCGCCAACCCGCTGATGGTCATGCAGAACCTGTACGTAGTGCATGGCACGCCGAGCTGGTCCAGCAAGTTCCTGATCGCAACGGTGAACACCTGCGGCCGTTACAGCACGTTGCGCTACGAGTGGACCGGCACCAAGGGCAAGGACGACTACGGCTGCCGCGCCTGGGCAGTCGAGAGGGAAACAGGCGAGCGTCTCGACGGCATCTGGGTCACCTGGAAGATGGTTAAGGCCGAGGGCTGGGCCAGCAAGAACGGCAGCAAATGGCAGACGATGGAAGATCAAATGTTCGTCTACCGCGCGGCTGCGTTCTGGCAGCGCGCTTATGCACCGGACCTTGGCATGGGCCTGATCACAGAGGAAGAGGCTCGGGACACTTTCGACGCCCAGCGTGGCCATGACGGTGCATACCAGGTGCAGATGGCTGACCTGCAAAAAACACCTGACGGGAAACGCATCGATACCGACACCGGCGAGGTCCTCGAAGCCGAAATCGAGCAACCCGACGAAACCCAGCAAATACGGGGGGAAACAGAACCCGTTGACTTAACCCATGGCGGCCAGGAATCGGAGGCTGAAAAACAGCCTGATTCGAACGCGTCGGATACCCCGGAAGACGCCCAGCCGGGCGACACCAGCAACCTGCAGTTCGAGTAAGCCGCCATGGCCGCCCAGACCGTGGAAGAACTGTATGACCGGGTCGAGGAATTCACCTCGCTTCTCGCTGCCGCCGACCTCCACGCGTCGGGCGCCTGGGAACAAGAGTTCGTCGAAAACCTGCGGGCCAGCTTCAAGCGCTATGGCCCGCGCACCCTTCTGAGCACTCACCAGCAGAAAAAGCTGGAAGAAATCGCCAAATACTGAGGATCTGCGATGAAAGTTGAACACAAAGAAGCCATCGACCGTGCCCGCCGTCACGGCATGAACCCCATGGTATTTGCCCATGAGCTGATGGTGCATGACCTGGTCGAAGCGGCGCTGTTCGAACTGCGCAACGTGAAGGTGCCTTTCAGCCGGCTTGGCGAGGACGACCAGCAGGAGGTGATCGACCGCATATCCAAAATTGCCGAAGAGGCGGTGATGACAGCGGTTGGCATCATCAGCACCCGCAGCGTCGATACCATTCCGATGACTGTGGTTGACGCCAAATTCAAGGCAAAGGCGATCACGGTCACCGCATCGATCGACGCCCAGGACCCCAACCGTCACGGTTTGATTGATGTGGCCGGCAAGCTGTGTCTCATGGTCCTCGCACCCAACGACTACAACCAGGGGCTGGATGGCATCCGCGCCGAGCGCGATCAGTATGAAATGCCGCTCAGCACCTCCGAAATCATCGCTGGGATGCACCTGGACCGGCGACAAGAGCAGCAGATGGAATTGGCAGAGCGACAGCCGCCTGTCCAAGGCGACAGCGATGTGGTCGACGCCAAGTTGCCAGATGACGACCTGCCGGTCAGCAAAGAGTTCGGCGACTTCGACTACAGCGAGGCCGCACAGATCGTCGTCCAGCATGGCCAGATCATCGACGCCGCTTGGCTGCAGCGCCGCCTGAGCTTCGACAGCGACCGTGCCACCTCGCTGCTGCTGCGCCTGCTGGAAAGCAACGTGATTCAGCTGGAAGCCGAGGGCGAATCTGCGCTCGAGCACACCTACCGTGTCGTCGGCACCCTTGAACAGGCTGTCGATCTCAACCTGGAGTAACGCCATGCACCTCGAACACATCTTCGTCGAGAACTTCCAGGGTCTGCGCAGCGCCAGCCTGGACCTTGCCACGCCGATCACCCTGGTAGCGGGCTTCAACGGCGCCGGTAAGTCGTCCTTGCGTGAGGCCATCGGCTTCGCCCTGGGCGGCTCCGGCCGCGTCCAGCACAAGAAGGACTACGGCAAGCTGGTCACCGAAGGCGAGAAGAAGGCCCAGATCATCGTGAGCCACGATGGCGCGGCCAGCAGCTTTGCCCTTCCCAAGGGCACCGCCGAGCGTCACAGCGTGCCAGGCGATGACTACCTGCCATTCGTGCTGACGCCCGGGGCCTTCGCGGCCCTGGACGAGAAAGCCCGTCGCGCCCTGCTGTTCAAGCTGACCAAGTCCAGCGCCAAGCCTGACGTCGTCGTGAGCATGCTGGCCAAGCGCAAGGCCAACGCGACCAAGGTTGAGAAGATCAAGCCGCTGCTGTTAAGCGGCTTTGGCGCCGCCCAGGAGCAGGCCAAGGCCTACGCCGCCGAGGCGCGTGGCGCATGGAAGGCCATCACCGGCGAGCAGTATGGAAGCGAGAAGGCCGAGGGCTGGAAATTCGAAGTTCCGGCCAATATTGCCGACGAAGCTGCACGCGAAGAGGTCTTCAAGAAGCACGCGAAGGTGCAGCAGGACATCGACAACGGCAACCGCTTCATTGGCGAGCAAGATGCCAAGCGCCAGGCAGCACAAGGCTTGGGGCAGCGTAAATCCGAACTGGAGGAAGCCGCCGGCCTTTACGACCGTGCCGTTGCCAAGCGCACCACCACCGAGCAGGACCTGGCCAAGCTGGAACAGCAGCTGCCCGAACTGCAGGCGCAACTGAAAGACCACCAGGCCGGCTCCGGCGGTTGCGAATGCCCTGCCTGCGGTGTTGGGCTCAAGATCGTTGGCAGCAAGCTGGAGCTGTACCAGGGCCTGAAGCAGGACACCGCGGCAACCAGCACCCTGGCGCTCGACATTACAAACATGCAGCGCAGCGTCGAAATGCTGCGCCGCACCCTGCAGAACGACATGGCGGCGGTGGCCAAGGCCGAGGCAGCCCGCAACGAGCTGAAGCAGCTGGAGGGCCAGCAAGCCGAAGCCTTCGACCAGGAAAAGTACGACCGGGCCATTGAAGCGCTTAACGCCCTGCGCAAGCAGGAAGGTGAGCTGCGCGCCCAGTACAACGCGCTGTGCGATGCCGCTTCCGATGCCAAGAACGCCGAGGCCAACACCGAGAAAGCCGCCGGCTACCACCTCGATGTTCTGGAATGGGTACTGATCGAAAAGGCCTTGTCGCCAGACGGCATCCCCGGAGAGATCCTGGCCGGGGCCCTGCAGCCGTTCAATGCCAGTCTCACCCGCACCTCGAAGCTCACCGGCTGGCCCGTCGTGCAGGTGTCCACCGAAATGGACATCACCGCCGGTGGCCGCTTGTACCAGCTGCTGAGTGAGTCCGAACAATGGCGCTGCGACACGTTGCTGGCCCTGGCCATCGCCGTGCACTCCGGCTTGAAGCTGGTGATGCTCGATCGCTTCGACGTTCTGGACCTGCCAGCGCGCGGGCAACTGCTCGGCATGCTGGTCAGCCTGGCAAAGGCCAACGAACTCGAAAGCGCCATCGTGCTTGGCACGCTCAAGGCCAAGCCTGCCAAGTTGCCACCAGAGATCAGCGCGGTATGGATCGAAGGCGGTGTCGCCCAGCAAGACCAGCCGATGCAGCAAGCCGGCTGACCCCATCCCCAGCAAGACCACAGGCGCCTCTGGGCGCCTTCTTTTCGCCTACAGGAAACCCGCCATGTCCTCACTGATCTGCATCTTCGACACCGAAACCACCGGCTTCCCGAACTTCAAAGCCCCCAGCGACCACCCGGACCAGCCCCACATCGTCGACATCTGCGCCCTGCTCTACACGCCCGAGGGCGAACTGGTCGACAGCTTCTAAGCCATGGTCCGCCCGGACGGCTGGAGCATCCCCAACGAAGTGTCGGTGATCCACGGCATCACCAACGAGATGGCCCTGGAACATGGCATTCCGGAGGCGGTGGCCATCGAAGGCTTCCTGAGCATCTGGAACCAGGCCGGCCTGCGCGTTGCGCACAACGTGTCGTTCGACGACCGGATCATGCGCATCGGCCTAAAGCGCTTCCAGGATGCATGGGTCGCCGAGTCCTACCGCGAAGCGCCGAAGTTCTGCACCTGCACATCGACAACCAGCATCGTGAAGTGCCCGCCCACCGAGAAGATGATCGCCGCCGGCCGTGGCAAGCAGCACAAGCCGCCGACCGTTACCGAGGCGTTGAAGTTCTTCACCGGTGAAGACCTGGTCGGTGGCCACCGTGCCCGCCCTGACGCCGAGGCCTGCGCCCGCGTGTACTTCTCCCTGCAGGCCTATCAGTCGGTGGCTTGATTCATCGATCCAGAACGAGGCATCAGTCGGTGTATCGATGCCTCGCTACACCGTCATCCGTTTCGATAACTCCGCGCTTCAGTGTAATAGTCTGTGACGCAAAATGCTCCACAGGAACAATGGTTGTAATATCACTTAAATCACCTATTTCTAGTTCGAGCGCACCGTCAGCGTTCAAACCTTCAGACCTACAGCCAATACAAAACCGATATTCCCGCTGCCAAGCATACTCTTTATCTTTCCTGAACAGCCCAGTGATTCCATTGTGGACATCCATGTCAACATAATCAACTTGCCCATGACCACCTTCAAAAAATGTCGAACTATAGAGATATGGGTGCGAAGCAATTGCAGCGTTCAATCTCTTTGAAAATTCAACAGGTTTTTTTACGATGAGCACGTGATCGCCCAGTTCTACAAACCGATTACTCAATGTCACTTTCCCTGAAAGCTCGCCTGGGATGCGGCCATCGAGGCCATCGGCCAAAGCAGCCATGCAAAAAATAAAAACGTTTGAAGGGTCAGGTAGATCAACGTTAAGAACTGCCTCTGCACCCAGTGAAACTTCTTTTCCGTCGATCACAACAAAAAACTCACCAACCTGCCTTCCATTAATCTGACTTTTAACAGTCAAGTAGTTTTTCTCTAAAAAATCTGCTCTTAGAGCGGTAGCTTCTTCACCTTTCATTCCAGAAAAAAACTTCACGCTATTCATGTACATCTTTCCTTTCTGGAATTGTTGCAAACGAGAAAGCGGTCCAGCTCGGAAAAGTAACCAGCACTGACGATTCGGGCTTCGATCTGGAAAAGCTTCGGTTTGAAAAGAACCAGTAAACGCCATAACTCCCCCTCATTACTTGAAATCGTTTATCTCCGGCACCAAGCCGGTGCCATCACTCCATAGCCCATTTCAACGAATCACGCTAGTTAGCGAGTCTCGTATGGCAACAGAAATCGACTTTTTCGCCAGCCTCGGAGGATGGCGCACCGGCGCGCGAACGCGCCCAGGTGCTCTGATCGGCAAATCAATGGCCGGTGGACTAATTCTCTTACCCAAGCGCCAGTCCAACTGGCGCCACCTCTTAAAAGGACGGCAGCATGCTGATCAAGAAAAAACTGACTCACTTCCACTTCTGCTGCGGCCTGGGCGGCGGCGCCAAGGGATTCAACCGGGCCAAGCCAATCGTTGGCAACATGCAGGCAGAATGGGAATGCATCGGCGGTGTGGACGTTGACCCAGCTGGGCTGGCCGACTTCGAGCGTTTGAGCGGCGTCAAAGGCACGCTCATCGATCTTTTCACCCGCGACCAGTACATCCGCTTCCACGGCAAGGAGCCGCCACCTGGTTGGCGCGAAGCCACACCGGAGGACATCCGCCGCGCAGCCGGCGGTCGCCGCCCTGACGCTGTTTTTATCAGCTCGCCATGCAAGGGCGCCAGCGGCCTGCTGTCCGAAAGCATGAGTCTGACCCCGAAGTACCAGGCCCTGAACGAGCTGACACTGCGCTGCATCTGGCTGTTTGGCGAGGCCTGGCGCGATGATCCCGTACCGCTGCTGGTGTTCGAGAACGTCCCCCGCCTGGCCAGCCGCGGCCGGCACCTGCTGGACCAGATCGGTGCCCTGCTCAGCCACTTCGGCTATGCAGTTGCCGAAACCACCCACGACTGCGGCGTCATCGGAGGCCTGGCCCAGAGCCGTAAGCGCTTCCTGCTGGTGGCTCGCCATGTCGAGAAGGTGCCGCCGTTCCTATACGAGCCGGAGAAGAAGAGCCTGCGGGCTGTGGGCGACATCCTCGGCCGCATGCCGCTGGCCGGCGATATCGAACAGGCCGGCCCCATGCACCGGGTGCCCGCCCTGCAGTGGAAGACCTGGGTTCGCCTAGCCCTGGTCGAGGCTGGCAAGGACTGGCGCAGCTTGAACGATCTGGCGATCGAGGATGGCTACCTGCGCGACCTGATCATTGTCCCCGAATTCCGTGATGGATTCTTGGGCGTGAACGATTGGTCAGAGACTGCACGGACCGTGGCAGCACGCAGCGGGCCAACCAATGGCAAATTCTCTGTGGCCGATCCGCGCGCCAAAGCCGGCGCCCTGCAGTACCAGCAATACGGTGTGCGGCGCTGGCAGGACACCAGCGGCGCGGTCATCGGGGTGAAGAGCCCTGGGCAAGGCACGTTCAGTGTTGCGGACCCGCGCCGCGGTGGTGAGGGTTTCGGCAAATACCAGGTCACGCCCTTCGGCGGGACGGCAAACACAGTGATTGCCGGCAGCACTACAGGCCAAGGCGCCTTTGCCGTGCAAGACCCGCGCTATCACAACTGGCACCCTGGCGCGTCGAGCCGAAAGCTAAACGTGGTCGCCATGAACCAGGCCGCTGGCACGGTGACCGGGTCGCAGCAGGTGGCCAGTGGTGCGCTATCGATCGCTGACCCGCGCCCCGGCATGCGCCGCAGCAAGGGCGATGCCTACCTTACTGGAGGCCACTACGGTGTGGTCCCATGGAATGGTCAGGCCGGCGCCGTTTCTGCCAGCGCAATGCACGACAACGGACGGTGGAGCATTGCAGATCCGCGCTTGCCCGAGGCCAACGACCGGCTCACCTGCGTGATCGAATCGCTCGACGGCACCTGGCACCGCCCCTTCACCACCCTTGAGCTGGCCGCGCTGCAAAGTCTGGTCGAGCCCGAGGAACAGCTGGAACTGGATGGCCTGAGCGATCAGGCCTGGCGCGAGCGCATCGGCAACGCAGTGCCGCCGGCCGCGGCGGAAGCAATCGCCCACGTGATGGGCACCACCCTGCTCCTGGCCGCCCAGGGCGAAACCTTCATGCTCAGCAGCATGCCGATCTGGGTTCGCCCGGTTGCGGTGGGGCTGAGCGTATCTACGCTCGGCAGCGCGTGAAGTCAGATAGCGATGTTGTACGGGTCCAACTTATGGATCTTCAACAGTTCGCGCATGCGCGCTTGTATCTCAGCGTCCTCGGCTACGTTGCGTGCCCAGTTATCAACCGCATTCAGCATTTCATAGCAAAAGACATCAACCTGCAGCTGAAGCGTGGCCCCGTTCTGATTGCCATGGATGTAGGAACCCGGAATTGGCTCGACGAACTTGAATCTGTCTAGGATTTTCCTTGCCCCGCGACCAGCAATATCGTCTTGGCCGGCGTGCAGATAGCTGCATCGCAGCTGGTAGCACTCATCTCCACTAAGCATGCAATGAACCCCAATTCCAGGGAGGTTGAAGGTGTAGTGATGCGCCATCCAGGCATCAAACCAAGCTGTGTACCTCGCTCTGTTACCAGCTTTCGGGGTAATTAGAGCACCGCAAATATCAGGTAACGCAAGCGCTGCAGCCAGCGCGACATACCAGTCTTCGTGATCGACCGAAGACCTCAAGCTGTTTGTGAACCTCTCCATGATGGCTCCTGGGCTATAGCTTTTTCGCCAACGATAGCACTTCGCAGTCATCGCACCTCCATATCTACTGGAGCTTCCCATGAACCCAACCGCCCAGGCGGTCCTGAACCGGGCCCGCCACCCTACCCCTGCGCCTGTGTTTTCCCCCATGACGGCGCCGAAGCCCGACAAACCCCTGCCGATGCCGGTGCCCACCGGCGTCATCAACCAGTACATGCGCCAGCAGGCCCGGGAGGATGCCCGCGACATGGTGGCATCGCTCAAAGCCAAGTTGAACGACACCAACGGCGTGGCCCAGGTCATCGAAGTGCTCAAGCGCGCAGCCACAGGCAGGCCTGGCAGCGTTGTTCGCGGGTTCCTCGACATCATCGAATTGCTACAGGAGCATCAGCAATGAACAGTAAAGAGATGGTCAGCGTGCCGCGCGAATGGGCTCAGCATTACGCTGACCTGCTGGAAGAGCGTTGCGGCTACGAAAAAGCCGAGCAGGTGAAAGCATTTCTGGCCAAGCCGGCCGAGCAGCACCAATGCGAGCCGGTAGCAGAATTCCGCCTCAAGATGCTTGAGTGCCTGGCGAATGGGTGGCAGATGACTGTTTATCCTGCCGATGAATGCATCGTGCAGGTAGGTGAGTCATTGACGCTGATGACGGCGCTTTCGGATGGCAGGCGCATAGCGGTAATCGCGCCTCAGCCGATGCCGAAGGGCACCAGGTTTGTGGATTGCCACATAATTAGGACCGACGGTTTCGGCATTGGCGCGCCGGCTGAGCTCGATGAGCGGGCGGATGCTGGGAAGTGCCTGGATGGGGGTGATTGTGGTGTTGGTGGGATCTGCAAGTGGTGCCCTCACGCCAGCTCCACCCTGGAGCGCAAGCCATCCGACGACATTCCCGACTTCACCCCTGGAAACGGCAACAAGGCAGAGCGCCGAGCTACTGAGCTGGTCGCCCAGCTGCAAGCCGACCTGACGGGGCGGGATCAACAGATAGACGCGTTGAGCTTGGACGCCGGCCGTTACCGCTGGCTGCGCTCCCGCGATCTGGAAACGATCAGCAAGGGCGGCGTGTTTGCAGGCCTGACTCCGGACAACCTGGTGCTCAACGAGGAAACACTCGATCACGCCATTGATGCCGCAATGGCGAAGCCCAAGTGCCGGCATTGTGACGACACCGGCCAGATCATGGTGGGCCGTAGCGGACAGGCTGAGGATGGCAACGCACCAATCATGGAGCCGTGCGAAGACTGCGACCGTGGCATGCCGGATCTGGCCAGCCGACCCGAAGAACGCGGAACCCCGGAATCCGAACCCTGCTCAGGCTGCGGAACACCGGGATGGACCGGCGCCTGCAACAAGTGCGTTCCCTACTGAGGCCAGCGCCATGAAAGAACGTCCAATCCTGTTCAGCGGGCCGATGGTCCGCGCCATCCTCAGCGGGCAGAAGACGGTCACCCGCCGGGTGATGAAGGTTCAGCCAGTCCTGAAGGATGGGTTCTGGCAGGTTTACGGTGCCGGCTGGGGTGAGGGAATGACCAGTATCCCCGCCATGTTGGGTCACAGCCTCTCTACCAACTGCCCGTATGGCCGGCCAGGCGAACGTCTCTGGGTCCGTGAGACCTTCAGTCGCTCTAATCCAGGCGGTGACGAAGGCGTTTACTTCTACCGGGCAGATGGGCGATTCCCCGCAGCCATGGGCGGCGGTCGCCTCTACGGCGACGAGCGCTGGAAACCGAGCATCCACATGCCGCGGGTCGCCTCCCGCATTCTGCTGGAGATCACCAGCGTCCGGGTCGAGCGGTTACAGGCAATCACCGAGGCTCAGGCCGTAGCGGAAGGATGTCAGGCGCTGGAAGGCTGCAAGTGGCATACCTTCGAGGAGGCTGCCGCCGGCGTTCCGATGCACGACCACACTGCGCGGGATGCATTCGAGGCGCTATGGGAGAGCATCAACGGCACGGAGTCGTGGCCTGCAAACCCATGGGTATGGGTCGTCGGGTTCAAGAGGATCGAGCCATGAAGCCCACCGCCGTTGCCTGGCTCTGCCTTACCGCAGCAGCCTTCGCCTTCCTGATCGGCGTGGTCCTCACCATCTACGCCACCAATCAACGCGTTGCCCACGCCGATGACCAGCATCCGCCACCACCCGCCGGCGACCAGTTCAATGAAGGGCCGGTGCTGGCCCGGCTGCCGGAAGCACACCTTGCCCCTGTCCGCTTCATTTTTTGATATCAACCAACCGCCGCCGGCGGCGCTGGAGTTCCCATGGAAACCGAAAGCACTGGTGACGTAGACAAGGTCACCGAGCAACGCATGGCCGACCTGCTCGGCTGCACCAAACGCGCCCTGGAAGGCCGGCGCCTGCGCGGGGCAATCCCCGAAGGCGTCTGGATGAAGCACAGCGGCCGCATCATTTACAGCAAAAAGAGGTATGACGAATGGCTGGAAAGCCAATGGATTTTCCCGCAGGGATCGATTTTCACCACGGATCACTCCGACTCCGCTTCATGTGGGAAGGTACTCGCCGAAGTGAAACCCTTCCCTACCCCGCGACACAGAAAGGCATCAAAGCTGCATCCCAGCTTCGCGATAAAGTAAACAGCCTAATCAAGCTCAACCTGCTCGACCACGACAAATACGCGGAGCTGTTCCCCAGTTCCGCTGCTGTCATAGGCGGCGTCCCTACCTTCGGTGAATACGCTCAGCTGTGGCTGGATAGCCGTGAGATCGCAGCAGGCACCCGGCTGAACTACAAGGGGACGCTGAACCTGTACTGGGTGCCGCATCTCGCTCTGGTACGAATCGACCTGATCACAACCACCCTGATCCGGCGAATAGTCGCGTCGATCAACTGGACGTCTCCGTCGGTAAAGCGCAACGCAATGGTCAAGCTGTCGACGATTCTCCGCTCCGCGGTGCTGGACGGACTGATCACTCGGAATCCAGCAGAAGCCATCCAGCTGCCAGCGCGCTTAAAGAAGGAAGTTGACCCGTTCACCCTGGAAGAAGCCAACGCCATTATCGCCGAGCTCTACAAGCACCCGCACTGGCCAAGCCAGATCTACGCTGCGTTCTTCGAGTTCATGTTCTTCACTGGCCTGCGGTTATCGGAAGGCTTGGCGCTGCGCTGGGATGCGGTCGACACGACCAAGAAGACCGTTCACGTGCGGCGAACGATTGCACTGGGGGTGGTTGAGGAAAGGACAAAAACCGGGAGGGATCGGTTTGTGCTACTCAACGACCGGGCGCTGCATGCCCTGGAGTTCGCCAAGCAGTATGCGGAGCGCCGCAGGCAGGGCAAAGGGCAATTCACCAAATCGCCGTTCGTCTTCCCGCCCGGGAAGAATGGGGAGCACGTTAAACAGACCTCGGACCTGCACCACCAGTGGCGCCCGATCCTCAAGGGGCTGGGGATCCGGTACCGCCCCCCATATAACTGCCGTCACACCTATGCGACAATATGCTTAATGTCTGGCCTCAACCCCGCATTTATAGCCCAACAGCTCGGGCATAGCGTGCAGATGCTTTTGTCAACGTATGCACGTTGGATCAACTCGGCCTCGGATTGGCAGGAGCTGGAAAAGCTCCAGATTGGTCCCAAATTGGTCCCAGGCTGAAAAAGCACATCGTAAGTTATTGATAGGTAAGCCTCTTGATCTCCACCGCTAATATCACCATGCGCTATGCAATGGGGTTTAGCGGGTGGGGATGCGTAGGTTTTACTGTCTGAAACTCCCCTCTATCCCCCACCAAAACGCACTGGTTGGTTCGGCGATTGGTCCGGCAGCCTGCGCCCATCCTCCATGCCGGTTCGGCATATCGAATGATCTCACTCCCTGTACACCGTGCGCATGTCACTTTGTCGATCCAGGCTTGGCGAAAAGCACGAATGCAAATACTGTATGCACATACAGCTTAATTCAGACCTTCACCATGGACATCGACACCACCGGCTTTGAGCTGGGCATGCCAACCCAAGAAGAAATGCTCGAGCATCAATGCCACCTGCTCTGCAACGAGAATGACCAGCTCAGGCGCGACCTGGTGCAAGCCAATCGCAACATCAGCAAGCTGGTCGAGATCAACCAGGACCTGCAGGCCCAGATTACCGCGGAGCACAAGCGCGCAAACTGTGCCTACGTCGAATACGTGCACCTGATGAACATGGCTCGATGTGCCTATGGCATTGATCTCACCAGGGATGGCTTTGCCTTCAACCCCAGGGAACAAGTCAAGAAAACAATGCCCTGATTGTTGAAAGCCTGGAACCTGCCAGAGGCCTGGCGGAACGGCATCGGCGACTATCCGCTTGGTCGACACAACGTTGCGACGACCATGCTGGCGGCAGCGTATCCATGTTCCGTTTGCCTGTCGGTTCGACCGTGGGTGGTCATAGCACTTGGCCCAGTGAAGTAGCCGCGGTTGCCTACGCCCCGACTTGAGGTGACCACTATGGGGTCGATGCATACGGCGCCTAGATTGTTAGGGTAGCCACACAGCCATCAACTACCCTTTTATTGCCATCACACCATGGGCTGAACATCCCCCAGTAGCGTCTGATAGTAGAAGTCGCGGACGTAAATTACAGCGCCGTTAGTGGCTCGGAAGTCTTGCGATGCGTTTCCGTCAGCTGACGCACCATCCAGGTACATCTTGGCGCCAGCGCCATCAGCCGCGAAACCAGCGGCGTTTGCGTTCGGCCCATTCTTCCTTGAAGTGATGTTGACGCTCAGGGTGTTGGCATTTCCTACGTCGCCGACACCCGGCCCAGCGTTGAACGCTGAATCCACGTTTATCCGGAAACCTACGCAATCATCGTGCGCCGTCGTGCCGTTACTGGTGCCCGTGCCGAAGTTCCGGTAACCGAAGCAACCAAGCTCGATGAAGTGCGGGCTGAATCCATTAAAGGCGGTGTAGTTGAAGCCGTCACCGTTGTTGTAGGCAGCCAAGCAATCAATGCCGATGTAGAGGCCAACGTCCTTGATGTCGGCCCCGTTGGAGTTGTAGTTACCCAGGAAGCGGCAACGCTCGGTAATGAGCACACCATTGATGCCTGCATCTCGGGCGCTGATTGCGCCACCAGTGCCACCGATGAAGTCGATGTCGCTCAGATAGACCTTGGCCGTAGCCGAGCTGTGCCGGAAGGTGTTTCCTGCCCCGTATGGCATAACCTTCGCATTGTCTGGCACTGAACCATCGATCAGGTTCACGTTCATCTTGCGCGGGCCAGCTTCATAGAAAAAGCTGTTTGGGGTGGCCTGGCACTCAGCCAAGCTCGCCACTGGCGTCAAGATCCTCGGCACACCGAACTCGTCGAAATGTGTCAGGTCAACGCAACCAACCGGCGTTGGCGAGCCGCCAACCGTCGTGACGTAGACGGTCCCGCTTACAAGCGTCCACGCCGAGAACGAGGTGGCAAGGCTCACGAAGTAGGATCGCCCGCCCAGGGACCGGATGGCGATGTCATTCGCTGATGTGTAGGCGCCAGGGTAGTTGGTCTGCGCATAGATGCTTGGCTTCAGCCATATCACTTCAGGGTTCTTGGCGATGGCAGCCGGAATGGTTTTCATCGGCCACGCAGGCGAGCCGCCGTCATAGGTGTCAAACCCGTTGATCGGGTCGACATAGATAGCCCGGGCATCGGTGCCAGTGTCATAGCCCAGCTCAACAACCAGAGAAGAAGGCGCAGCAACGCCTGCAGGTTGCTTGATCTCAACTGTCAGGCCACCAAATCCCGCTGAGTTTAGAACCGTGGCGCTGTAGTCGGCACCCGGGTACAGGCGAGCATCGAGGTATTTCCTACCCGTGACGTTGTTGATGACGGAAGCCTGGAGAAGCTCACCGCCAGGGGTGCCCCAGAGCGTGTGACCAGCGAGGATGTATCGGTGGACATCTGGCGTTCCAGTTGTCGTAAACGGTCCAACCGTAACCTGTGCGAACACCTGCCGTTTCGCCGTGGAGATCCGCTTTGCACCTGCCGGCATGAACCTGGACAGATCGGTCAGGAGCTCTGCGCCTCCCCCGACATGCTTGCGGTATGCCAATGGCCCGCTGCGAATCGTCGGGATATAGGCGGATGAAGTGAAGATGCCAGTTTTCCCGGCGCGGTAAAGGTTCTGAACCTCTGCACCTTGACTTCGAAGTGCATCGCCAACAGTCCCTGACTCATGGCCAATGCCGTCAGAACCGATAGTGCTGGAAAGGTCCTGAACGACATGAGGAGATCCGTCAGGAAACTGGTAAAGCACGTTCGCAGAGTTGTTGATAGGCCCTTGGATGTTTGACAAAAAATCGCCAGTCCACTTCATAGTGGTCGCGTCTTGCGCTTCCGTAGGATCAGCCAGTCTTTTGATCTGCCGACCTTCTGCGTCGTAATAGTTTTTGCCGATTGGACGAAGCAGTGCGCGCCTCAGAATGGAGAACCCCTGCTGAATCAGCATGGTGAGTCGGTCGAACACCGTTTCGTGCGTCTCGGCCAGGAATTTGCCCTGGTTCCGCAGGTCGGTAGGTTGAACCGGGTCCATGACGCGGGAAATGGTGAGCGATGCCCCGGCCACACCAAGGAAACCGGCGGCGTAGGAAGAAGTCAGCGTCCCGCCGTTCTGAGAGCCAGCACCGGACAGCGTGTATTGCGCGCCAGTTAGGGTTTCCGTCGAGCCATCCTGCTTGACCAGGACAGCTTCGATATCGGAGTCCTGCAGGAAACGATAGGGAATGGGAAAGGCCGGGCCGCCGGATACGTATTCAACAACGCTATCAGTGGTCGAGACGGTCAATTTTCAATGCTCCAGAAAGCGAAAACCCCGCTCGATGGCGGGGTTCTCTGTGGGGAATTTCGGTGTGGTTAGGTAAACTTCATCGGGTCTTCCTCATGGGCTGAGCATGGGGTGGAAACAAAAACCCCCGGCACGTTGCGAGCGTCCGGGGGTTTTGCTTTTTGGGGCCAATGTAGCGGGCATGTCATTTTGATTGCGCAACTGGCTGGCTTGCGTCTAGCCTTCGACCGAACCTGCAACGCCGGCATGAGGGAATGAGATGCGCATCAAGGCAGTTATCACCGCTGCAGCACTGGCCACACTTGGCGGCTGCGTAAGCGACCAGGCCACAATGAATGAGCTCGTCAGGTACGAAGGCCTCCAGCTTGATCAATTTGTGATAGCCAACGGAGCCCCGACCAACAGCTACAAGCTGGCAGACGGGAACATTATCTATTACTGGTCCAGCTCAAAGAGCGTGTACGTTCCCGGATCGTCCACCACAACATTCAGCGGTAACCAGGCCTACACCCAGCAGATCAGTGGTGGGGACATAAACACCGAATGCAAATTGGACCTGTTGACCGATCCCGCCGGGAAGATCGTCAAGGTGACCATGCGGAAAAATACTCTCGGATACTGGACCAGTTCGGCGTGCCATGAGTACGTTCGATTCCCCAGCGAAACCTAATTAATCTCCAGCGGCGGCACCGAGATCTGGAGCCCTGGCCGGCGCCGATTCACCCGGTTCCCACCAGTAGCTCTGCCCGAACTCGCGCTGGGCCCGGCGCTGCATCCGATTCAGGTAGCCAGGCGAGAAGTACTCCTGCAGCTGGTGGAAGATCATGTGGTCGGTGGCAGCCTTGGTGTACCAGAGGTTCGCCCCAGGCAGGTGGCCTTTTCCCAGCTGGATCAGGCGGGCGCCGATCACATCGGCATCCCGGTCGCCCAAAGCCGCATCAGCAGTGACGCCGCGCAGGTTCAGCAGCGTTTCGAGGTCACCGGCCAGCGGGCCGCCGAAAGCTGCGAGCGCAGAGGTTCCTCCTTGCGTGGTGTTGGAGAACAGGAAGTCGCCGTATAGCGACAGCGCGCCCCCCTTGAGCATCGAGGCCAGGCCGAAGCGCAGGCCAGGCACGCCGCCCAGCTCGTCGTCCAGCATGTTCTTTGGGTCACGGCCCGAGGCTATCTCGTTGACCTGGGTGGCGATTGCGCCCAGCACCGTGGCTGTGGCGAATAGTGCAGCGGTGTATCCCGCCTTACCCCACCCGGTCTGCTGGGCCATGGCCCGACGCCAGTGTTTCGAAATCATCGAGATCGGGAACGACTTGAACTGCCAGAAACTGCGCATGATTTCGCCACTCCAGGTGCCGCGCTGGTTGTTACCGTGCATGAATGCACGTTCGCGGGCGCCTGGCGCGGGGATTGCCATGTTGGTTTCGTCCAGCACCATCCCCAACAGTCGGGTGGCAGCCTGCTCCCGCAAGCGAGTAGGCGAAACCCCCGCCTGCTTCGCCAGTGGTGTCAGGTCGGCATCTGAAATGCGGTAGATGCTGCCCGGGGTCAGAACCTGGTCGCCGGCGCCGCGCCAGTCTTCCGGCTGGGCCAGCCGCCATACCGACCAATCCTGATCAGTGATGCCGCGCTGCTGCATCAGCTTGCGGTCGCCCTCTTCCAGCGACTTGAGGGAGTCGAACCGGCGCGTAAGGTCGCCGGTAACGTCCATCATGGTGGCGCCGAAGGCCCGGCGGTTGCCTGCGTCGATGGCGTTCATGCCGGAGATTTGCATTACTTTGGTGGCGGCCGCCTGCGACCACTTGGCGGCGCGGCCAGCTATCTCGGCATCGGTACCGAGCCCTTCCTCACCCCAGCGCGCCAGGCTGCCAATAAGCTGATCGATGCCGAGGCCGGCGCGCATGGCCAGGCGCCGATGGCTGGCGTTGGCCGGGTTGAGCATGCGTAGCTCGTTACCCAGCACCTTCATTACGGGCATACCGTTCATCTTGGCCACCAGCGCCAGCGTGCCCTGGTCGCTGAGGCCGGTGATCACCGCCGAACCCAGCTTGCCCGCCACGTTGGTGGCGCGGTAGGTGTCGAAGGCGTTGGCCAGGGCGGCCGATGCAGGCGGCTCGCGGGTGCCGGCCACCTCGGTGTACAGCTGCTCCAGGCGCTTCACCCGCTTATCGATCTTGGCCTTTGCCTCGGGCTTGGCCTGAGTCATCTGCTTGGCGGCCGTCTCGGTGTGGTACCGCATGGCGTGGTTGGGGTTTGGCCCCATTGCCTCGATCAGCGCGATGTCGCGGGCGGCTCGGTCGATGTGCCCGAACATCAGGTCCATCAGGCCTTTGTCACCGTACTTGGCCTGGGCCGCCAGGTAGGCATCGGCATCGCGGTAATGGATTTGGCGCGACTCGCTGCCGCGGTTGGCGCGGGCACCGTTGCCCATCCCTCGCCCCGGCTCCAGCTTGTTCACGCCACCGGTGGCTACCGTCTCCCAGGCGTTGGTGAAGAAGTCAGCCAGTTCGGCGTCGTTCATCCGGGTGCCATCGGCCTTGAAGTACTTGGATCGGTTCGCCCACTGCACATGGTCGGCGATCCATTGATCTTTGGCCCTGGCCACCTTCAGCTGGCTGTGGCTGCGTGGGATTGCCCAGTCATCGAGGTAGCCAACATCTCCGCCGGCGCGGTTGAAGCGCTCACGCAGGCGGTTGGCAACATCGGCGAATTGCTTGGCCCCGACCTTCGCCTCGGGCACACCGCTGTCCTGGCCGTGCAGTTCCTGCACCAGGGCACGGGCCTTGGCCTCGTCAGCGAATAGACCGAGGAACTTGCCACGCGTCATGTCGATGGCTTCGAGCATGGATGACATGGCTTCATCCCGGATCGCTCGGCTGGACGACTCGATCGACATGATGCCGGGATAGTCCGAGGCGAAAGCCAGCAGGCGATCAAGTCCCTTGAGGGGGTCGTCGGGGAACTGAGCCATGACGTTCTGCACCCGGTCATGCGCCAGGATGGTCAGAGCAACGCGCTGCTTCTTCTTGGCGGCCTCGGCCTGCAGCTCCCGGGCAGCGGAATTCGCCGCTTCGGTCAGCCGATCAGACGAGGTCTTCATCTGCCATGCCTGTGGGTCTGCCTGGGCCAGCTGGCGCATATTGCGGCTGATTCGGCCTTCAATGTCCTTGATTTGCTCCTGGGTGAGCGCACGGCCAATGGCCTGCTGAACCGCATGGATACATTGCTGTTTCATCAATTACCGAACCTCAGCGCGCACAGGGCGGCAGCAAGGAAGCCTTTGGAATCGTTGGCAGCCTGGGCAATCTCGGCATCAGCCTCAGCCAGGAGCTCACGTGCGGAGACGGTCACCGGCGTACCGTCCTCGTTGATGGCGCCGGTAGGCACCTGCAGGTCACGCTCACCCGCGGCTACCGCGTCGAGCAGCGCCGGCAACGCTGGGTCGATTCCGTCAATGGGAGTCGAACCGGGGAGGTCTGTGACGCTTTCCGCTGCCGGCGTTACGCTTTCCGCCCCTGGTGTTGCGGTTTGTGCTGCATCTGTTTCAGGTGCTGCGGGAGCGGAACCCCCAATTTCAGCCTGCTGAGTGGCCTGCGGGGCCCGTGGTTGCTGTGTTTCGCCTGTGGGAGCGGAGTCGCCTTCAGGTGTGCGAGGTTCGACTGCCGGCGGCTCTTCGATCAGCTGGCCGCTCTCGCGCAGCATGCGCTGGATATCCTCTGCCGCCAGGCGGTTCAGGGCCATGCCGTGGTCCGGTGCCACGCTGCTGGCCAGAGCGGAGCGTTTGAAGGCGCTGCCGATTTGCTCGGCGCGTTGATCCACCTGTTTTTGTAGGCGGGCTGGAGTTTCGCCGCGATCCATCGCCGCCAACTCGCCCCGGGCGCGCTCGGCAACCCTATTGCCTTCCAGCTGCTGATTCAGCTCATCGATGCGGGCTTGGGTAGCAACACGCTGCTCGTCAATGGTCTGCCGCTGCTGAGCGATGCTGTCCCGGGCAGCTCGCTCGGCCTGCTTGCGGGTCATGCGCTGCTGCTGGAACTCCTTGGCAGCCTGCCGGTAGGTGTTGCCAGCAGCTTCATGCGCCTGGTCCAGCTCGCCAAGACTGCGCCGCAGGTTGGTCACTTCGCCACGAATATCGCGAACGTTGGGGAGGCCTGCCGCCGCCACTGGCTCAAGCTCTGCCCGGGCAGTGGCGAACACCTCTTGCTGCGCCTGATCACGCACTACTGCTTCTTCGGGGCCGACGCGGTTGGAGCGGATGAAAACGGTATCGTCCATGAGGCCGGTGACGTTGACCGGTTCGCCACGGCTCATCTGCTCGAGCGCAAGGTCCAAGGCATTCTGGTGTGCAGCGCTCGACCGGGCGTTGACCGGCGCACCAGGTGCTGTGCCGTGCTGGGCATGCAACCCATTGTTACCAGACAACGCGGCGTCGACGGTTTCAGGTGATGCTGTTGGAGCGCCCGACATGGCCCGACCCAGTCCCCAGAACGCGCCACCGAGCAGGCCGTCGATGGCCATGGCCTGAGCATCCAGCGCCCTATACTGCTGGGCCTGCTGGGTGTAGCCGTTGCTTTCGAGCACATGGCCAACACCCCCGCGAGCCACGGCACCAAGCGCAACGTTAGCGCCGGCCGTTGCGGCAAGGTCTGCAACAGGCTGGGCCAGCAGACGGGCCGCCGGCAGGAATGCACCAGCAGCCAGGGTGCCGCCCTCGATCGCGCCTGCAAGCGCCGCAGTCTTAGGGTCTACGCCCTCCCCGCGCAGTTCGCTGAAACGCTGCTCGCCCATGGACAGGCCGATGCCGCCGGCGGCAACCGGCAGGCCGCCCGAAGCCGCGCCGAACGTGAAGCGGGTACCGACATCACCCAGGCCGAACAGGATCTGCGCGGCTGTGCCGTTGGTTTGAGCGTCCGGCCGCAGGCGTTCGGTCACCGCCAGGCGCTGCTGGCCGATGGCGGCGCGCCTTGCGACCTCTTCTTCATCGGTTGGCACTTCGAACAGGATGGCCTGGTCCGGGTCGTTGCCGTATTGGGCCGCCTGCAGCGCCAGCTGGGTGGCGCCCTGGGCGATACCGCTGAACAGCGCTGTGCCCGATCCATCCCAGAAATTAGGCTCGGGCGGGGTCAGAGCAGGGTTTGCCAGGGCATCCTGCTCCAGCGCCTGTTGGTCGCTAAATGCCAAGTCAGTGATAAAGCTCACTGGTCACCCCCGTTCACGTTGATCGTGAGCGGCTTGCCGTCAGCACCGTACTTGTACTGGTTGCCCTGCATCACGTAATAAACGCCGTCCCGGGCTTGGCGCAGGGTCAGTGCGCTGGCCGTGGCCAGGTCCTGTTCACTCATGCCCTGGGCTTTCATGGTTTCCACCAGGCGCTGCTGGGCTACCTGCTCGAACGTATCGCCCGGCATGCCCCATGGAGCGAGCGTTGACGATCCGTTGAAATCGACGACATCACCCACGGTGGCCTTGATGGCTTTCTTCATGAGCGCGTTATTGACCTCGCCAGACACATCGCCGGCCTCGGCCGCAGCACCGGTGTAATAGGACTTCACAGCCTGTGCGGCCAGCGAATACGACTGAGGCTGCCCCGCAAACACAGTCCCGAGCTGCTTGCCCAGAGCCAGATCGAAGTCGGTTTGCTTGGGAAGCGGGAACCTGCCACCGCCGTCCTGCCCCTTCTGGGCCTTGGACTTGTTCAATATCGACTCGCCCAAGGCCATGGTCTTGGCAACATCGCCGCTGCTCACTACGTCGTCGGGGCGGAACCAGTGGGTGCCGGTGGTCAGCGACCGCTGCTTACCCGCCAGCATGCCGGCCAGCGCGCGAACGGGAGAATCCGGCGCGATCTGCTGCATTGCCCCGGCATAGGCCCGGTCATCACCCATAGCAGCATGAAGCTTGCCGAACAGTTCGGACTGCTGGTCTGGGCTCATCTGATCGATCTGGGCGGAGAGTGCCTTGGCTTCCTGCGGCAGCAACGGTTTCAAGGCGACCGTGGGGCCGAACTTCTGACGCATGCCCTGGATCGCAGAGACGCGGTCAGCCAGCACATTCGGCAGGTTCTCCGAATTCAGGTCCAATGGCTCAATGCCGCCTCCCAAGCGCTGCTGGAAGTAGTCGAGCGGCGCCTCGGCCATCATCTTGGCGTTCGTTTCAATCGCCCGGCCCAGCCTGGCAAGGTTGTTGGCCTGGGCGACGGTGCCGCCATTGTTCTGCAGCTCGGCCTGCAGCTTGCCGTAGTAGGCGGCCTGCTGGTCAATCGGCTGGCGCAATACCTGCTGGGTGGCCACCTCCTGCTTGCGCAGTTCATTGAATTCGGCTGCGGCCGCCGTGCCCTGTACCTGCTTGCCCCAGTTGGCCCACATATCGTCAGTTGCCGGGACGCCGCTGGCGATCTGAGCATTGATCTTCCCCAGGGCCCGGTCGGCGCGGGCTTCGGCGCGCAGCTGGGCCATCTCTGCCTTCTGCTGCAGGCGCTCGACCTTACCGTCGATCGAACTGCCCACCTGGGTGAGGTCGTCGGCCGTCAGGTACTGCTGGTATTGCTTAAGCGCAGATTGTGCCTTGTACGGGTCCTGGGCCGCTTGCCGCTTCAGGATGTCCGAATACATGCTGCTGGTGGCCTTGGTGCGGTTGGCCTCCAGCACCTCTGGCGCCCAGCCGTTACGCTGGGCCTGCAGCTGCAAGATGCCATCAATGCGGGAGTGGCTGGATGCAATGGCCTCTGGGTCGTTGTAGTTGAGGGCTGCAGTGTTGAGCGCAGTGGCTATGGCCGCCTTATCGACCTGGTTCTTGTACTCCTGCTGCTCACCAAACTCATAGCTGCCCAGCTTCCCTTGCAGTTGGGCACGGCGCTGTAGAGCAGCCTGTGTGAACATCTGCCGCTGCTGCTCATTGGCCAAGCTGCTGGCGATGGACTCGCGCTGCTGGTCAAACTGGGTCAGCGTGTCATTGGTGACGTTCAGGGCGGCCTGGCCCTTCTTGGTGAAGGCACCTGTCTCCGGGTTGAAGATGGCTTCGTTCTGCCAGGTGCCGAGCTGGTTGTCGGCGTTGAGCACAGCAGTCTGGTTGGCCTCGCGCATTTCGCGCTGGTGAACATCGGCCAGGTCGCCGGCAAGGCTGGAAAGGCCGCGCGCCAAGCCAGAAGCATCAACGGATGCCTGGGCGACGCGCGGAGCACCTACGACTTCCGGCGCCACGCGGCGCATCTGGATCTGTGGGATTCGTGCGGCCATGCTCAACCCCTGCTGTACATGCTGTAGGCCTGGCCGCCGCCAGTAAGCAGCGAACTGAAGGCGTTGAGACGGCGCGTGCGGAATTCGGCCTTGGCCTGCTTGATCCCTTCATTGCCCTGGTCGACCAGACCCATGGCCTGGTTAAAGGCGTTGCGCCGCAGCTGATCGGCATCCTGCCGGGCGATATCCAAGGTGCCCTGCTCGATCCGGCCAGCAGAGCCCTCGCCGACCGCAACGCCATTGGCAGCGAAGCCGGTGCGCTGGCTGGCTGCGGTCTGCCGGCCCTGCTCATTGGCCATGTCCGCGGCGAAGTCGCCTTGGGTGATGACATCGCGTGCCTGATCATCCAAGTAGCGCTGCTGCCGCTTCGCGGCCTTTACCGCGTCTTTGCCCTGCTGAATTTGGGAGTACGCGCCCAGCAGACCACCGCCCGCTGCTGCGCCAGCCCCTGCTCCTGCGCCCATTACAACCCCCTCAAAGTCATTGGATGGAACAACTCGCCATTCACCCCATAGGGCACGGCTTTGTGCATGTGGAAACCGAGCCAACGCAGCCAGCGCAAGGCTTTGACATAGCGGGCGTCGGTGTAATTGATCAGCACCTTGTGGCGCTGGCGCATGGCGACGACCTCACGGTCGCATTCGATCAGGAAAGCGCGCTGGTGCCGCTCAATGGCCGTGGTGCTGATCAGCCAGGGCACACCGGTCTGTTCGTCAAGCTTGATGTCGCCGAACATGGCCACGACACGGCCATTCACCACATAGGCCCTGGGGTTCAAGCTCCTTTCCACCGAGTGGCGTAGTTCCTGCTCTACGGTCAGGCCGCGGATGGCCTCGAACTCGAGCTGGTCTTGGATTCGGGCATTCGCCACCGTCAGCGCGATCAGCCGGTCATCAGCCGGCAGCATCTCAGCCACCCGACTGGACATTGGGCATGACCCCCAGAATGGTGAGCGGCAACGGGTCCGATTGGCGGATGAACAAGCGACCGTAGTTATCCCACTGGCACTGGATCTCCATCTCGGCCCGGCCGGTCAGGAGCTCGATCGGCTCGCCATAGTCCTCGTCGGCGCGCTGCTTGAACTCGTCCAGGTGCTCGGCGTCCGGGCCGGCGAAGATGCCGCGGCTTTCCTGGCAGATCACCACCACCTGGTTGATGCGCTTTTTGCTACCCAAGAAGGCCTGGTTGTTCTGCAGGGTGAGGTCCAGGGTTTCGAAGTCGGCGGTGATAGGCAGGCCGATGTGCACTACCAAGGTTGGGCTGTCCAGGGTGATGGCGCCTCCGGTGACGACCTGCTGAGGGATAACGTTGCCGTCACCTAGGATGCTCACGGTCTTGCCTTCCAGGTGACCGAGGCCGCTGACCACGGATGCCGCCAGGCCCCAGCGGGTCGCAGATACGCCGCGCAGCGAATCCGGCACTACAGACTGTGGCTCTACCGTAACGACGGTTGCCGAGACAAACGCGGTGATCTTCACGGTCAGTACATCGCCAATGGCGTATTCGTTGCCGCCGCCATACATGATCACGCTACGGCCCACCATGCCTGCGTCGAAGGTGGCGACGGACACGGTAAGCGTCAGCAGGTCCGGGTATTGCCAGGTGGTGCCACCACTCAGTACGGCGGTTCCGGTGCGGCGCCCGTCGTAGGTCAGGCCGCAATCCACGAAGAAGGCCCGGTCGAACCAGTAATCGCCGCTGCCGAACTTGCTCAGCTGCCTGGTGGCCATGCGCTCGATGTAACGCTTGGTGACGCCGTTGATAGTGCGCTTGACGATCAGGTACAGCGCGTCCTCATCGTTCTCCGGTACCGAAGCCACGGACTCGACCTGGCCATCGGTGTCATGCCAGTGCCAGGCATAGACCTGCTGGTCGGGCAGGAAGGTGAAGCCCAGCAGCATCCCGTCGTTGCGGGCCATCCACAGAATGCCGTTGGGCTGTAGGGTGAAGGCCATGTCCTGGATGGTGAAGCCGCGCAGGAGGTGCGACGACAGCACGCTGACGTCCTGAGGCTGGAAGCCGTCCGAGACGTAGTTGTAGGCCAGCGTCGACAGCTTGCCGCCCCTGGCTTGGATGTACAGCGCCGTGTTGGCGTAGATCGCCGGCGGCACGTCGCTGGTGCCGAAGTAGCTCTGCTCGATCGCCGAGACGTTGGCAGCTGTGACCCCTGAATCGGTAGACCCGGTGATGGCGATCTCGGCGCCGGAGGTCATGGCCAGCAGTTCGCGCAACGACACCAGGTGGCGGATCTGGTTGACCTGCCGGCTGGCGATGACGAACTCAATGCCGTCGTCGTCCTTGTTCGGGTCGGAATAGCCGAAGTTGTGGAAGTCCCCGGTGCGCGACATCCACACGGTTTGAGGGTTGGCCTTGCTGGCCGCGAACACCATGCGCTGCTGGTAGTAGCCGACCACTGATGGGTTGTTTCCATCAGCGAACGGGTTGTACGCGATGGGCACCGTGTTGTCGGTTTCAGGGGTGATGTTGATGTCGGTGAAGGTCGTGCCAGTGGCCTGGCCGATGAAGCCGAACACCCCGGAAGACTTGTTCTTGTAGATGTTGTAGTGGTCGGCACCGGCCGACGCGGTCCAACTCAGGCTGGCCCCAGGCTTGTTGTCGAAGCTGTTCACCGTGGCGGTGTTGCTGGCATTCGACTCGACCGAGCCTTCGGAAATGCTGCTGACAGCAGTCACCTTGTACTGGTACTCGGTGGTGTCGCCAGAGCCGCCAGAGCGCGCAGAGGCTGTCAGCCCGGTTGGAGCAGCAATGCTGGGCTCGAAGACAATTGCCGTCAGCGTCCAGTTGGTCGGCCCAAGGCGAGATAGCTCGCGGGGCGGATGGTCGGGGTGGACGATCGTCAGCACATCGGCCGACTGGGTGAACTTCAGCGCAGACAGCTGCGCCGCGGTATACGGCGAAACGATCTCATAGGGCAGCCCGCCGCTCACGACCTGGCCGCCCATGCTGATGAAGCGGATATACAGGTTGCCGAACTCCAGGATGTAGGTCTGCTGGGTCGAGAACTGGAACGGGATCAGCCGCGACTTGGCAGCGCTGTTCTTGGTCTCGACGATGTAGCGCGTTCCGGAGCGGTTCTGTGCCCCGCCCTCGGGCAGCACCTGGTAGTTGCGGCAGGTCTTGAGCGCGGTGTAGTAGCGCCCCAGGTCAACCCTGGCGTAGGTGGCAGGCGATACCTCACCGGCGCTGAATGACGGCTGGATAACTTCAGTCATGCCCCGCGCCCCGTGATGAAGGTGGATTCGCGCTGGTACTGGGTGGTGCCCTCGTTGAGCGCGGTGGCAGCGGCCTCCAGCACGGTGGCTTTGTACTGTGCATAGCAGGCGCTGGTAATGCCGGCGTCCTTGGCCAGCGGCCCGGCTATCTCGCTGGCCAGGTACCAGGCCAAGGCCGAAACGAAGATCGGGTCGAACAGCTCGGGCGAGGTCACCTTGAGGGTGTACTCCAGAGTGGCTGGGCTCACGCTGGTGCTGATCAGGCGCTGGCTAGACCCGTTGACCACGCGGAACGGGATGCGCGGCAGCTCAGGCATGTAGCACTCATAGCCGGCCGGGATAGCGCCCTGTGGCCAGCCAGGGTTGACGATTCGGCGCACACGCATGCAGTCATTCGGCACGGCGTAGGCGTACTGGAAATCGGGGTTCGGGTTGTCGGCCACCTCAGCGAGCTGGGCAAAGGCTGTGGCGAAGCCCCAGTCGCAATCGGCACGCAGCACAAAGTCGCGGCTGCTTTCGTAGAACTGCTTGCAGATCCGGGCCGGCTGGCTGTTCTCTTCCAGGTCATCGATACGGGTACCGTTGCCGATGCGGAAGATCGCCATGTTGCAGATGTCGATTACTGAGGACATGTGGTGCTGGCTCCATGAAAAAGGGCCCCGAAGGGCCCTTGGCATTGCTGGCTGGGTTACTCGCCTTTGACTTCTGCGAGCTTGGCACGGAGCTTTTCAAGGCCAGTGCGCTTGTCCACATCGACACCCAGGGCCTTCAGCTCGGCGATGATCGATTCCTTTTCGTCATCGTCAGAGGTCTCGACCTCCAATGGCTTCAGGTTGCCGCCAGGGCTGTCGATCTCCAGCACAACCTTGGCGCCCTTCTCATAGAGCTGACCGTTGATGAACGAGCGCTCGAGCACTTCGTATGCCTTAGCCATTGGTCTGCACCCCCGCCACAACACCAGCAGTCACCTTGCCAGTGGTTGGCGCGGTACCGGTTACGGTGTAGTTGAGGCGCAGATAGCGCTCGGTCTTCTGCGACAGCGTAATGACCGGCGTCTGGTAGCCAGCCTTCAGGTCGGCCAGAGGCACAACCACCGAGAACAGGCTGCGCGGCGAACTGAATGCCGAGTTATCGTCGGTCTGCAGTTCGATGGTCAGACTGGTCAGAGTGTTGAAGGTCTCAACCACCTGGATGCACAGCGGGATATCGGCCGCTCGGCCTACGTCCTTGGTGTCGCCGCGGTCGATGACGTCGGTCGAGGCCGCCGAGGCGGTGATCGCCTGGGCGTTCGACATGAGCAGTTTCTTGTCGAAAAGCATGATGATCTCCTTAAACCACGCGGGATTCGGTGTTGAGTAGTTCGTCGCAACGCTTGATCGGGATGCCCAGCAGTTCCGGGATCTTGCGGCCGGCGTACTCGCCCAGGGTGAGGTTGACGTTCTTAGAGTTCATGGCCTGCAGGTGCAGGAAGGTCTGGATGGTGCGGTTGGCGTAGATCACGGTCTTGCCCTCGCCCTGCATCGGGTTGTCGAGCAGGTAGTAGGCCTTGATCATGTTCTCGATCAGCTTGGCGCCGGTCGCCGCATCCGAGGTCAGAGTGGTTACATCGATGTTCGCCACACGGGCGTTTGCGCGCCAGTCACGGACCGACATACCGATATCCCACTTGAAGTGGTCGCGGTAGGCCTGGAACTCGCCGCCTACGTCGTCCTTTACGGTGTCTTCACCCAGGTTGCGGTGCTGGAAGCCGGCCACACTGCCTTTCGGATACAGCAGGTGGGTGGTCAGTTCGCCCCAGGTCACGAACCAGATCGAGGTGTTGGTCGAGCCAGTGCCGCCAGCATCAACGATGTTGCGGCCCGATTCTGCGGCCAGCGAGTTGTAGCGCGGGGTCAGACCCAGGAAAGCCTGCGGCTCGGTCTGGGAGTTGCCGTAGAACATGTAGCGGGAGGCTTTGTTGTTGAAGCCCTGCAGCTTGCCCAGGTTCTCGGAGGCACGGAACGCGTCGGCGTTGCCGGACAGATCAGCCAGCGCTTTGTCGACCAGGCCGTAGTCTTCCATCATGCCGGTGGTGTCCAGCACCGGGACGGTGGTCGATTTGCTTGGTTGCACGCCCTGGTTGAACATACGCCAGGTCGGCTCAGGGATGCCCGAGCGCATGGTGGTCTTGTGTTTGGAGCCGTCGTTGCACTCCATGTATTCGGCGTCCATGAGGATGTCGTTCTGCTTTGCCATCAGCTCCACGATCTTCATGATCTTCTTGGTGCTGTCTTCCCGACTGAACTTGTCGATCAGCGTGGGCATGGTCGAGGTGAGAATTGCCACGTGTTACTCCTTGGCCTTACTTGAAGGCATCAACGATGGTCATTTCGGTTTTCGGGATTTCGGTAGTGGTGCGGTGCAGCTTGCCCTCGCCCAGTTCCTTTCCCGCCTTGTGGAACATGCGGACCACTTCTGGGTGCGAGCCAAGGCCAGATTCCGCGAGGAAGGCGGAAAGCTCAGGCGATCCGAAGTCGGTCAGGAACTGCTGTGCCACGGCGACATTGGCGTCGAAACTGGCGCCGCCGAACTCGGCATCACTGCGCAGAGCGGTTTCCCACTCGCCAACCTGCTTGTTGCGGAACTCGATGGCCTGCTGCTGGCTTGCCTCTTGGGCTGCCAGGGAACGCTGAGCATCGAACGCCACGAGCTTGTCGGCCTGCTCCTGGGTCAGCCCCAGGTCCTTCAGCACTGGCGAAAATGCGGCCAGTTGCTCTTCGCTGATGGAGTAGCCCTCGGGCAGGTTGGAGAAGGCGTAGGCTTCGGGGACAACCGGCGCTGGTGGTTCTGCCGGTGCCTGGGCTGGGGCTTGCTGCGGTGCCTGCGCTGGATCAGCGGCAGGTGGTTGCGACGGCGGAGCTGCCGGGTCGCTTGCGGGTGGGGTGGCGCCACCTGCAGGACCACCATCGGGGTTCGATTCGTTCATGAAAAAGTGGCCGAGACGGCCGTGGATGAAGAGGCTCATGCTTCACCCCCTTTGCACTTTCCAAGTCCGATAGGACAAGGGGTTTCTACGCACTCGGCGCAGTAGCGGTGAGGTGCTGCATGCGGGCAGTCCTGCGACGGCACGTTCTGCGCGGCCAGTTTGCTGCGCAGTTCGTAGCCCATCAGCGGCCAGACCTTGGCCACAGCGTTCTCACGGGCGATGCGGCGGCCGATATCTGGGTCGAAGTTCTCAGGACTGGCACAGGCACTCTCACCGGTGACGGTGAAGCCGTTGCGCAGCACCAGAACACAGAAGGTCAGCAGGTCAAGCGATGACTCGTAGGCGCTGCGATCCTTCCCAGCGGCCAAGGCCGCACCATGCGCACCATCGCCAGCAGTGAAGTAGTGCTCGCAGACGATGTTGGCCTTGATGTCATCAGGCTTGATTCGCGGAGCGTTGAGGCCTTTGGCCTGAATCTGTTGCTCAATCGCTTTGTCGTTCATGGTCATTCCTCGCTATTGACCGTGGTGTTTTCCCGCACCATCAGCAGGTATTGCTCAGGGCACAGGGTTCGGATCTCGTCGGCCAGGGAGCGGCCAACCTCATAGGCGCCAAGCAGGTAGTTCTGCCGGCCACCATGGGTGTCAAAAAGGGTTTTCTGACTCTCGAAGCGGGTCGCGGTCAGCAGCTGCCAAACAAAGCGGCGGCCGGTCTGCGTGGCCATCTGGGCTCGTACGTCGGCGTTACGGCGCTGTTGCGCCAGGCGCGCGGCGGCCTCCCGCTGCTGCGAGATGTCTTCGTCGTCGAACATTTATGCTCCGAGGATCTGGCCGAGCGCGTTGTCGCCCGTGATCTGGGTTTCGGATAGGAGTTTCGCGGCCTGGACGCCACTGACCAGAGCCTGCTGGGCCTCTGCCTGCTGTTGCTGCTGGGCGCGCTGCTCGCGAATAGCTGCGACCTCTTCGTCACCACGGATGACGGTAGGCACCACGCCAATGGCCTCGCCGTACTCGTCAACCCACTGGTCGGCGTCGAACTTGTCGCGGACTTCTGGGAAGGCTGCGGACAGGTTGCCGATAGTCGATGCGATTCGCTCCAGGCCGGTGACAGCAGATGCCTTCTGCGCCTGGGCGAGGATCGAGATGTAATCGGCCTCTACCACGGTATCGCCGATCTCTTCCGGCGGCTCAGGAAGCAGCGGCTCACCGTCGATGATCCCGGCCCAGATGGGCATCGACTGGCGCAGCATGATGCCGAACACGCGCTCGATGATCGGGTCCAGGCCTTCATAGTCGACACGTTCGACCACGGGACCGAGCATGGCCATCTTCTCTTCGCGCCGGGCGTTGATCTCGGTTGCCGTTCTGACGTCATCCATCTGGCTGATCATCAGGAACAGATCGGTGTAGAACGAGCGGCGTATGCGCGCCACATGCTGAGCGATCTTGGCCTCAATGAACTGCAACCATTTGGCGTCAGGCGTATAAATGGGCGCCATCTGGTTCTGGCCGCCGACCTGGTCTACGTAGGTAATAGAGCCCGGGTTGGTGGAGCTTGGCTGCCCGCGCAGGCTGGACGGTGCTTGGATGGCCGGGTTGGCGCCTGTCTCTACCAGGCGGGCAGAGTTGCGCTCGTACAGCTGCAGGGCCTTGATGTCGCCCAGGCAACGGCGGCCTGGCCCGGTGCCATAGCAGTCACCGGGCAGCGCATCCCAGCGCATCACCGCAACCGGGAATTCGTGATAGCCCTTTTGCTCCAGCACCTTCTCGGATGGCGCGGCTTTCTCCCATACCAGGCCAATGAACGGCAGCCACTTACTTACCTTGGAGTCAGGCACATGGTCTGCGTTGGGCTCAACCATCTGCACGCAATCAAACCACTGATCTTGGCGCGACTCACGCAGTGCATTCTGCGCCTGGGTGCTCAGGTTCTCCTTGCCAAAGCGCTCTGCCATCTGGGCGGCGGTCAGCTTGAACTCACGGTAGAAGCTGTTGCACTTGCCGTCAGCGCCGTTGGCAACGTAATACTCGCCTGCGGTGAAGACCTCGCAGCGGATGCCGGTCTTGGGGTCAGCGTCGATCCAGATGGCGCCGGTACCGAACACGCCCATTTCCAAGTACGAAACATGCTGGCAGTTGTAGTAATTGGAGCGCAGCAGCACATCGCGCATGCGTTCCGAGGCCTCGAAAAGCCAGTCCTTGACCGGGCCAAACTCCATGGCCTGCTTGTTCTGCACCACCAGGTTAAACCACGGGCGCGACCGCGAGGTGAGCCCGGACATCATACCGGCCGCCAAAGCGCCGCTATCCTCGGTCGCCTCGTTGTTGATGATCTTCTTGGTGTTGCGGTCGCCACGGTTGGTGTCGTCGCACAGCACCCTGGAGCGCATGGGCTGGATGAAGTCCGACAGTTCGCGCCAGTTCGTCTCCCAGGACGTTCGCTCATTTTTGAGCATACCGAGGCGCTTCTCGGCCCGTTGGCGCAAGGTGTCAGCCATGATCAGGCTCCGAGCAGAGTCTTGGTAGCAGTCGGGACGGCCTGCGCCGCAGCTCCTCCCAAAATAGTGGATGACAGACCTGCCGCGCGTGCCCGGCGGCGCTTGTCAGCGGCATTGCCCTCGGCGTCAGCGGTTGAAACGTTGCTCCCCTTCACATCCTCTGCGCTTGTGGTGTTGGTTTTCGGCGCGTCGAAGGAATCGCCGAGAACCGCGTCGCTCAGGCCCAGGGTGGCAACATTAGCCACGCTCTTGACTGCTCCGCCCATGGGTAAAGTCCTCAGTTGAATGGATCGTAATGGGATTGGTGGGTGCCGTGCGTAACTGGCCTGCACTGGAACCGCTGACGCGCGAAGCGGCGCATCATGTAGGCGTATCGCGACGCAGACAGGATGTCGTCTTGAAGCTTGACGATCCGGCCTTTCTCGTCGCGGTGGTAGTTCATCTTCTCTTCGAAGAAGCCGCTGAGGTGGCTGAACACCTTCCATCGTCCAGTGGTCATGCGCTCGTACATCTGGACCAGGCCGGCCTCCACACCAACTCCGCCCTCAGGCCATGTGGCGTGCTCTGGCAGCATGTTCCAGCCCGCATCGACATAGGCCTTCTTCTGCTCGTCGCCCGACGACTTCTCGGACTGCAGGCCATCGCTTGGCCAAGCGGTTGGCACATGCTGCGCCCAAGACTTGACCGAGCCCCAAGCGGTCACCGGAGTGACGCGCGATTGCTTCCAGGCGTGAGCGACGTAAATAACGTCTGCCTCCATATCGATCCACAGCTGCACATGTGCCTGCGGGTGATCCCAGCCGAAGTCGCAACCGTTGATGACCCAGAAGTGATCCGGGCATGGGAACGGCGCGCACTTGATGTCGTCGTCGCTGAAATCGAAGATCAGGCCGGTGCCGAGCAATGGTTCGCCTCGCGTACGCATGTCGCGCTGCCAGGCCGGATATGCGGCAAGTAGTTCGCGGCGCGTCTTTTCGGATAGGTGCGGCGCGTCATCCCAGGTGGCGCGCTGCATGTACTGGCCTTCACCCGGCTCGTCCATGAACTTGACGACCAGTTCGGTTCGCCCGTTCTCAGGGGTGAAGGTCAAGATCCCCCGCCCGCCTCGCCCGCGGTCGCCTGTGGCAGTACGGGTGATGACCTGCGGGTAGATCTCCTTGTCTTCTGGCTCTTCGTCGATGTGGTACCAGTCGACGCTGTCGCCCATGATTGCGTGCTGGCCCTGGCTGTAGGACCAAAACTGCACCGTGGCTATGTCGCCCGATGCGTGCCGCACCCGGACCTCTCGCATTGCACCGCTTGTGCCGGTGGCCGAGCGCCAATCGACGATGCGGTCAGCGGGGATTAGCCCGCCAGTCCACTGTCCAGCCTGTAGCCTGCCAAACAGCGGCGTCTGGAGCAGGTCTCGGGTCTTCTCCATCGAGAACCCCAGCAGCCAGCACAACGGCGCGCTATCGAAGCGGTGACCTTCCCAATCCGCCGGGTAATCGCCCAGCAGATGCACGGCATCGATCGTCAGCCCGGTGCGGGTTTTGCCTACCCGGTTCGCCGCCATGAGCATGCACGACGAGAATTCGGCCGTGGCCCTGACGAACTTCAGCTGCCATTCGTAGAGCGACTCGAATTGCAGCAGGTACTGGCGTTGAGCGTTTCTGCGGGCCCGCTCTTCCAGCAGCGCCAGTAGCTCAAGCTTGTCAGCCTTGGTTACCGGAGAGCTTGGCGATACGGCGTTCAAGTTCTTCGTCCGTCATGTCCGTGAAGTTGATGTCCCCGGTGTGGTTCACCTGCTCCCGGAACGCATTGACGTTGACGTGCTTGCCGATCAGCTCAAGCGCACGCAGCTTGTCGTGGAATTTGACCTTGCCGGTCTTCATGTCCACTTCCTTGACCATCTGGCGCCAGATCAGGGGCCACTGCCGTATGGGCAAAAGCTTGCCGTCGAGGTCGAAGATGTCGGCCAGGTCCAACTGGTCAATCTCTGTGAGCCGTTGCAGCAC
>RCUS01000213.1_pt1 | contig 42791 bp, 39 predicted proteins | sample 2166221 | NCBI WGS metagenome assembly RCUS01 (sample SAMN09932758, study PRJNA488358) | compost metagenome | isolation source: compost soil in cyclohexanecarboxylic | place: Germany: Experimental Botanical Garden
GGCACGCGGCATCCTGTTCTGGCTGTTGGGCAACCTCAGTGGCGTGCGCTGGCCGTCGATGTGGCTGGCGCTGCCGGGGGCGCTGATCGGGCTGCTGGTGTGCCTGTGGCATCGGCGGGCGCTGGATGCGTTCACCTTCGGCGCCGATTCGGCGGCGTCGCTGGGGATTCCCGTGCGACGCACCCAGTTGCTGCTGATCAGTTGCGCCGCACTGGTGACGGCGGTGATGGTGTCCATCGTCGGCGCCATCGGCTTTGTCGGGCTGGTGATTCCGCACGCGCTGCGCCTGCTGCTCGGGCCCGGCCACAGCCGCCTGCTGCCCGCCAGCGCGTTGGGTGGCGCGCTGTTCCTGATTGCCGCCGACATCCTGTCGCGCACGCTGATTCCTGGCCAGGTGATTCCGGTGGGCGTGGTCACCGCGCTGATCGGTGCGCCGGTGTTTGCGCTGATCCTGGTCAGCCGACGGAGACGCCCATGACAGCCATGACGAGCCTGAAGTTGCCCCCCCTCACCTGTCAGGGCCTGGGGTTGCAGCTGTCCGGCACTACCGTGCTGTGCGACATCGACCTCACCGTAGTCGCCGGCGAAACCTTGGGCATCGTCGGCCCCAACGGCTCCGGCAAATCGTCGCTGCTCAAGCTGTTGGCGGGTTTGCGCAAGCCCGCCAGCGGCAGCGTCCAACTGCTGGGCGAAGCGCTGGCGCGACTGCCCCGCCGCCGCGTCGCCCAAGCCCTGGCCCTGGTCGAGCAACAGGCCGATACCCTCGACGCCATCTGCGTGTTCGACGCCGTGGCCTTGGGCCGTACGCCGTGGCTGTCGGCGCTGGCACCGTTTGGCGCAGAGGACCGTGCCATTGTCGAACATGCCCTGGCCGACCTCGATGCACTGCACCTGCGCGCACGTCTCTGGAGCTCGCTCTCGGGCGGCGAACGCCAGCGCGTGCACATCGCCCGCGCCTTGGCCCAGCGCCCCCAGGTGCTGCTGCTCGACGAGCCGACCAACCATCTGGACATCCAGCATCAACTGAGCCTGCTGCACCAGGTGCAGGCCTTGCCGGTGACTACTTTGGTGGCCCTGCACGACCTCAACCAGGCGCTCACCTGCGACCGCGTGGCCGTGCTCGACAAGGGCCGCCTGGTCGCCCTTGGCAAACCGCTGGACGTGCTCACGCCTGAGCGCCTGCTGAGCACTTTCGGCGTGCATGCCCACTACCTCACCGACCCTTTCGACGGCGCGCGCATCCTGCGTTTTCGCGCCCCCTGAACCAGGAAGTTCTGCTCATGCTGTTGCGCCCTGTCGCCCTGCTGCTCGCCAGCGCCCTGTCCGCCCCTGCCGTGTTGGCAGAGGTGCACGAAGTGAAGATGCTCAACCGTGGCGCGGAGGGTGCAATGGTCTACGCGCCGGATCACTTGCGCATTGCCCCCGGCGACACGGTGCGCTTCGTGCCAACCATGAGCGGGCACAACGCGGCCACCGTAGCGGGGCTGCTGCCTGCCGGCGCCGAGGTGTTCAAGAGCACGTTGAGCCAGCCCTATGAGCACACCTTCAGCGTGCCGGGTGTATACGGCATCCAATGTATCCCGCACCTGGCGATGGGCATGGTGATGCTGATCCAGGTGGGTGATCCGGTCGCTGTCGAGTTGCCGGCAAGCTTGCCGGTACGGGCCCGGACCCGTTTCGTAGCACAACTGCAGAAGCTGGAAGGCGAACAGTGAGCCGCGTTCTGCTCGCCCTGCCACTGCTGAGCATCGTCCCGTTTGCCGTGGCGGAATCTGCCCAGTCGCAGAGCAACGGATTGATCGAAGACAGCAGCTGGAGCCTGCTCAACCGCAGCGTGTTCGACCAGCGCGACTACAGGCATGGCGGGCGCAACGGCAGCGCGCGCAATGCCTACAAGCCGCGCAGCGAACGCAACGGCAAAGCCGAGGAGTGGGCCTACGGCCTGATGGGCACGTTGCAGTCCGGTTTCACCCAAGGCCGGATAGGGCTGGGGGTCGATGCCCACGCCTATCTGGGTGTGCAACTCGACAGCGGCGGCGGTCGTGCGGGCAAGGCGCGCTTGCTGGGGGTCGACAACCAGGGCCATCCAAAGAACGAATACAGTCGGGGTGGCGCGGCATTGAAACTACGCGCGTCCAACACCGTGTTGTCCTACGGTGAGCAGCGAGTGAAGACCCCGGTGTTCAGCTCTTCGGACAGCCGCCTGCTGCCCGAGACCGCGACCGGGTTTTTCCTCTCCAGCCAAGAGCTCGACAGCCTCAGGCTGGTCGCTGGCCACTTCAACGAAAGCACCGATCGCAATGCCTCAAGCCACGATCAAGGCTTCGTGGTGAATTACTCCAATGGTCGTCAAGGCAACGCCTTCGACCTTGCGGGCGTGGCGTGGAACCCCGGCGCGGCGTTCAGCGGTAGCCTGTACACCTCGCGCTACCAGGACAGCTGGAACCAGCATTACCTCGGCAGCACCCTCACTCATGCGCTGGACGACCGTCGCAGCCTGAGCCTGGACCTGAACCTCTACCGCACCACCGACACCGGCAAGGCGCTTTCCGGGCAGATCGACAACACCACCTGGAGCCTGGTCTCGCGTTACAGCCAGGGGCCGCACAGCGTCAGCCTGGGATGGCAGCACGTGGACGGCGATACACCGTTCGACTACGTCACACGGGGCGCGATCTTCATCGCCAACGCAGTGCAGATGTCGGACTTCAACGCGCCGAACGAGAAGTCGTGGCAGGCGCGCTACGACCTGAACATGGGGGCGTATGGCGTGCCGGGGTTGAACCTGACGGCGCTGTACGTGCGCGGCTTCGACATCGACGGCACGCAGGTGGACCCCAACGGCGGCTATGCCTACCTGGGCTACGGCAAGGGCGGCAAGCATTGGGAGCGAGACCTGGAGGCGCGGTACGTGGTGCAGAGCGGCAAAGCCAAGGGCACGGCCTTCTCGGTGCGGCATAACGCGCATCGGGGAAACACCGCGCAGGCGGAGCTGGATGGCGATCAGATCCGCCTGGCAGTCGAGTGGCCGTTGAGCGGAGGCCTCTGAGGCTGCACACCTACACCGCAGACGCAATCCGCAGCGACATCTGCATATGTGTGGTCTGCCACACCGGGTCAGGTTCCACATCGACCACCACGAACCCTTGCCGCTCCCAGAACGCGATCGCCCCAGGCAGAAACGGATGGGTATGCAGGTACAGGCATTCGACGCCCGCGTGTGCTGCGTTTTCACGCAAGGTCGCGAACAGCGCGGCAGCCAGACCGTGCCGGCGGTACTCAGGGTGCACGAACAAGCGCACCACCTCGACCGCACGCACCGCGTGGTAGTCGAGCTGCGCGAAACGGTGGTCATAGGGCACATAGCCGATGGCGGCGATCAGCCGACCTTGCTCACGCGCCACCAGAAACTGGCCATCGCCGTCCAGGTAGGTGTGCGCGAAGCGCGCCAGGTCGTTGGGCAACGGAGCGTCAGCGAGCATGGGAAAAAGTTGGCGACGGGCGCTGTTGACGAAGTCGACGATCTCATCGGCGGTGTCGAGCAGGGCGGGTTGGATAATCCAGTTCGGCATAAGGGCTGGGCAATGGCTTGGAGGCAAAGTTCTACCCCAGCCAGGCATACAGTGCAAATCGCTGGGGGTCGTCGAGGCCCGGGAGACATCGGTATAATGATTGCCTTGCTCGCCCACCCCCAGGCCACTCCATGCCCCGCGTTCACACGTTGCTGCTGCCCTTGCTGCTGATCACCGCCCTCGCCGCCTGCGACCAGAAACCCTCACGCGAAGCGCAGATCCTGGCCAATCTGCCGCTGCAGGAGGCCTACGAGCACAATATCGGGCGCATGGCCTCGCTGCTCAGTCGAACCCACCCGCACGTGCCGGAGGACACCATTCGCGACGTCCTGCGCAAGCACCTGACGGTCGAGGATCAGCGCCAGGACCTGTTCAAGCTCTACAGCGAGAAAAACTTCAGCGATGCCGAGTTCGCTACCCTCGTCGAGGCCACCCAGGATCCGGCCAAGGCCAGGGCACTGGAAGACACCGAGCCAGGCAAGCGCCTGAGCGAGAAGCTGACCGCGCTCATGCGCGCAACCGCCCGCGACGAGAAGGTGCAGGCCCTGGTCGAGCAACGCATGCAACAAGTCGAAGATGAACTGGCCGCGCTGGAAAAAGCCGGCTCCTGATCGACGCCCGTATCACCCGCGACATTTACCCTATCACCCCAGTGAGGTCAGGATTGCCACACACCAAGCACGGATTGCGCCTGGATCTACGCACGCTCATTCTGGTTCTCTGCGCCCTGACCGCCCTGGTCATGCTGTGCGCCAGCTATTTCGCCAGCTATCGCGTGCAACGCCAATTGCTGATCGATCACGCCCTGGAAGCCAACCGGGTGTATGCGGCGAAGCTGGCGGCGATCACCGAAACGTTCATTGGCAATGCACTGCAGCAGTTGTCGTTCAGCGCGGGCGTGCAAGGGCGGCAACTGAGCGATGCCCAGGCGCTGGAAAAAGAGACCGATCGCCTGTTGAAACAGAGCAGCGCCTTCAACTCGACTTTCGTGGTCGATGCCAACGGCACGCTGCTGGCCATTTCCCCTGCCCCGTTGCACACCTATATCGGCGCAAGGATGCAGTCGCCCGGCTCCCAGGAAGCCATCCGCGAGCGGCGGGCACTGGTCTCGACGCCCTACCTGTCAGCGGCCAACAACCTGGTGGTGGCCTTGTCGCAGCCGATATTCGATGACCATGGCCACTACCTGGGTTACGTCGGTGGCAGCCTTTACCTGCGCGAACGCAACATTCTCAACAGCCTGCTGGGCGAACACTTCTACAAGGATGGGTCGTACCTCTACGTAGTCGATCGCAACCGACGCCTGCTCTATCACCCGGACAGCCAGCGGGTCGGTTCGGTGGTGGAAGGCAATGCACTGATCGACCAGTTGGCGACGCTGGACAGCGGCACCCGGCAGGTTACCAACAGCCAAGGGGTCGCCATGCTGGCAGGCTTCGCCACGGTGCCGAGCGCTGGCTGGGGGGTGGTGGCGCAGCAGCCGCTGGCGCAGACGGTGGCACCGCTGAGTCACCTGATCCTCAGCGTCGTGGGCACCTCGGCGCCGCTGGCGTTGGTCGGCAGCCTGGTGCTGTGGTGGCTGGCGCTGATCATCGCGCGGCCGTTGTGGCAGTTGGCGGCCGGTGCCCGGTCGATGGACCGCGCCGGCTCCGCCGAGCGCCTGCATCGGGTGCCGGCCTGGTACTTCGAGGCGGCCGAGCTCAAGCGTGCGTTGCTGCTTGGCCTCAACCTCATCCAGGAGCGCATCGGCCGGCTCAACCGCGATGCCCAGACCGACCCACTGACCGGGCTGGGCAACCGCCGAAGCCTGGAGTTCAGCCTGTCGCTGCTGGCAGCCGAGGGCCGTGCGTGCTCGGTCATCGCGCTGGATATCGACCATTTCAAGCGCGTCAACGACAGCCATGGGCATGATGTCGGCGACCACGTGCTGCGCAGGCTGGCCGAGCTGATGCGCCGCTGTTGCCGGGAAGGCGACCTGCTGTGCCGCACCGGCGGCGAGGAATTTCTCATGCTGCTGCCGGGCGCCAGCCTGGAAGTAGCGACCGTGGTGGCGGAGCGACTGCGGCTGACGGTACAGGACACACCGGTTGAGCCGGTGGGCGCGGTAACGATTTCGTTGGGGGTTTCCGAGTGGTTGGCCCAGGGTGGCAACGGGCCAGGGGAGGCATTGGGCGCGGCAGACCGAGCGCTGTACAAGGCAAAACAGAGCGGCCGTAATCGGGTGTGCGTCGACACTGCCTTGGCTTGAGCGAAAATACCGCGCGCGCAGTTTGGCCACGGCAGTCGCACGTGCGGCAGGCCCGTCCGTCGTTTGCTCCGCACGCTGCACCGCTGCAGGCAGCCGAACGAAGGTACTCACTGGCAAAGGAGATCTACCATGAAGCGGATGACGCCTCATGCGCTGCTGCTCGCGCTGTGCCTGGGGGCCAGCGCGCCGATTGCCCTGGCGGCGGGCGACATGAATGACAACGCCAGCCCTGCAGCGGGAACCGGCACGATGAATGAAGGCAGTGGCGCAGCAACCGGCTCAGGCACACCGGGCGACGCCACGGGTTCCGGAAACGGCAGCAATACTGGCAGCGGGACCGGTGAAAATGACACCGACAATACCGGTGGCGACGGCACCACCCACGGCAGCGGCACAGGCTCAGGACAAAGTGGAGCGGGATCGAACGGTAATGGCGGCGCAGGATCGGCAAGTGGATCCGGCAGCGGTGCGACTGGTGATAGCGGCGGCGGTTGAATCGCAGCGCCTTGCAAGGTCCTTCGCAGCTCACCACCGGTGCTGCAAAGATGCCTGACGGCAATTGTTACAGGTGTTGTCATGAAACTGTCGTGATTCGGTCATAGGATTGACCCCAACCTGACATTTTCACTCTTCATGGATGAGCGTCTCATGCGTCGTGTGGTTTTCAATCAGAAAGGTGGCGTGGGCAAATCGAGCATCGCCTGCAATTTGGCTGCGGCCAGTGCCGCCGAGGGCTACCGGACCTTGCTCGTCGACCTCGACCCGCAGGCCAATGCCACGTACTACCTGACTGGCCTGATCAACGACGCCATCCCTTCGGGTATCGCCGACTTCTTCCGCCAGACCTTGTCGCCGGCCTCCGCCGCTGGCAAGAAGCACCGCGTGGCCATCACCGATACCCGTTACGCCAACCTGCACCTGATCACCGCCAGCCCCGACCTCAGCGATCTGCAGAGCAAGCTGGAGAGCAAGTTCAAGATCAACAAGCTACGCAAGCTGTTGGTGGAGCTGTCAGAGGACTACGAACGCATCTATATCGACACGCCACCGGCGCTGAATTTCTACACCTTCAGCGCCCTGGTGGCCGCCGAGCGCCTGTTGATTCCGTTCGATTGCGACAGCTTCTCGCGCCAGGCGCTGCACTGCGTCATGGCCGAGGTAGAAGAACTGCGCCAGGATCACAACCCGGCGCTGCAGGTCGAAGGCGTGGTAGTCAATCAGTTCGCCGGGCGCACCGCGTTGCACCAGACGCTGGTCGATCAGTTGCGCAGCGAGGGAATGCCGGTGCTGCCGGTGTACCTGAGCAGTTCGATCAAGATGCGCGAGTCGCACCAGGCGTCGGTGCCCTTGGTGCACCTGGCGCCGCGCCACAAGCTGGCACTGGAGTTCGCTGATTTGCTGGATGTGCTGGAACGCGCTGCCTGATCAGCTCGGCGACTTCTGATATTCGACATTTCAGGGCTACCCGGCCGTTCGTCCGAATGATAGATTCGCCGCCATGAAAACCTCCCGGCAGACCCGCATGCTGACCGCCTGGACGCTCTATGCCAGCGTCCTGTTCAGCCTATTGCTGTGCGGCCTGCACCATGGCCAGATGAGCGCCTTGAACCTGGCGGGCCTGCAGGGAGGCTTCTGCTCCGCCAACAGCGACCATGGCGCTGCCATCGATCTGGATAACGCCGCTGGCGACCAGCACATGGCCCAGCTCGACTGCCCGGTCTGCTCGTCGTTCGGCATGGCGGTCCCGCTCAGCAGCACAGGCTGGTCGTTCACACCCTCGCTCGCCGGGGCACGCTCGCCCATCGTCGTGCGCAGTTGGGCGCAGCCGCCGCCACGCTACCAACGCCCCGCCCTCACTCCCCGAGCCCCTCCCGCCGTCTTTCGCGCAGTAGCCAACCCCATCGCCTGACCCGAGCCGGGCGCGCCTGCGTGCGCGGCCGTGGTCAGCCATGACCTTTGCGTGGAAGACCAACAACATGATCCGCAACACTTCCCTGGTGCTCCTCATGGGCACCTGCACGTTCGCCTGGGCGGACAACGCCGCCGTCGAACTCAACGCCACCACCATCGACGGTGAGCGCGATGCGCCCTCCGGTGTACAACTGGACGAACCGATCCGCACCGGTTCGCGCCTGGGCCTCAGCGCACGGGAGACCCCGGCCTCGGTGAGCCTCTCGGACCGCCGTGTCATCGAAGAGCGTGGCGCCAAGGACAGCCAGGACGTGATCAACGCCATGACCGGTGTGAACGCCTCGGCCAACCCGGGCTTCGGTGGTTTCGTTTCCTACCGCGGCTTCACCCAGAACCAGGTGACCCAGCTCTACAACGGCATCAACCTGGGCTACAGCAGTGCCACCCGGCCGGTGGATGCCTGGGTGCTGGACCGGGTCGAGCTGATTGGCGGGCCGTCGTCGTTCCTGCATGGCGCAGGCTCGGTAGGCGGCTCGATCAACTACATCAGCAAACTGGCCAGCCGCGACCAGCAGACCGTCGACGGGCGCGTGCGCTATGGCAGCTACGATGATTCGGAGGTGGCGTTCGGCATCAACCAGGCGTTGGCCAGCAATCCCGCCGATGCCCGTCACTTCATGCGCCTGGATTTCAGCCACGGTGATGGCAATGGCTACATTGATCGCAACGAGCGGCGCACTGACAGCCTGGCGTTCTCGCTGCTCAGCGACCTCTCGCCCGACCTCACCCACACCCTGGCGATCGAGTACCAGGAAGACACTGAACACAGCCCTTACTGGGGCTCACCCATCCTCCCCGGCCGCAGCACGATGAAGATCGACAACAGCCGCCGGTTCGAGAACTACAACGTTGCCGACGGCCGCTACGAGCAGCGGGTACGCTGGTTGCGTTCGATCCTCGACTACCGGGTCAGCGACAGCACCAGCCTGCAGAACACCCTGTACCACTACGACGCCGAGCGCGACTACCGTAATGTGGAACGCTACAGCTACACCCAGGATGGCCAGGTACGGCGGGCCAGCCCCTACTTGCAGCGCCACGAGCAGAACGTGCTCGGCGACCGCATCGAGCTGCGCCATGACAACCAGCTGTTCGGCCTGGCCAGCCAGTGGTCGCTGGGGCTGGACTACTCGCGGATGCGCCAGACCCTGTACCCGACTTCGAGCAGTTGGACCGATGTGGTTGACCCGGAGCACTTCGACCCGGGCAGCTTCTACGCGATTCCGGGCGTCAACGCCGGTTTGACCAAGCAACGCCGCCACGAAGTGACCAACCGGGCGGTGTTCGCCGAAAACCGCCTGCAACTGACTGATCGCCTCGCCCTGCTGACCGCCCTGCGCTACGACTACCTGGACATGGAGGTGACCAACTACGGCGCCGTCACCCCCACTTCTCCGGCCTATTTCGAGCGGCGCTGGGAGCCGCTGTCCGGGCGGATCGGCCTGACCTACGCGCTGACCCCTTCGGCCAGTGTGTATGCGCAGTACAGCACCTCCGCCGACCTGCCGGCCGGCTCGCTGGCGGCAGCGACCTATTCCAATGTGGGCTTGTTCGACCTTTCCAAGGGTGAGCAATGGGAGGTCGGCAGCAAGTTCGATTTCCTCGATGGCCGCGGCGCAGCGACCGTGGCGCTCTACCAGATCGTGCGCAAGGACTTTGCCGTGCGCGATTCGAACGACGCCAACCTGACGGTACAGGCCGGACAACAGACCTCACGCGGGATCGAGCTGTCCGGTCGGTTGCAGGTCACGTCCAGCCTGCTGGCCGAAGCCAACTACGCCTATGTCGATGCCCAGTACGATACGTTCAACGAAGCGGTCAACGGTGTGTCGGTCTCGCGCAAAGGCAATGCCCCGACGAATGTGCCGGCCCACGTCGGCAACCTGTGGCTGACCTACAGCTTCACCTCGGCGTGGTCGGCTGGGGTCGATGGGCGCTACGTGGGCTCGGTGTACGCCGATAACGCCAACACCCTCAAGGCCCCGGCCTACACCTTGTTCGGTGCCTTTGCCCGCTACCGGCTGGATGAGCACACCAGCATTACCGGGCGGGTGCGCAACCTGACCGATGAGGTATATGCCAAGCAGGCCTACAACTCGCAGTACTACATGGGCGCACCGCGCACGTTCGAGGTGGCGGTGGATATGCGGTTCTGATCGACGTGCAACCTGTAGGAGAACATCGTGCTCATTGAGCCAGGTGAGCTCCTACAGATCCGTCCAAGAACACTGTGGGATTGGTCTGCAACAAGGCCGCGCGGCGCATTGAGCAAAAACGCGGTGATAAGCTTCCTCGCTCAACCCAGCGGCTCATGAAGATGCCTGGCTATTGGCCCATCAAGGAAGTTGTCGTGTTCAAGCCCGTGTTCAAACCGTTGTCCCTTGCTCTACTGACTACCGCGTTTGTCGCCCTCATGGGCTGCAAGTGCCGAATCGCCGCGGCGTCACAACTCGATGCGCAGGCGCTCAAGGTCTTCACCTCAGAGATGCAGCAAACCCTACAGCGCAGTGTCGCCCTGGCCGATACAGGTGAGCAGATAGGTGTCGTCCTGTTGGTAGTCAACCTCAACCGGCAATCGGCGCCCACCCGCTGCCAGGTCAAGAAAGCGCCGCTCAAATATGACGCCCTGTTGCCCTACGACGAGAAACCGTCGAACTACCAGGCACTGGCAAGCCTGGTCGAGTCACTCTGCTGGACGACCATCTACCCTACGGTGCCCGCTGGGCTGTATGACCAGCACGGTAACGTCGCAGTGCAGGCCCCCATCATCGTGGCACTGCCCCGCGCAAGCCAGGCCTCCGGGACGCCGCGACGACGAGCGAACGCTCAACGGCAGTTCTTCTGGGAGCACCTGCTGCGCGACCAGTCGGTTAGCAGTATCGGCACGGCCTCGGTGTTCTATGAGGCCAACGCCTTGGGCAAGGTCGACGGTTGCCTGGTGCAGCTCAGTCCCTATCCGCTGCGCACCGATGCCTTCCGCCTCGATGGCCATCTGCAGGCCGAACTGAACAATCGCTGCATGCAGCTTGATCTGAGCCGTATGCCAGGGTTCGTCGCCGATGAGCACGGTCGCGCCAAGGGCTCCAGCGTGGTGGATTACGCACCGTGGAAAGTCGGCCGGCAGTGATCCACTGCGGCGCAGCCGGCAATCGCACGCGGCAGAAACAGATATCCCGAGGTCGCCCTCGACGATGCACCCAGCCGCGCCCCTCTATCTACTGGCCCATACAACAATGATGGCGCGGCAGGATCGCGTCACGTTCATTCAGGCTGCCAATGGAAACCGGAGCGCTTGCGCATGTCCGCACCTCATGAGGTATCCCCCGCCACCCTGCGCCGGGTGATCGCCGCCTCGGCCATCGGCAATTTCGTCGAGTGGTTCGATTTCGCCGTCTATGGGTTTCTCGCCACGTTGATCGCGAGCCAGTTTTTCGCCAGCCAGGACGCCAGCGTGGCCCTGCTGAAGACCTTCGCCGTGTTCGCCGTGGCCTTTGCCCTGCGCCCGCTCGGCGGGATCGTGTTCGGTGCGTTGGGGGATCGCGTTGGCCGCAAGCGCATCCTGTCGCTGACGATCCTGTTGATGGCCGGCTCGACCACCCTCATCGGCTTGCTGCCGACCTATGCCAGCATCGGCCTGGCGGCGCCCATCCTGCTGACCCTGGCGCGTTGCCTGCAGGGCTTTTCCGCCGGTGGCGAGTATGCCGGGGCCTGTGCCTACCTGATGGAGCATGCGCCCAATGACAAGCGTGCGTTCTATGGCAGCTTCGTCCCGGTCTCGACCTTCTCCGCCTTTGCCTGCGCAGCGGTGATCGCCTATGGCCTCGAAGCCAGCCTGTCGACCGAAGCGATGAACACCTGGGGCTGGCGCGTTCCGTTCCTGATCGCCGCCCCGTTGGGGCTGGTCGGCCTGTACCTGCGCTGGCGCATGGAAGAAACCCCAGCGTTCCGCGAAGCCATCGCCCAAGGCAAGGCGCATGAACATTCGCCGCTCAAGGACACCCTGCGCAATCACGGCCGGGCGATTCGCAACCTGGGCGCGTTCATCTCGCTGACCGCGCTGTCGTTCTACATGTTCACCACCTACTTCGCCACCTACCTGCAACTGGTCGGCAACCTGACCCGCGCCCAGTCGCTACTGGTCACCACCGTGGCCTTGCTGTTCGCGGCCGTCGGCTGCCCGCTGGCCGGGGCGTTTTCCGATCGGGTCGGCCGACGCAAGACCATCGGTTTCACTTGCCTGTGGGTGATGGTCTGCGTGTTTCCGGCCTATTGGCTGGCCAGTTCCGGCTCGCTGCCCGGTGCGCTGTTGGGGGTGATCCTGTTGGCGGTAGGCGCATTGCTCAGTGGCGTGGTGACGGCGGCACTGCTGTCTGAAAGCTTCCCGACCCGCACCCGCTACACCGCTTCGGCGATTACCTACAACGTTGCCTACACCCTGTTCGGCGGCACCGCACCACTGGTGGCGACCTGGCTGATCGGCCAGACCGGAAGCAGCCTGGCGCCAGCGTTCTACCTGGTGGTAATCGCGCTGGTGGCGCTGGTCGGAGGGCTGGCGTTACCGGAGACCTCGCGGATTTCGTTGCATGACGAAGCGCCAGACCTTGCTGCAAGCGGCAAAGCCCGCTCTGCTGTCTGAATGGAGTGGACAGGGGCTGGCTGCGAAGTGCTCGCCCCGAGATGCTCAGCGCCGTTCGATAATCGCCCACTTTCCAGTGGCGGCAGCCCATCTTAATTGACGAAACTAACCAGGTAGTACAAACATAGGGGCATCCAAAAACAACAAAGCGATGCTCGCCATGAAGCCCATCATTCTCGTGCTCAACGGCCCCAACCTGAACTTGCTCGGCACCCGAGAACCGACTCAGTATGGTCACGAAACCCTCGCCGACCTCGCTCAAAGCTGCGCTAACACTGCCCATGAGGTGGGTCTGGACATCGAGTTCCGCCAGACCAACCACGAAGGCGAGCTGATCGACTGGATCCACGCTGCCCGCCGCCGCTGCGCCGGCATCGTGATCAACCCCGGCGCCTGGACCCACACCTCCGTAGCGATCCGCGACGCCCTGGTGGCGTGTGAGCTGCCGGTGATCGAAGTGCACCTGTCCAACGTGCACAAGCGCGAACCGTTCCGTCATGTGTCGTTCGTCTCGTCGATTGCCGTCGGGGTGATCTGCGGCCTGGGCAGCCAAGGCTACCGCCTGGCCCTGAGCCACTTCGCCGAGTTGCTGCGGGAGCACGGCGCATGAGCAACCAAGCCATCCTCGCCGGGCTGATCGGCCGTGGCATCCAGCTTTCGCGCACCCCCGCGCTTCACGAGCACGAAGGCGATGCCCAGGCCCTGCGTTACCTGTATCGACTGATCGATGCCGACCAGTTGCAACTGGATGACAGTGCCCTGCCCGGCCTGCTCGACGCCGCGCAGCACACCGGTTTCACCGGGCTCAACATCACTTACCCGTTCAAACAGGTGATCTTGCCGTTGCTCGATGAACTGTCGGACGAAGCGCGCGGTATCGGCGCGGTGAATACGGTGGTGCTCAAGGACGGCAAGCGCGTTGGCCATAACACTGACTGCCTGGGGTTTGCTGAAGGCCTGCGCCGTGGTCTGCCGGACGTGGCACGACGCCGGGTGGTGCAGATGGGCGCGGGAGGGGCCGGTTCGGCGGTCGCTCACGCCCTGCTTGGCGAAGGCGTCGAACGACTGGTGCTGTTCGAGGTGGACGCGCAGCGGGCGCAAGCGCTGGTGGATAACCTGAACGCGCACTTCGGCGACGGTCGGGCTGTGTTGGGCGTTGACCTGGCCAGTACCCTGGCCGACGCGGACGGGCTGGTCAACACCACACCGGTGGGCATGGCCAAATGTCCGGGCACGCCCTTGCCCGTGGCGCTGCTGCATAAGCGGCTGTGGGTCGCGGAAATCATCTACTTCCCGCTGGAAACCGAGCTCCTGCGCGCGGCCAGAGCGCTGGGCTGCCGCACGCTGGATGGCGGGAGCATGGCAGTGTTCCAGGCGGTGAAGGCGTTCGAACTGTTCAGTGGGCGAGAGGCGGATGCGGGAAGGATGCAGGCGCACTTTGCCAGTCTTCCCTGATCTGCCGGTGCCGCTGGTACTCCGGCAAGCCCACGGGTACAGCGGCTGAGGCACGCGCTGCTGCCGTGAGGAACCGCCGTCATGCTTTCTCGTCCAGCAATGCCTGAATCACCTTTTCCTGGCCGTCATAGTCACCCTCGCCAAAGTGCACATGCCGCACTTGCCCTTTGCGGTCGACAAAATAGTGCGCCGGCCAGAACTGATTGCCCCAGGCATTCCACACCTGGTGGTCGTTGTCCACCGCTACCGGATAGCCGATACCCAGCGTGGTGACCTTGTCGCGCAGGGTGCCGATGTCATGCTCGTAGTCGTACTCCGGTGTATGCACCCCGACCACCACCAGCCCCTGGTCGGCATAGCGCCTGGCCCAGTCGTTGACATGCGGCAGGCTGCGCTGGCAGTTGCTGCAGTCCCAAGTCCAGAAGTCCACCAGCACCACCTTGCCCCTGAGCGCCTGCGCCTCCAACGCCGGGGAGTTCAGCCACTCGCTGGCCCCCGACAACGAAGGCATAGGGCCGTAGCTGTCACGGGCCAGCAGGTGGCTGGCAAGGCCCAGGCCTGCCAGCGCCAGGGCCACGCCGCCAACGTTGAGCATCAGGCGTCGATCAATTCTCATGGCAGCCGCCGGTGGCGTAGGAGCGGTACTCGACGCTCTGGTGCTGGCCCTGGGAGTCGAGGTAATCCATCCGGGTATTGACCAGACCGCAGGCATTGCTCTGGTCGTCCTTCACCGACAGGACCTTTTTCACATCCAGATGATCGCCGTAGCGGTACGGCATGACGCTGGCATCGTTCATCGGCATCGTCGCGGCCTGGGCGGCGATGGCGCCGACGCTGAGCACGGCGAACAGGCTGGCGCTGGCGAAAGTCTTGAAGTTCATGGCATCTCTCCTGTGCAACGCTGGGGGTGGGGAGCCGTACTCCCCGTCGAGAGCCATTACACGCCCGCCACGTATCCCCTCTGTGTCGCCAAGCCCCTGAAGCGCTTCCTCCTGTATCTGCGCAGCCGCCAGATACACTGCAATACAATCCTGCGCAGGCAAGCGTGACAGCGCTCGGTACACTGCGCCCTTCCCCACGAACAGGAGCCCAGCGCATGGAACACGTCGATCACATCCTGATCGTTGACGATGACCGCGAGATCCGCGAACTGGTCGGCAACTATTTGAAGAAGAACGGTCTGCGTACCAGCATCGTCGCCGACGGCAGGCAGATGCGCGCCTTCCTCGAAGCCAACAGCGTCGACCTGATCGTGCTCGACATCATGATGCCCGGCGACGACGGCCTGCTGCTGTGCCGTGAGTTGCGCGCCGGCAAGCATCGCAACACGCCGGTGCTGATGCTGACCGCGCGCAACGACGAGACCGATCGCATCATCGGCCTCGAAATGGGCGCCGACGACTACCTGACCAAGCCGTTCTCTGCCCGCGAGCTGCTGGCCCGCATCAACGCCGTGCTGCGCCGCACCCGCATGCTGCCGCCCAACCTGACCATCAGCGAAAGCAGCCGCCTGCTCGCCTTCGGCCAGTGGCGCCTGGATACCACCGCCCGCCACCTGCTCGACAGCGAAGGCACCCTGGTGGCCCTGAGTGGCGCCGAATATCGCCTGCTCCGGGTGTTTCTCGACCACCCTCAGCGGGTGCTGAGCCGCGAGCAACTGCTCAACCTGACCCAGGGTCGCGAAGCCGACATCTTCGACCGTTCCATCGACCTGCTGGTCAGCCGGCTGCGTCAACGCCTGGGCGACGATGCCCGTGAACCCAGCTGCATCAAGACCGTGCGCAGCGAGGGCTATGTGTTTTCGCTGGCGGTGCAACTGCTCGAGTCGCCGTCATGAAATGGCCACGCACGCTGGCCTCGCGCCTGGCGCTGATCTTCTTCACCGGTCTGGTGCTGGCCTATGGCTTGTCGTTCGGCCTGCAGGCCTACGAGCGCTATATCAGCAGCCGCTCCATGATGCTCAGCAACCTGGAGCAGGACGTCGCCACCTCGGTGGCCATCCTCGATCGCCTGCCTGCGGCCGAGCGGGCCAACTGGCTGCCGCGCCTGGAACGGCGCACCTATCGCTACCGCCTTGACCACGGCCTGACCGGCGAGGCCATGCCCAGCAGCGACCCACCGATGGCCGCCGAGTCGATCGTCAAGGCTATCGGTAGCGATTATCGCCTGACCTTCCAGGAGATTCCCGGCCCCAATACGCATTTCCAGGCCCACCTGAGCCTGTCCGACGGCGCGCCGCTGACCATCGACGTCACCCCGGCAACGCTTCCGGTAGCCCGCTGGCTGCCCGTGGTGCTGCTGGTCCAGCTCGCCGTGCTGCTGTTCTGCACCTGGTTGGCGGTGCGCCTGGCGATAGGCCCGCTGACCCGCCTGGCACACGCGGTGGACAATCTCGACCCGGACAAGCCCGGTGTCCAGCTGGACGAAAACGGTCCGCGCGAGGTCAGGTACGCCGCCGTTGCCTTCAACGCGCTGCAGGCGCGCATCGCGGCCTACCTCAAGGAGCGCATGCAACTGCTGGCGGCGATTTCCCATGACCTGCAGACGCCTATCACACGCATGAAGTTGCGCGTCGAGGTGATGGACGACGGGCTCGAAAAGGACAAGCTGTGGAGCGATCTGAGTGCCATGGAGCACCTGGTGCGAGAGGGTGTGGCGTATGCCCGCAGCATGGATACCAGCACCGAAGCGCCCTGCCGCATCAACCTCGATGCCTTCCTCGACAGCCTGGTGTTCGACTACCAGGACAGCGGTGCCAGTGTCGAGCGCCACGGCAGCACCGGCAGCCTGCTGGACACCCGCCCCCACGCCCTGCGCCGGGTGCTGGTCAACCTGGTGGACAACGCCCTCAAGTTCGCCGGCGCCGCACAACTGGAAGTGTGCCACGAAGATGGCAAGACCTTGATCCGGGTACTCGACGACGGACCAGGCATTGCCGAGGACGAACTGGATCAGGTGCTCAAGCCCTTCTATCGGGTGGAGGGATCGCGTAACCGCAGCACTGGCGGGACGGGGCTGGGGCTGGCCATCGCCCAGCAATTGACCCAGGCAATGGGCGGGCAGCTGAGCTTGAGCAATCGCAAAACCGGCGGGCTCTGTGCGCAGGTCGAGTTGCCCTGAAACCTGGCTGCTTCGCCGCTGGCTACAGTCCGATACATAACGTCGACTCCACCGACACACGCCAGATACCCCTTGCGCTCAAACTCCCGGTCGGACCGCAGCCCGGGATCAATGCACGTGACACCTCTTGCTCTGCCTTGCGCCTGGAAGCTGTTGCCGACCTTTCCTGACACGAGACGAAGATCATGACTACGCTTAGCCGAACCCTCACCAGCGTCGACCACTTGGGTAACTGGGGTGCCGATTTACCCTTGCGGCTGTTCCTTGCCTGGGAGTTCTTCGAGTCTGGTGTCGAGAAGTTCAATGGCACCAACTGGTTTGGCGATCTGCAATCCAGCTTCCCATGGCCCTTCAACTTGCTGCCAGCGCAGCTGAATTGGCAACTGTCCATGGGGGCCGAGCTGATCTTGCCAGTGCTGTTGCTGCTGGGACTGGGCACACGCTTGGCTTCTGCAGGCCTGATGGTGCTGACAGTGGTGGCAATTACCGCGGTGCACTGGCCTGAGCACTGGTCGAGCTTGGCCGAACTGGCGCGCGGCTATTCAATTACCGACCAGGGCTTCGGTAACTTCAAGTTGCCGCTGATCTACCTCATAGCGCTGCTGCCATTGTTGCTCAAGGGCGCAGGTTGCCTGAGCCTCGACCATTGGCTCAAGCGCTGGCACGCCGGCAAGGCCTGAGCGCAAGCGTGCCATTTGAGCGACAGCATTCGGGGCCAACTGCTACTGCAGCAGTTGGCCCCGAATGCCTTTCAACGTGTACCGATGATCACCCCTTGCGCACGCAGCTGCTCCAGCAGTTCCAGGCCCTGGCGCCGATTACCGCCCAGTGCATCCAGCCGTTGCCCGCCACTGCCGCAGGTGGCCGCAAGTAATTGATAGGCCATGGGTGCAATACGGACAAAGCGTATCTGCAGCTCAGGGCTGCGGTACACCAGCAACAGCGTTGGCTCGCCCGGCGCGTGCTGCGGCTGATAATCCGGGCCGATACGCTCCACGGGCCACTCATAAGCCAACACCCGTGCCGTACAAGACAACAATGGCTCACTTTCGAGGAGGTTACCCGAGGGATCATGGTCAGGATCTTGCGCGTCGCTCAGATACAACTGCGCCTCGATCCACTCGTAATGCGCCAGTTCGAGCTGCCAGGGTGCATCGAGTTCCATGCCCTGGAGATAGTCGATGAAAGCCTCGGCGATCTTGGTAAACAGCGGTGTCTGGCTGCGGTAGGTGGCGTAGAAATCGCGCACACGCAGGTGCCAGCGGGCATCGCCCAAGGTCTGCCGCATCACCGGAAAACTACTGGCCAGCAAACCTTCGATTGTGCCGTAGAACAGCTCGCGGTAGACCTTCAAACGGCGCGCCTCGATACCCGGTGGTGGCGCATGCCGGTCCGGATCGCGCAGGTGGCGGGCAAAGATGAACTGCTGCTCACGCAAGACCTCATTCATGCGACTCACCTCCCGCTGCCTGCTGCAGGGTACGAATGCGCGCGGTCTCGGCGAGCAGCACGGCCAGCGGCGGATAATTGAAGTCCCGCTCGAGCACCGTCGGTTGCGCGCCAAAGCGCTCGCAAGCGATCGTGAACAGCGACCAGACAGCATCATTGACCGCTGCGCCATGGGTATCGACTTTCAGGTCGGGAGCCTCATCGTAGTGACCCGCGACATGCATGCCGGTGACCCGCGCGCGGGGTAGCCCGTCCAGGAATGCCCGGGCATCGTAGCCGTGATTGCAGGCATTGACGAAGACATTGTTGACGTCCAGCAGCAAGTCGCAATCGGCTTCGTCGAGCACTGCGCAGATGAAGTCGAGCTCCGTCATGGCCTGGAAGGGCGCAGCGTAGTAGCTGATGTTTTCCACGGCGATGCGCTGTTGCAGATGATCCTGTGTCTGGCGAATACGGGCGGCCACATGGTGCACCGCCTCGTCGGTGAAGGGGATGGGCATCAGGTCGTAGAGGTGACCATCATCGCTGCAGTAGCTCAAGTGTTCGCTGTACATCGCGACCTTGTGGCGATCGAAGAACTGGCGCGCCTGATCGAGGAAATTGCGGTCCAGCGGCAAGCAGCCACCCAGAGACAGAGACAGGCCGTGGCAAGTGATGGTGAAACGCTCGGCCAGTTCGGCCAAGCTTTTGCCGTAGGCACCACCGACCGCAATCCAGTTTTCCGGCGCGCATTCGAGAAAATCCACAGCGCCGTCGGCCATGTTCAGCAATTCGGGCATCAAGCCACGGCGCAGGCCCAGGCCAGTGCGTAGAGGTGTAAGGCGCATCATCAGGTCTCCGCAAGACGCAAGACGCCCCGCCTGAGGAGCAGGCGGGGCGTCGCGTCGTTTCAAGGAATTGGGCTCAGGACTTGCCGGTCAGGTGACGGCACAGCCTGTCAGGACTTGCCACCGCATTTGCCCTCGCCGCATTTACCTTCGCTCTGAGTCGCCTTGTCGTCCCCTCCGCACTTGCCTTCCCCGTGAGTGGCTTTTTCGCTGCCCGCGCATTTACCTTCGCCACACTTGCCTTCACCCGATGCCTTGGCCGAAGCGAGCTGATAACCCTGGGAAAGGGGTTCGACAGCGAACGCACTGCTGCCCATCGCCATGCTACCGATCAGGGCGGCGCCAAGAAGTCCGAGAGTTTTACGTGCATGAGTCATGGTGTTGCTCCACTGTGGTTGGAAGTGGAGCCAGTAGGCGCGAGTGGTGTGTCGTGGGTGTATCGCCAAAGTCGCGGTTTTGTATGGGAATGAATCCCCAAGGCTGACAGTTACACAGTGATACGTTGAGCCAGCCCCTCACCCTGAAGCAGGACGAGGGGCCATGTCAGTGCGTCAGTCTTCCAAGGGTTTGGGCGGCGCTGCCGGTTTGGCGGGCTTTGTTGGCTTGTTGTCCTTGGCCTTGGTCTTGTCCTTGGCTTCAGGTGCCGCAACTGCCACCGGCTCCGGCGCGGTCACTGCCTTTTCGCTGGCGGGCAGTGCATCGACAGCCTTGAGGATCTCCTGCGGGTCGAGCTTCTCGCCACTGTCGTCATCCTTGAGCATGTGCCGCTCACCGTCCTTGCCCACCAGAATCACCTTGGTACCTTTGCTGGCACCGAGCTTGAGTTCGCGGATCAAGGCCATGGTGGCTTGCTGTTCGAGGTTCTTGTCCTCGCGCTTGCCCATCATGTTGGCCACGCTGTACAACACCAGGCCGCGCTCCTTGAACGCCGCCTGGGTCGCCGGATCCTGGAGTGCTTCATTCAAACCGCGCAGCGTCGGGTCGGCGCTGCTGGGCGCGATGACCACCAGCGGCCTGGCCTTGCCCAGTTCCTTGGCCAACGGCGCATCACTGTCGGCTGCAAACAAGGGGCCGGCAACTGCGAGCAGGGTGGCCAGGGTCAGTGAGCGGACGAGCATGCGTATCTCCTTATTCTCTCGATAAACCAAAGACTACAGATCAGGGAGAAAGATCCTACACACGAGCCTAAACCACCCGGTGAGCCCACCGCTCAGGCGAAAGGTAACTTGCCATTACCGGATCCCCTCCAGACCGAGCGTGCGACCGCCACCAGAAGTGTCGCCGCCCGAACTGAGCATAGTCCAAAGCGTAATCGCATGGCCTGCCACGTGGCGCCAATCAGCGTGGCCTGTCGCCTGGCCTTGCCGAGGGCGGTTGCAAACGCGCACGGGTCAATTCCAGCAACAACGCCTGGCGCGCCGCCGTGCGTTGATCGCCCACCTGGTTCATGCTGGCGACGCGCTCGCTGTCGGGCAGCTGTTGGTCTTCCATCAGCGCAGCCAGGCGCTCATGAAAAGGCGCATCCAACCTTTCGAACCGCGCGACTTCGCTGCGCAGTAGATGTTCCTGCCAGAACTCGCGGGCCACCAGCGACTGTGCCAGCCGTTCAGCCGTTTCGGCGGCCTGTACCCGCTGACGCGCCTGTTCGAGTCGGGCCGTCGTCAGCCCGGCGACCTCCGAAAACAGCATCGCGCCCGGCTCGATCGGCAGATCGAGTGGTGCTTGCAACGCGAGCCGGTAAGCCAGTCCCACCTCGATTTCATCCGGGTTTGCACCTGCCACCCGGCGCTGTTGGATGTCTTGCACGGCAATGCGGTCAACCTCATCCAGGCGCCACAACTGCCTGCCCAGTCGCAGCAGCGCCGACTCCTGGCCATCGGCGCTGGCAGCGCCGCGCGCGCGCCAGACCAGCATGCGCAGTTCCAGATTGGCAAAGCACAGCGCTGCACTGTCCTGGCAGCCCTGGACCCGCGAATGGCTGAACAGCTCTTCACGTAGCCCCGCGTAATCACGCATGGCCTGCAATATGGCAAACACCCGACTGGCCAATGCAGGCCCCCTTTGTTGATAGTCCGCGGTGGCCGATAGCCGTTGCAGCAGGTCGAAAAAATCCCGCGCGCCGGGCGCTCGCTCGACATCGGCCCAGCAGGCAGACATCTCGTCGCGCAGCGAGTTCGCGGCGCTACCGAGCCAGCGCTGACGGACAGCGTCGGCGGGCTCCTGCACCGGCAACACTGCGCCTCCCGATGCCGGCCGCAGGCGGCGGGCCTGACCTTCAGGCAGTGGATTGTCCGCCAGCAGAATGCTGCGCCTGATCCATTCCGGCGCCCGGAAGAATCGCTCCGGCAATCGAGCGATGCGGTTGTCGCGCAAGTCGGCCAGTTGCAGTTGGGGGCTGTCGAGCACGCCCTGGGGAAGATCGCCGAGGTCGGCGCTGCGCAGGTGCAGCCGGCGCAGCCTGTTCAGGTTGCCCAATGCGAATGAGCGTCCTAGCGGGTTGTAGGAAAGATTGATGTACTCCAGCGAATCGCACCGGGTCAGTACATCTGCCTGAGCGTCGTTGAGCACGATCCGGTTGTTGAACAGGTCGAGCTCTCGCAGGAACTCTAGCTGTTCCAGACCGTTCGGCAAACGCGTCAGTTGGTTGCCCGACAGCTCCAGGATGCGCAGATTGGGAAATGCCCTGAGGAAACCGTGCGGCACATCGTCCAATGCCATCCCCAGAAATGCCAGTTCGTGCACGTGGGCAAAGCTGACCTGGGCCGGCAACTCGGGTAGACGCCCAGGCACAACCGCATACATCGACAAACGAAAACGTGCCTCTTGCGGGTTCACCGCTGGCGCCCCGACACTCATGCGTTGCCAGCAGCGGATCAGCGACTCCCTGAAGTACAGCCGTTCATCCTCGACTCCCGCGGGAGCAGGCTGCCTCACCCAGCGGTACAAGGCGCTGTCCAACGCTTGCAGTTCTTGTTCGAGACGGTCCAGCCTGTGGTCGACACGCAACCCCGCCTGACGCGCTTCGCTCAGCCAAGCCAGCACCTGCGCGTCGGTGAAGCCCGGGTACAGCGCCCGCACCCGGACGAACAGTGCCTGGGGTCGAGTCGATCCTGGACTGCGGCCGCTCAACATGTAGCCGATACGCCCATCGGCCAAGCGACGGGGCGCGCGGAAACCACCTGCGCGCTTGCCCGGATCGAGCAGCTGTTCGACCCGACCGCGGTGTCGCGCAGCCAGCCGTGCCAGCTGAACGCGCAAGTTGTGCGCGAAGGGCTCGGCAACCTGCAGCGCCGCACGCTGTTGCTCCGTGTAGGCGTGCGCCATGACCTCGAACAATTCGCCGGGCTCGCCTTGGGTAACCCCATGTGCATCCAATCGTTGAAAACGGCCCTGCAGATGGCACAGGTCAAACGTGCTGGCCCCCTCCTCGCTCGCGAAAAGCACTGACCCTTGGACACTCCCCTCGAACAGGCGCCAGCGCACTCCGGCGGACGCACCTGGCAGGTACTTCAACAGGCCCAGCACCACCAGGGCGAGATCGGCAGGCTGGGCGACATCGAGACGAAAGGCTTCATGGACGCGCGTCATGCGAATACGCAACAGCTGCGCGCGAACGAGCGCGTCCAGCCGCGCGGGGATTCGCGTGCCATCCAGCACAGACTGGCGCTCGGCGGCGGTGGACATGCCCAGCACGGCATAGGCGGCCCGCCGATGCAGAGCGGGATAGCGCCGACGTAACGCGACGACACCGGGATGGGCGCTGATCTGCAGCCTGTCGTACACCTGCTCGAGCAACTGTCGACGCTGTGCCCAGATATGCTCGGCCAAGGCCTGGTCGGTCAGACCCGCGGCACCGGGCAAGCGCCGCGCCTCCTCCAGCAAGGACAGATCCGTGATGCTCTGCCCCGAACGCAAATACTCGATCATCAGGCGCACATGCTGGCCCAAGCGGGCACGCACGATCGAATCGACTATCAGGGCCTCGGGTGCCCGGCCGTCCATGTGCAGGGCTCGGAGTTGGTCAGCGTCCATGCCGTGGATCGCCAGGACGTCATCGATCTGCTCCTCGTTCAACGCCTGATAGCGCTGGCCAAAGCGACGAAACAGATAGTACTGCCCGTCCCACTGCGTCGGCTGCTCGCTCCACAGGCGCCAGGCCCCGTCACCGTTGCCCGACAACACAGGACCATGACCTTCACGGGGGCGCAGTTGCCAACGGCCATCCTCGGCACGTTGGCTCACCGGGTAGTACTCATTGTCCATCTCGATCCAGGCCTGATCGTCCAACCGCGAGATACCTTCGGCATCGCGCAAGGCGCCAGCAGCGGGCTGGCTGCGATACGCCGACAGGTCCTGCTGCCACAGCTTCTGACGCGCATCCTCGAGACGCGCCGGGACCAGGCTGTCGACCAGTGCCGATCCTTGCCAGGCCCGGCTCACCGTGCGAATCGCTAAGGCGGTCACACCGATGGTGGCAACATCCACAGCAACGTTCAGGACATGATCCAACGCCGCGCTGTCATCGCCGTCGTGCCATGCTTCGACCCCGTGGAAGACTTCGCCGAGTAACTCCCAGGCGGTCAGCGCGAGCAACCCGGCACCGATGATCGGGACGAACAGACCTGCCAGGTTGAGCAGTGTCCAACCCTCTGCCGCCAGGCGCTGATCATGTTGACGCTGTACTTCACGATCGAGTGCGGCAACCGGTACGGCAATCATCGCTGCGTCGTCCTCGATCTGTTCGATGCGCCGCTGCGCCAGTAGATCGAACAGCGACAGCGGCGCTTGCCGATAGGGCCGAACATGTGGGTCCAGATCGATGTTGGCCCAGCTCGCCAGGTCACGATAGCCGTCGATGACCGGAACGAAGAAACGCTGGCTGTCCCGACGCCTGACGAAACGGCTGAAGAAGCGCTGATAGGCCGGTTCTCGCAGGCGTTGTCCCAGCAGTTTGCGGGCAAAACGCTGGACATTGTCGAAGCCACTCCAGGGGCCAAGAGGGTCACCCGGGATGTACACCAGAATCCGTTTGCTGGACCGGCGCAGCAGACCCTCATCGACGATATCGAGCACGACGATCTGCTCAAGGTCGCAGCCGAGCACTTTCAACTGCTTGGCAACCACGGAGGCACCGTCGAGCGGGCGCAGCGTATCCTCGTGGCACAGACCCGCCACACACTGCAGCTCGTCTTCGCTCAGAATGCCCTGGATCCTGGCTTTGCAGGCATCGACCAGCATGTTCCAGCGCGCAGAGGACGCCAGAAGGCCAGGTTGCAAGCAGCCCAGCAGATAGCGTTGGTATTGCCCGCCAAGGTCGAGCTCGCGGCAACATTGCGCGAACGCCTGCGCCGAGGGCGGAACGATCGAGTCCTGGACGGTGGACGACAGGTGATTACCCCTGAACTGCCCACCGGATGCGACTTGTTCCAGGGTGAAATTGCGCAGGGCCGCTTCAAGCATCGGCATCGACGCGTACACCACGTCGGTCAGGTGCGCGCCCACCGGCTGCGCATTGATGACGGGCTCTCTGTAACCGGCAGTGAAAGTCCATGCTTGCACGTTGAAGTTGGCCTTGAAGCGGGTGTTCAGCGCCTGCTCCAAAGCCTTGCTGGCAAACGTATCGAGGCCCTGGACATGCGCCATGGCCGCCTTGAGCTGTTGACGGCACACCAGGCTCCGACGCAGGGCCTCACCCAGCGCCTGCAGCTGTCCCGCAGTGGCCGCCTGCATCCACGCAGGCAGGGTCTGGTGAATGATCCCATCCTGATACGCCTGCTCCTGCGCAAGCGAGTCAGTGACCGGCTGTTGCAGTTCTTGTTCAAAGGGCATGGCTCGCACCTCCGTGATAGTGGAGACGCGAGCCTAGAATGTGGGGGCCATGGATTCAGGTCAGATATCTAATACCTACCACCCTGCCGTGAGGGCAGTCCCAATCAAGGCCATGCATTGAGCGCATCGAGCGTCAGCTGGAATTTGCGCTGGTAGCTCCATTGATCGGTCTCTATGCCCAACTGATCGATCTGCGCCTCGCTTGCCCCCCGCTCCATCAGCGCCTGCAACCTCTCGTGAAAACTTTCCGGGAGTTGCAACCGCTCTGCGTAGGTGTCAGCGATGTAGGTCTGCCAGAACGACCGTTCAAGCATCCAGACGGCCAGTGTCTCTGGCAGTTCGTTGCTGAGCACCTGACGTTTGGCGCGGGCGATGTCATCCGGCTGCACATCGACGATATCGGCGAAGCGCATCGAGCGAAAATTCATCGGAAGGTCGAGATCTTCGCGCAGGGCAAGGCAGTAGACCAGTGCAACTTCCAGTGACTCCCGCCGACCGATCTCGGTCCTGGAGGCATGCACCCAGGCAAGGTACTTGACCTGCTCCAGTCGCCACAGTCGCCGCGCCAGTTTCACCAGCGCCGGGCCGCGTTCGGCGCTGGTGGTGTTGTGCGTCGCTTGCCACACCAACGCGCGAACTTCCAGGTCGGCAAAAACCACCGTGGCATTGTCGGCACAGTTTTGCACCAGCGAGTTCTCGAACAGCTCCTTGGCGAGTTCCGGCGAACTCACGGCCGATTCCATCATCTCGAACACACGCACGAACAGGTAATTGAACGTTGCAGGATTGGTGAATTCCGCAGCGCGCGTCAACGACGTCAGCAGCAACAGGAAATTTGCCGACCCACTGATCAGATCGACATTTGCCCAGATCGCGGCCATGGCCTCGCGCTGTTCACCTTCCAGCCGGTCCAGCCAGCGCAGATGGTAAGGCACGTCGCTGGTGTCGGGTATGGCCCAGAGCGCCTGCCTGGCGGGGTCTTGTCTGATAGACAACGGGTTACCCGCCAGTTCGACGTGGCCCTGTGTCCACACCTCGGAACGCAGGAAGCCCTCCGGAAGCTGGGTGATCGCGTTGCCGGCCACATCCAGTGCATACAATTGCGGGCGCAGCAGTATGCCGCGAGGAACACTGGTGATTCGGGTGTTACGCAGACGCAGCTCGCTCAACTGCGACATGCCGACCACCGAGAAAGTACGCCCCAGTGGATTGTTTGAAAGGTTCAGATACACCAGTGAAGTGCAGGCCCCCAACGTCGAGGTCTGGGCCTGATCCATGGAAATCCGATTGTTGGTGAAATCGACAACCCGCAACTTCGGCAACAACGCGAGGGTGACAGGAATGCGCTGCAACCTGTTGTCAGTGACCTCCAGGGAGCGCAAGTTGGGAAACGCAGACAAAAACCGGTCAGCCAGTTGTTCAAGCTTCAGCGCGCGAAGGGCCATGGTTTTTACATGTGGAAAGCTGATCTGCACCGGCAACTCCGGCAGTTCGTGCAGGGCATCACAGGTATAGGTCCAACTGACGGTAATGGACGAATCGGGCGCAATGCTTCGCTCGGGGATCAATTCCCGCCAGCATTCCATGATGGCTTGCCTGAACCTGCGGCGTGCTTGCCGATGACCGCTGGCCAGCCCTTGCCGTTCCCAGGTTCTCAAGCAACTTGTCAGCAGTGCTGCCTGCTGTTCGAGCACATTCAGTTCCGCTTCTGGCTGTCGCTGCGCAATGTGCAGTTTGGTCAGCCATTCCTCCACCTGCGCGTCACTGTAGGCCGGATACAGATCGCGCAGCCGTGCACTCAGTGCCCGAGGTCGCGTAGAGGGTCTGACAAAGGCGCCCAGGCTGCCACCCAAGGGGTAGCCGACTCTACCGTCATCGAGCCGCCACGGCGCGACGATCCCCGTGCCGATCTGGGTCTTGCCCAGCCACTGGGCCATGGCCTGGCGCTGGCCTGACACCTGCTGAGCCAACAGTGAGCGCAGGGCATGGTCATAGGGACGCATGAGACCCAGCGCGGACAACTCATCGGGGTCGAAGGCATTGACCATGACCTCGAACAGTTCGCCTGGCCCACTCAAGGTGATCCCCAGTGCATCTTCCAGGCTGAACTGCCCATCCTGATGAATCAACCTGAACGTCCGCCCCCCGCCGCCCGTGACCAGCAGCGGCTTGTACTGCTCACCGTCGAACAATCGCCAGCCAGGTCGGCGGTCACGGTTCGAGACCGTTTCCAGCAGGCGCAACACGACTTTGGCAACATCCAGATTCTGCGGGGTATCGATGAACAGGGCCTCGCAGGCCCGCGCGACGCGAATGCGCAGGACCCTGACCCTGGCTGCCTGGGTCAACTGGAAAGGAACCTTCCCGTGGGTCGACAAGAACTCGCGATCGGCGTCGCTGGCCGTAGCCAGCAACTGCTTGGCCGCCAGGCGATGCAAGCGGGGAAACACGTGGCGCAGGGCTTTGCTCTGCGCATCCTCGGCAATCTGCTGCTCGTCATACACCTGCTGCAGGAGCTCTCGCCGCTGCGCCCAGACTTCGTCGGCAAGTTCAGGGCCAAGCTTGCCGGCGGCAGACGGTAGTTGCTGTACCTTGGCGAACAGGACCGGGTCATCAATGGAACGACCGTGCCGCAGGCCACTCAGCAGATCCTGCACACGCTTGTGGATCAAAAAACGGTTCGCCGTATCGGTCAGCTCAGCCTCCGGTGCCTTGGCATAGACGTGCAGTGCCCGCAGGTGGTCCGCAGTCAAACCATGAAGGGTCAACACTTGATCAACCTGCTCGTCTTCCAGTCGACGTAACGGCCCCTCGAGACGACGGAACATCTGGTAGCGGTCATTCCACGCCACTGGCTGTTCGCTCCACAGCCGCCAGGCGCCCGCGCGGTTATGCCGCAACAACGGAGCGTGCCCGCCACGCGCCAGCAACTGCCAGGTGTCGTCGCTGCCGTGTTGGGTCACTTCGTAATAGAAGCCGTCCATGCTCACCCAGCAGCGCTGACCCAAGCGATAGATCCCCTCGTCGTCGACCACCGCCGTGACCGGTGGTGCAAGACTGCGAAATGGCCTCAGATCCCCGTTCCAGAGCTTTTCATTACCCGCCTCCAGTCGCGCGGGCGTCAGCGTGTCCAACGCGTTCCATGCGCGGCTTGCCTGGCGAAACACCACGGCCGTCACACCGATCGTGGCCACCGTTCTGGCGATGTCGAGCACATGATCCAAGGCAGCATGAGTATCCCCCTCTCGCCAGTCCTCCAAGGCCTGGAACACGTTTTCGAGCAGTTCCCAGACCATGACCGCAAGCAGCAATGCGCCAATTGCCGGTATGAAGAGCCCGGCCAGGCCGACCAACGTCCACCCTTCGGCAATCAGCCGCCGGCGATGGGCTTGCTGGAGCTTGCGATCGATTTCTGCCACCGGCGTGACGATCACCGCTGCATCGTCCTTGATCTGCGCAATACGTGCGCTGGCCAGGTGCTGGAACAATGGCTGCGGGTATTCGACCATGTGCTGGTCCATCTCGCGCGTCGCCCAGTCGGCAACATCCACCAGCACCTCAGTGACCCTGGAAAAGAACGTCTGGCTGTCACGGCGGCGCACGAAGCGGCTGAAGAAATGTTGGTATGGTGCGTTGCGCAGGCGCATGCCCAGCACCTTTCGGGTGAATGCCTCAAGGTTGCTGCTGACGCTCCACGGCCCCTCGGGATCTCCCGGGATGTACACCAGCACGCGCTGGCTGCTATCGAACAGCCAGCCTTCACGCAGCACATCGAGTACGACGATCTGCTGCAACGCGCAGCCAAAAGCCTTCAACTGCCTGGCGACGACCTTGGCTTCATGCAGCGTGTCGAGCGTGCCGTCACGGCACAGCTTGATCACCAGGTCCAGTTCCGCGCCACTGAGCACCCCTTCGGATTTGGCCTTGCAGGCGTCGATCAACATGCCGGCGCGGTACGACTGTTGCAGCGATGAAGTCACGCTATGCCCGCTCGCTGTCTGGCCGGCCGATGCATTGAGGGCAGCGTCAAGGTGCTGCTGGTATGCCTTCCCCAGGTCCAGTTGGCGGCACAGTCTGGCGAACTCGATGGCGGTCGGACGGCCAAGCGTGTTGCCCTGGCCATCGACCACACAGTTTCCCTTCGGCTGCTCGGCTTTCTCGGCCTCTGCGTGGGTGAAGTTGTACAGCGCAGCCTCGAACAGCGGTATCTCGTAATAATCCTTCTCGGGCAATGGATGACGCCCCCAGGACACCCCCGGATGTGTCGAGGCCGCTGAATACCAGATGCGAAAAAACAGGCCATCGACATCCCCGCCGGTGGCAAAACCCTCATGCAAGGCGCGCTGCAGCAATGGCTTGGTGAAACGCTCGATGCCCTCGACGCGTGCAAGCTCGGCGGCCAGACGCTGGCGACTGACCAGGCTGGCCTTTAACGCTTCATGCAACGCCCCATGCTGCTCCTCGTACAATGCCGTGGCCGGAAAGCCTTGATCGGTCGATGCGGCGACACCGAGCTTGCCCATCCAGTCCGGCAAACGCTTGGCGATCAAGCGGTCCTGATAGGCTTGCTCCATCGCAAGCGTATCCACCACCGCTGGCGGTTGATCAGAATTGTGGCCCATGGCACACCTCCTTTGAGTTGGAGGCGCGAGGCTAGAAAGTGCAACGGGGCGATGGACGCTAGTTATCTACTACCGCTTCAGAACAGCTGTAGCTGACGGCCGGTCAGTGCGCTGAAGTCGTCGCCAACGAAGGGCAGGATGGCGTCTGCCACCGGTTGCAGTTGACGGCTCAGGTAGTGCTCGTAGTCGATCGGCGACTGCAGGTTCTCCAGCGGCTCAGGCCCGGAGGTGGTCATGAGATAGCTGATCCAGCCGCCGTTCTGGTACTGCCGCGGGCGACCGAGACGGCTGTTGTAGTCGTCGGCCAAGCGTGCGGCACGCACATGCGGCGGCACATTGCGCAGGTAGTCGGCCAAGGGCCGGCGCAAGCGCTTGCGGTACACCAGCAACGCGTCCAGCTCGCCTGCCAGGGTGCGTTGGACATAGCCACGCAGATAATCGCGGTAGGGCTGACCACGGAAGATGCGCCCGTACAGTTCCTGCTGGAACTCCCGCGCCAGCGGCGACCAGTCGGTGCGGACCGACTCCAGGCCTTTGTACACCATGTGCTCGCTGCCGTCGGCACGTTGCACGAGGCCGGCGTAGCGCTTCTTGCTGCCTTCATCGGTGCCGCGAATGGTCGGCATGAGGAATCGCCGGTAATGGGTCTCGAACTGCAACTCCAATGCGTTTTCCAGCCCGTGAGCCTCACGCAGGTGCTGTTGCCACCAGCGGTTGACCTGCGCCACCAGTTCACGGCCGATACGTGCCGCGGCCTCTTCACCGTGGGCACCCTTGAGCCAGACGAACGTGGAGTCGGTGTCGCCGTAGATCACATCGTAGCCGCGTGCCTCGATCAACTGGCGGGTCTGGCGCATGATCTGGTGCCCGCGCATGGTGATCGAAGAAGCCAGGCGCGGGTCGAAGAAGCGGCAACCACTGGAACCGAGTACGCCGTAGAAGGCGTTCATGATGATTTTCAACGCTTGTGACAGCGGTGCATTGCCGTCGCGCTTGGCGGCCTCCCTGCCCTGCCACACGCGTTCGACGATGGCCGGCAGGCAATGCTGGCTGCGCGAGAATCGCCCACCGCGAAAGCCTTCCACCGAGTGCGTGTCGTCCGGGTTGCGCAAGCCTTCGATCAACCCGACCGGGTCGATCAGAAACGTGCGGATGATCGACGGGTACAGGCTCTTGTAGTCCAGCACCAGCACCGAATCGTACAGCCCAGGACGCGAGTCCATGACGAAGCCGCCAGGGCTGGCTTCTTCCGGGCGACTGCCGAGGTTGGGGGCGACAAAACCCAGGCGGTGCATGTGTGGCATGTACAAGTGGCAGAACGCCGCGACCGAGCCGCCGCTGCGGTCCACCGCCAGGCCGGTGACTGACGCGCGTTCCAGGAGAAAGTCGAGCAAGCGGGTGTGGGCGAAGATGCGCGTGACCAGTTCGCAGTCCTTGAGGTTGTAGCGGGCCAGGGCCGGCTTGTCCTCGGCGAACATGCGGTTGATTTCATCCATGCGCTGATAGGGCGTGTCGATCGCCTTGCCCTCGCCCAGCAGGGTCTGGGCAACGCTCTCCAGGCTGAACGAGGGGAAGCTCCAGGTGGCCGAGCGCAGTGCCTCGATGCCATCGATCAGCAAGCGTCCGGGGGCATCGACGAAAACATGGCTGCGGCTGCCGTGGGCGCGCAGGGTCATGGCAGCGCCATTGCGCCCGAGGGCCAACGGCACGTCCAGCTGCCTGGCGTGTTCGTGCAGCAGGCGCAGGTCGAACTGGATCAGGTTCCAGCCAATGATCGCGTCCGGATCGTGCTCGGCCAGCCACTGGTTGAGGCGCAGCAACAGCTCGCGGCGGTCGGCGCAGAACTGCAGGTCGAAGTCCAGGTCGGCGACGCTCACCTCGGCCGAGCCCAGCATGAAGACCTGACGCTGGCCGCAACCTTCGAGGGCGATGCTGTAGAGCTCGCCGCGTTCGCTGGTTTCGATGTCCAGCGACACCAGGCGCAGCGGCGGACGGTAGCCCAGCAGAGGTTTGAGCTGGGCCTCGCAGAGCACGCCCTGGGCATCGGCGCGGCCCGTGAACAGCACCGGGGCAGTGATGAAGCGCTCCATCAGGTAGCGCTCCGGAGGGCGAATGTCGGCCTCGAACACGTCGATCCCGGCGCTGCGCAGGCGTTGCTCAAGCTGCATCAGTTGCCGGTGCTGGGCACAGTACAGCCCTGCTACCGGACGCTGCTCGAAATCACGCAGGCGCAGGGGCTTGAGCTCGACGCCGGTTTCCTTGGCCAACACTACCCGGGCATGTTCCACCTGCGCCTGCGGGAGGAACGCCACCGAGGGCTGGGGTGCGAGGCGCAATAACTGCGGCCCCTGATCGGTGGCCAGCCAGAACTCCACGCAGGTGCCTTCGGGCGTGTCATGCCAATGCCGGGTCAGGACAAAGCCCTGCTGCAACTCCACCGCGTCGACCTCGAATCGTCTGTCAGGCTGAAAGTGACGATTCTACCTGCAAAGCTCGGCGTCACGCTGTTTATGTCGGTGACGCCTACCGCTCAACGGGCGCCGACGCTGAACCCGGCCCGCCGCCCAGACCATGTCAGCAGCCAGGCCACGGCAATCAGCCCCAGCACCACGGCGCCAAATGCCTCGACACCGGTGCCCGTCAACAGCAGTCCACCGACGATCCCGCCCAGCGCAATGGCGCTGTTCCACACCGTCACCAGCATCGACTGCGCCACGTCACCGCCCTCGCCCGCCGCATCAGCGCAGGCGGTCTGCAGCAGCGTCGGCGCACCGCCATAGGTTACGCCCCACAAGGCGACGCTGAGGTACATCAGCCACGGCGACGCCTGCCCCAACACCAGGGTTGCCAGGGCGAAACCTGCCAGACTGATCAGCACCAGCAAGCGCAAGTACCGGTCGACCAGCAGCCCGACCAGACCGATACCGGCCAGTGCCGCCAGGCCGAAGATCATCAGCACCTGGCCGATGTCGGCGGCCATTCCCGCCGCCGCCAGCAGCGGCACGATGTAGGTGTAGAGAATGTTGTGGCCCAGTACCCAGGCCAGGATCACCATCAGCACCCGCGCCACACCCGGGGTGCGCAGTACCTGCAAGGCGGCTGGGCGCTTGCCGGCGGCCTGCCCCGGATAATCTGGCACCGCACGTAGCACCCAGGCCACCAGCAGCAACGCCGCCACGGTGACCACCACGAACGTGGCTCGCCAGCCCAGCCATGCGCCCAACCAGGTGCCGATCGGCAAGCCCAGCGACAAGGCAATCGGTGCGCCGAGCATGGCGACGGCCATTGCTCGACCCTGCAGCTCGACAGGCACCATGCGCCGCGCATGGCCGGCGATCAGCCCCCAGCCGAGCCCCGCGGCGGCACCGGTGAAAAAGCGCAGCACCAGGGTCAGGGTGTTGGACGACGACAGCGCGGTCAGGCCGTTGAACAGCACGAAACCGCCAATCGCCAGCAGCAGGGCCCGGCGTCGATACCAGCCCTGGGTCAGCGTCACCAGCGGGATGGCCGTCAGCAGCGAACCGAGGGCATAGGCGGTGACCCATTGCCCGGCCATCGCCTGGCTGATGTGCATATCCCCGGCGATCTGGTCGAGCAGGCCGGCAGGCAGGGTTTCACTGAGGATGGCGATGAAGCCGGTCATGGCCAGGGCCAGCAGGCCGCTCAGCGGCAGGCGCTCGGCGGCAGCTACCGCAGCGGCCGTAACGTCGGGGGAAGAGGTGTGTGACATTGCAGGATGCCTTCAAGTAGCGATCAAGGCCGTTAGCTTGCCGGTTTGCGGCATTAGGGATAAAGATGGGTAGAATGCCGCACACCCCGGACATCTGTGTCCGCAATCAGGAGCGCGCAATGGACAGCCTCAACGGCTTCGTGATCTTCAACCGGGTTGCCGAGACGCGCAGCTTCGTCGCTGCCGGCCAGTCGCTGGGCATCAGCGCATCGGCCGTGGGCAAGCGCGTGGCTCGCCTGGAGAGCCGCCTGGGCGTGCGCCTGTTCCACCGCAGCACACGCAGCATCACCCTGACCGCCGAAGGCACGCTGTTCCTGGAGCGCAGCCGCCGCATCCTGGCGGAGATCGAGGCCACCGAGCAGGAACTGTCGCAAGCCAGCGAAACACCTCGCGGCCGCTTGCGCGTCAGCCTGCCTCAGGTGACCGGGCTGGTGATGCCGGCCTTGGCCGAGTTCATGGCGCTGTACCCGCTGGTGGAGCTTGACCTGGAATTCACCGACCGCATGGTGGACATCGTCGGCGAGGGTTTCGATGTGGTCATGCGCGGCGGCGAGCCTGTGGATTCGCGCCTCAACGCCAAGTTCCTCGGTCACTTCCAGCATCGGCTGGTGGCCTCGCCCGGGTACCTGGCGGAACGCGGCACCCCCCAGCATCCGCGCGACCTCTCGGCACATACCTGCCTGCACTACCGTTTCCCCAGCAATGGCAAGCTGGAGACCTGGCCATTGCGCCGCGAGCATCCCGAACAGTGCTACGACATCCCGATCTCGATGGTCTGCAACCATGTCGAGACGCGCATCTGTTTCGCCCTCAACCACCGTGGCATCACCTGCCTGCCCGACTTCAGCGTGCGCCGCGAGCTGGCTGCCGGCAGCCTGGTCACGGTGCTCGACGAATTCATGGAGCGCCGTGGCAGTTTCTACCTGCTGTGGCCGTCCGGGCGTCAGCTGGCGCCAAAGCTGCGAGTGTTCATCGACTTCATGCTCGAACGGGTGTTTGCCGCCAGCGCGGTCAACCGTACAGGTAGTTGATGTCCTTGCTGGTCAGCGGTGGCACCTGGCTTAGCAGGAAGTCGCGCAGTTTCTGCATCTGCCGCGCCTTGGGGCTGGATTTGAGCCAGGTCATGTAATAACCATCGCCGGTGGCCACCGCGTGTTTGAACGGGGTGGCCAGGCGACCGGCTGCCAGGTCGGCACTGGCCAGAACCAGGTCGACCACCGAGATGCCCAGCCCTTGCTGGGCCGCCGAGATGCCTTGATCGAGGGTGTCGAACACCTGGCCTTGATCGATGCTGATGTCCAGGGCATCCATGCGCGCCAACCAGCGGCGCCAGTCGCGCCGATCCGGCGAGGGATGGAGGAATTCGCACCGGCGCAGGTCCGCCAGGTCGGGCTGCGGGTTGTCGAAGTAGTCCGGGTGACACACCGGAATCAGCCATTCATCGAACAGCTTGAAGCCCTCGACGTCAGCCGGGAAACGGCCATTGGCGAGCAGGATCGCGCAATCGTAGGGCTCCGAGTAGAAGTCCACGGTGTCGATATCCATCCACACGCTCGACAGTTGCACGCTGCAGTTGTCATCGACCTTCTTGAAGCCGTCCAGCGCCCTGAGCAGCCAACGCACCGTCAGCGTGGAGGGGGCCTTGAGGCGCAGGCCATAGCGATCCTGGCGCAACAGCGCACAGGCATTCTCGATGATCTTGAAGCCGACCTTGAGCTCCTGGGCCAGCAGGCGGCCGTGCTCGGTGAGGCGCAGCTTCGGGCCACGGCGCTCGAAAAGGTCGCAGCCGAACAGGGATTCGAGGGTCTTGATGTGGTGGCTGACCGCACCCTGGGTCAACGCCAGCTCTTCAGCGGCGCGGGTGAACGATCCGTAGCGCGAGGCCACTTCGAAGGCGCGCAGCGCGTGCAAAGCCTGAATCCGTTCCGACATGGCACATCCCAAAGCATGAGTGAGACTAATAGTAGGTCATAGTTCCACGCGTTTTACAACATCGAAGGGCTCTCGGAAAATGCAGGTAAATAACAAACATAAGCCAACATCCTGCCTGCATGTGACTGGAACGTTCACTTACTCAAACGCCTGGGGAAATCATGTTTACGGGTTATGGAAACTGCTATCGCCTGGATGCGCTAGAGCTGGCCGCTGAACATGTCCGGAACACTCACCACTGGACGTACAAGACCGTAGAACATTTTCGCGGGATCCTCGCCAACCCAGAGTTCCCTTGCCTGTTCGGCCGCAAGGCGGTGGCCGGTGAAACCTGCCACATCCTCTTCGCCCGCGCCGAGCAACTGGCTGACGACATCGCCCAGGGCCTGGCCGACTATGTACGCACCATTACTCCCATTGCTGCCAAGCAACGCATCGGCAGCCCGCTGGTGGTGTTTCTCGAAACCGCCAGCGAATGCACCCTCGCCGACCAGCAAGCGCTGGCCTGGAAAGTCCTGCGCGGTGTCCACGCCCGCGATCCGCATCCCTGGCCACAGGCCGTCCCGACCGACCCCGACGACAGTGGCTGGTCGTTCTGCTACGCCGGCATGCCCCTGTTCATCAACATGAACTTCCCAGGCCACCAGCAGATGAGAAGTCGCAACCTGGGCCCGCACATCACGTTCGTGATCAACCCTCGGGAAAACTTCGACGAAGTCGCCAACGCCAACACCGAGAGCGGCCAACGCATCCGGGCACGTATTCGCGAGCGGGTACGCCACTACAACGACGGCGTCATGCCAGACACCCTGGGCTTTTTCGGCCAGGACGACAACTACGAGTGGAAGCAGTACCAACTGCAGGAATCGGGCTCGCTCAACCCTTCGCGCTGCCCGTTTCATGCCAACGCGACACCTGACTCACTGATCGAGAATTAACCGTGAATACTGCACTCACCGCGACTTACGCCCTGACTGTCCTGCTGTTGATCGCCACACCCGGGCCGGTGGTGGCGCTGATCGTCAACACTGCCGCCGCGTCCGGATCGCGCAAGGCCATCTTCACCGCCGTGGGCACCAACTGGGCCTCGCTGGTGCTGATCGGTGCCGCCGCCTGGATCATTCTCACCAGCGCCGCCATCGACAAGGCCTGGCTCAGCGGCATGAGCCTGCTGGGCTGCCTGTTCATCGGCTACATCGCCGTGGGCACCCTGCGCGAAGCCCTGCAGGCGCCCGTGAGCGAAACCGTCGGCGAGGCGTCCAAGCCCGGCCGGGGTGGCCTGTGGCAAGGGTTCATGGTGGGCATTTCCAATCCCAAGGACATCATCTTCTTCATCTCGTTTTTCCCGCAGTTCATGCAGATCACCGAGTCGTTCGGCAAGAGCATGGTGGTGCTGTCGCTGCTGTGGATCATCATCGATTTCGCCGTGCTCAGCCTGTACATCTTCGCCATTGGCAAAATTGCCTCGCAGCGGAGCAATCGCCTGATTTCCCTGGCGTCGGGGGTGGCGCTGCTGCTGATCGCCGTCGGCGGCCTGGCCTATAACATCAAGGAGCTGGCGGGCTGAGGCAACTGCGCCAGAGCAACGCCAGACCACCGGGAGCGCCCATGAGACAGACCGACACCGCCATGCACGTCCAGGGTTCTCCTTCGCCGCTGCAGCAGGACTACCAACGCTTTCTGCTGCTGGGCAGCCGCCGCGTGCCACATACATTGTATGTCCACGAAAACGGCTACCGCTCCGGCACCATCAATACCGATGCGCTGGGACTGCGCTACAGCCATTGCGCAGGCAGGCGTTTCTCGGCGGCCGAGCGCGGCAGCGCACCCCGCGTCAACCTGCTGGTGGGCGGCTCCACTGCCCTGGGCATCGGCGCCAGCTCCGATGAGCACACGGTGGCCTCGCACCTGTCGATGCTGACCGGCGAAGTCTGGCTGAGCCTTGCCGGCTGCGGGCTGAACGCCAGCCAGGAGCTGTTGCTATTCCTGACCCATCAGCACCGCCTTGGCCAGGTGGGGCACGTGGTAGTGCTCAGCGGCCTCAATACCCTGGCGCATGAAGCCTTGGGCGAGGTGCTGGCTGGCGCGCACGATCCTCGCCAAGCGATGGCCTATCAGGATTTTCTCAAGAGCTTCAACGAAGGTGTGCAGCCTGCCGATGCGTCCCCCCGGACATCGTTCTGGCAGCGCCTGGGGCAAGCGATGTCCCCGCGTCGGCCTTCGATGCCGGTAGCCTGTCCGTTATCGGCCCCGGAAAAACGCCTGGCCCGCGCCGCCGACAGCATTGGCCGTACCCTGCGTCAGTGGGACCGTCTGCTGGCCGACAGCCACGCTACGCTGACCTTCATTCTGCAACCGCTGCTGCCCTGGTGCCGGGAAACGTTGCCAACAGGCGAGCAAGCAATGCTCGCAGCGCTGCAACGGCACCCGGCGAATTTCGACCGTTTACTGGACGGCGCCTTCGACAGCCAGCTGCACATGGCGTTCTTTCGTCGCATCAAGCACCAGGCTGACCCGGTGCCTTGCTACGACATGAACAGCATGCTCAGCAGCTCTCCGGTATTCGGCGCCGACCTGTTCCTCGACCGCCTGCACTTCAATGACCTGGGCAACAATGCCTTGGCCAAGGTGATCACCGCCAAGCTCGGTCTGGCCCAGGAAAGACACGCCCAGCACAAGGTCACGCCGATCAAGCTCGTCTGACAGTTGCGCTTTGGTCTTTCAGCGAGCCCTCTTCGGTGGCTAGAATACGTCGTCGCTCCGATACGCCTGAGGCGCCTGTGTACTTGCCATGAACTACGAAGCCGTCCATCAGCCACTGGCCGCCTGCCATGACGGTTCGTCTCGCGAGGCTTGCCTGTGAGTCGCACCGCCCTCCTGCCGCCGTTGCTCATCGCCTTGGTACCACTGGCCGCGCATGCACTCGATGTGCGCATCGATCCCCACGCCGATCTGCTCTACCGCCAGGCCTTGCCGTTGCTCGAACAGGCCGACGCCCAGGATGACCAGGCCAGCCCGTTGCAGACCGCAACGGGAGGTGATCCGGAACTCAGTCGCCAGGGTCAGGCCTTGGCCCGCACGTTGCCAACGGCGGTGGCGCTGCTGGAGAAATCGGTAGAGCTGGGCCATCCCGTTGCCCAATATCGCCTGGCGCTGTACTACATGACCTACCTGCCAGCCGCGCAGATCCCGGATGCGGCCTGCCCACTGCTGGAGTCCAGCCTCAAGCAAGGCTTCGCACCACCGGCCACGGCAATCGCCACCTGGTGCCCGCCCTACAACGCCAGCCCCGCCTACCGCGACGCACTGGAATCCATCCCGAGCATGGCCACGCTGTATGCCGCCTATTACCCGCAACCCGCTACGCGCCTGGCATGCAGCCGCAGCCAGCCGCAAGGCCTGCAGATGCAATGGGGGCGTCAACGCGACTACCAGGCCGAGGTGTACCGACTGCTGGGCGATCTTGACCAACAGCATCGCGCGAGCCTGTTGCAGAAGGCGGTCGACATCAATGGCTGCGCAGCGGCGCAACAGCGACTCACCAGCCATCGGTAGCTATCAGCCAGGCCACCCACAGCAAGATCGTTCAAGCCATCTCCCCTGCCCCTCTGGCATGCTGCGCTACTCCGTACAACATTGCAGCCATCATGCCCAGCAGTCAGACCATCGCCCGCCAAGCTTTTGTTCACGGCGCCATCGCCATCATGCCGCTGTCCCTGGCTGTCGCCCCTTGGGGACTGCTGGCCGGTTCCATGGCGATCGAAGCCAACCTCAGTGCCTGGGAAGGCCAGGGCCTGTCGGCGATCGTCTTCGCTGGCGCGGCGCAACTGGTGGCGATCGGTATGCTCAAGGGCGGGGCCAATCTGGCGTCGATCCTGCTGACCACCTTGCTGCTGACCTCGCAGCACCTGCTCTACGGCCTGTCCATGCGCCCCGTGCTGTCGAACCAGCCGCTGCGCTGGCGCCTGGGCCTGGGCTTCCTACTCACCGACGAGTTCTTCGCCCTCACCAGCCACTACGACCAGCAGCAGTTCAATCGCTGGTATGCCCTGGGTGTTGGCCTGACGTTCTATGTCGCCTGGAACCTGTTCACCCTGGCCGGCATCCTGCTCGGCCAGAACATTCCACACCTTGATCAACTGGGCCTGGACTTCTCCATCGTCGCCACCTTCGTCGCCCTGATCGCACCCTTGGTACGCAACCTGGCCACCGTGGTCTGCGTGGCGGTGTCGCTGTTCTGCTCGGTGCTGTTCAGTCACTGGCACTGGGAAACGGCACTGGTGGCTGCCGGCCTGCTCGGCATGAGCGCTGGATTCATCTGCCAGAAATGTTTTGGAGGCCGCGCATGACCTGGTTGCTGATCTTCGCCATGGGCGCGGTGGTGTTTCTCAACCGCTACGCGTTTCTCGAACCGCGCCTGCCCCTGCGCCTGAGTTCCAATGCCCGGCAGTTCCTGGGCTTCACCGTGCCTGGCATGCTCACCGCGATCTGCGGCCCGATCATTTTCCTGCCTGAGCATCAATTGAACCTGAGCCTGCTCAACCCGTACCTGCTTGGCTCGCTGGTGGCCATCGGCCTGGTGCTGTTGACCCGCAGCGTGTTGCTGAGCATGCTGGCAAGCATGTTGATCTTCTTCCTACTGCGCAGCTGGCTGGCATGAGCACGCCCCTGCGCGAACAGACTCACCTGTGGCAGGCGCCGGCCCTCGGCGACGTGGAAATGCTCCATGCGCGCTACTTCCAGCAGCGTTTTGCCCCGCATGTGCATGAAGGTTTCGTGTTCACTGTGATCGAGTCCGGCGCGCAGCGCTTCTGGCACCGTGGCAGCGAGCACCTGGCGCCCGTCGGCAGCATGGTGCTGATCAACCCGGATGAACTGCATACCGGCGCCACCGCCCATGAAGCGGGCTGGCGTTACCGTGGGTTCTATCCGGAGCATGAACGGGTGACCGGGGTGCTCGACGAGCTGGAGCTGGGCCGCCAGGGCATGCCGCACTTCAAGGACAGCGTGATCCACGACCCGGCCCTGGCGCTGGCCTTCAGCCAAGTGCACCAGTTGTCCGAGTCGGGCGCCAGTGCCCTGGAGCAGCAGACTGCCTGGCGGCATGCGGTGCTGGCACTGGTGCAGCGACACGGGCAATGCGCCGAACCCTGCGCCCCCGGCAAAGAGCCCCTGGCGGTAAGCCGCGCTCGCGAGTTGCTGGAAACTCACCTGGCCGACCCGCCCTCGCTGGAAGCGCTGGCCGCCGCCGTCAACCTGTCGCCGTTCCATTTCGCCCGGGTGTTTCGCCTGGCCACCGGCCTGCCGCCGCATGCCTGGCTCAAGCAGCGCCGCCTGACCCGCGCTCGCGAGTACCTGAAGAGCGGCCTGGCGGCGGCCGAGGTAGCGTTTGCGCTGGGATTTGCCGATCAAAGCCATCTGAACCGACAGTTCAAGCAGGCCTATGGGGTGACACCGGGGGCCTATCGCAGCGCTTGCCTGCACGGCTGATCGTGCGACGCTCGGTCTCAGGCAAGCACGCCAGCCACTGCTACACTGACAGGGCTGAACGGAGGATCATGCCATGTCTGAAAGAGAGCTCACCACCCTGCTGTCACTGATGAACCAGCGGCAAGCCTGCCTGAGCAGTGCCTGCAAAGAGATTGCCGACTGGATCGACCGGCAGGGCGATGTGCCCGCTGCCGGCAAGATCCGCGCAAGCCTCAAGGCACTGGAGGCAGATGAGGCTCAGGTCCGCAAGACCCTGACCTCGCTGACCCTGGACAGGCCACTGCCGCGATTTCGTAGCTGATTGAAGCCTGGGGCCGCATTCGCGGCCCTTTTTGGGTTTCAGTGCTTCATGTGCATATGATCATGCCCAGCACTTGCCTCGGTGTTGAGCGCGCGCACGGGAGCCTGCACGTCCAGGGTCTGCTTGGCACCCTTGGCATCCTCGATGGTCAGGGTCAACGGCACTTGCTCACCTTCCTTGACCTGATCGTGCAAGCCCATCAGCATCACGTGATAGCCGCTCGGATCCAGGCTAACCGGCTTGCCGGCTGGCAGCTCGACGGCGGCCACTTCCTTCATGCCCATCACGTCGCCATTCATGGTCATGGCGTGGATCTGCACGGTCTTGGCCACGGGCGACGCCACGCTCACCAGCTTGCTGTCGCTGCTGGCGGTCAGGGTCATGAACGCACCGGTTGCCTGCTGGTGCGGTACGGTAGCGCGCACCCACGCGTCACTGACGGTGGTCTCGGCCAAGGCTGGCAGCGCGAGGCCCAGCAGGGCGATGGCGGCCAGGCCGCGTTTGATCGGTTGCAACGAAACAGCCATTAGCAAATCTCCATCAGGGTGAGCAGGTCTTCGGTGCATTCCTTGGCGTTCAGGGAATGCCCCAGGCTCAAGCGCAGGGTGCCACGGGAATCGTAGACATAGCTGGTGGACGAGTGGGAGATGGTGTAGGTATCACCGGCCGGAACCTTCTCGTAGAACACCTTGAACTCCCTGGCCACCTCGGCGATTTGTTCCGGGGTACCGGTCAGGGCGGTGAACGAGGGGTCGAACGCCTTGACGTAGGCATCGATGACTTCCGGGGTGTCGCGCTCCGGATCGAGGGTGATGAACACCACCTGCAGGAAGCCCGCATCGCGGCCCATAAGCTTCTTGATCTGCGCCGCCCGCGCCAAGGTCGTCGGGCAGACGGCCGGGCACTGGGTGAAGCCGAAGAAGATCATCGGCATCGAGCCGTAGAAGCTCGACAGGGTGCGTTCGTTGCCTTGCGGGTCCTTCAGGCTGAACTTGCGCCCGAGGATCTCGTTGCTCATGTTCTTGCCGTACTTGAACTCAAGCCCACGGGCCGGGTTGCAGCCCGCCAGCAGGCCAAGCCCGAGAACGCCCATCCCGGCGACAACCGCGCGCCGGGTCAACAGATCATTCATGGAACCATCCTTTACAGGGAAGGTGCCGACCCTCGGGATGGGCCGGCCGAAAAACCGGGGCATTCTGGCACGACACCCGTAGGGCATCTACCCGACCAAGGCGGGATCGGCCTGCAGCCCTTCAAATACGGGCTGCGGCCTGTTGTCGCAGGGGTTGAATCGGTAACAGATTGTTGCTACGGATCAATGCAACACGATCGCGAACCTGAACGCCCACGAGGCGTCAGTAGTACGCGTTTTCCTTCTGGGTGTGGTCGGTCACGTCACGCACACCTTTGAGCTCCGGGATACGCTCGAGCAGGGTGCGCTCGATGCCTTCCCTGAGGGTCACGTCAGCCTGGCCGCAGCCCTGGCAACCACCGCCGAACTGCAGCACGGCGATGCCGTCGTCGACCACGTCGACCAGGCTCACCTGACCGCCGTGGCTGGCCAGACCGGGGTTGATCTCGGTCTGCAGGTAGTAGTTGATACGCTCGT
>RCUS01000214.1_pt1 | contig 42708 bp, 59 predicted proteins | sample 2166221 | NCBI WGS metagenome assembly RCUS01 (sample SAMN09932758, study PRJNA488358) | compost metagenome | isolation source: compost soil in cyclohexanecarboxylic | place: Germany: Experimental Botanical Garden
AGCCGCGTCAGCCTGAGCGAAGACGGCAGCGGCAACCCGGTGCTGTACCTGGGCGCCGACCTGGACCGCGCCTGGTCCAGCGTGGGCCGTGCCCTGGAGCAGGGTGGCGAGTGGCGTGTCGAGGACATCAACCGCAGCCTGGGCCTGTACTACATCAACCTGTCGGAAAAACCGGAAGACAAGCAGAACGAGCCTGGCATCTTCAGCCGCATGTTCGGCAGCGCGCCAAGCAAGGAAGAGCGTGAAGCCCGTGCCGAGCGTTATCAGGTGCGCCTGAGCAAGGTTGGCGACAGCGTCCAGGTGACCGTCGAGAAGAACATCAACACCGTGGCTCCGGCCGATGTCGCCCGCCGTGTGCTGAGCGCCATTCAGGACCACCTGGGTTAAGTGCGCTTCGCGGTACTCGGAAGCGGCAGCCAGGGAAACGGCACGCTGATCGCCAGTGGTGACACGTTCATCCTGGTCGATTGCGGGTTTTCCCTGCGCGAGACCGAGCGGCGCCTGGCGCTGCTCGGCGTGTCGGCGGCCCAGCTCAGTGCGGTACTGGTCACCCACGAACATGCCGACCACGTGCATGGGGTCGGCTTGCTGTCACGGCGCTACAATGTACCGGTCTACCTCAGCCAAGGGACCTTGCGCGGTATGCGCAAGCCGGTGGAGGTGGCCGGTTTTCTCGCTTGTGGCGACAGCCTGCGTATCGGCAGCCTGGAAGTGACCGCGGCGCGGGTCGAGCACGACGCCTACGAGCCGCTGCAGTACGTGGTCAGTGACGGCCAGCGGCGCTTCGGCATGCTGACCGACCTGGGCTCGTACGACGCGCTGCTGCTGGAGCGTTACCAGGGCCTGGATGCACTGCTGATCGAGGCCAACCACTGCCGCGACCTGCTGGCACGCGGTCACTACCCGGCCTTCCTGAAGCAGCGGGTGGGTGGCATGCAAGGGCATTTGAACAATCACCAGGCCGCGCGCCTGGTGCACGAGTTGGGCTGGAGCAACCTGCAACACCTGGTGCTGGCCCACCTCAGCAGCAAGAACAACCTGCCACAACTGGCCCGCCAGTGCTTTGTCGACACCCTTGGGTGCGACCCGGACTGGCTTCAGGTGGCGAATCAGGAACACGGGCTCGACTGGCGCGAAATCGCCTAGCCCCACTACATCACGCAAGCGGAGTCCATCATGGAAAAACGCGAAGAACTTTACCGCGGCAAGGCCAAATCGGTTTACCAGACCGACGACGCCGACCGCTTGATCCTGCTGTTCCGCAACGACACCTCGGCGTTCGACGGCAAGCGCATCGAACAGCTCGACCGCAAAGGCATGGTGAACAACAAGTTCAACGCCTTCATCATGCAGAAGCTCGAAGAGGCCGGCGTGCCGACTCAGTTCGACAAGCTGCTGGGCGACAACGAGTGCCTGGTGAAGAAGCTCGACATGATCCCGGTCGAGTGCGTGGTGCGTAACTACGCCGCCGGTAGCCTGGTCAAGCGCCTGGGCGTCGAGGAAGGCATCAAGCTCGAGCCTTCGACCTTCGAGCTGTTCCTGAAGAACGACGAGAAGGGCGACCCGTTCATCAACGAATCCCACGTTGTCGCGTTCGGCTGGGGCACCGCCGAGCAGCTGGTGGAAATGAAAAAGCTGTCGCTGAAGGTCAACGAAGTGCTGAGCAAGCTGTTCGATGACGCCGGCCTGCTGCTGGTCGACTTCAAGCTGGAGTTCGGCGTATTCCACGGCCAGATCGTCCTGGGTGACGAGTTCAGCCCGGACGGCTGCCGCCTGTGGGACAAGGAAACCCGCAAGAAGATGGACAAGGACCGCTTCCGCCAGGGTCTGGGCGACGTGATCGAAGCCTACGAAGAAGTTGCCAAGCGCCTGGGCGTGCCGCTGTAAGCGGCACGTTCACGCAAGCGCCTGATACCACGCGATTTTTTTTAAAAAAAGGTTTGCGTTTTAAAAGAACGCTGGTATGATGCGCGGCATTGGAGAGATGCCGGAGTGGTCGAACGGGACGGATTCGAAATCCGTTGTACTGGCAACAGTACCTAGGGTTCAAATCCCTATCTCTCCGCCATATTAAAGGCCCCGAGCGCTGTATAGCCCTCGGGGCTTTTTTCGTTTGGGGGAATTTTGGGGGAATGGGGGAGCGTGTAATTCCCCCAAGCGTTCGCTATCATTCCGCCATGGCCTACTACGAAAAGCGCGGTGACAGCTGGCGCGCCCAGATTCGCCGCAAAGGATATCCAACCCTTTCCGCCACCTTTGACACCAAGGCAGAAGCCCAGCGATGGGCGGCCGAGATCGAGGGTGATATGTCGCGTGCGCGCTTCGTCGACATGCGTGAGGCCGAGAGCACCACTCTGGCTGAGGCGCTGGACCGGTACCTATCCGAGGTTACCTCTACCAAGAAGGGCGCCAAGCAGGAACAGGTCCGCATCAAGAAGTGGAAGGAGCACAAGTTGGCCAGCAAGGCCCTCGCGGCGATCCGCTCGAGCGACATGGCCACCTACCGCGATGCTGAGCTCAAGGAAGGCAAGTCGACGGCGACAGTCCGCCTCGACCTGGCGGTGATCAGCCACCTCTATACAGTCGCCACCAAGGAATGGGGCATTGAAGGGCTGACCAACCCGTGCCGGGCGATCCGGATGCCACGTGGCAGCAATGAAAGGGATCGGCGCCCAACTCCGGCGGAACTCACCGCCCTATACAAGGCGGCCGGCCAGATGAATGCCCAGCTGCCGGTGTTCATTGAGCTGGCGGTGGAGACGGCGATGCGCCGGTCTGAGTTGCTGATGCTGCGCCGCGACCAAGTGCGCGGCAAAGTGGCCTACTTGGAAGACACCAAGAACGGCGAGAGGCGCGCGGTGCCGCTGTCCTCCCGGGCGATCGCCCTGTTGGAGGGCCTGCCCACGCCGATCGGTGGCGGCCGGTACTTCAACCTGGCCCTCAACACGATCAGCAACTATTTCCCCAGGGCCTGCGTGGCCGCTGGGATTGAAGGTCTACGCCTTCACGACCTTCGCCATGAGGCGACCAGTCGTTTCTTCGAGCGCGGCTTCACCATGATGGAAGTTGCTAGTATCACGGGCCACAAGACCCTGGCGATGCTCAAGCGCTATACCCACCTCAGCCCGCAGGACCTCGCCGAAAAGCTCGGCTGAGGTCAGGCTACCCGGAGCGACGGCGGTTCTTTCCGTTTGCGCCCCGGCTTCGGCTTCTGGTGCTCCCCATCCCTGAACTCGCGCAGGAACTTCCGCACGTCCTCTTTCAGCCAGCAGTGCCGGTTGCCCATCTTGAAACTCTTGGGCAGCCAAGGCACGCCACGGCGAATCCCCTCCCTGATCGACGCTTCGGTACGGCCCAGCAGCTTGGCCAGGCCCTCAACCGTCAGCACTTCGGCTTCCTCGCTCATTCCTTCCTCCCGGCCTGGCTCGTCGGCTTTTGGTTGTCACGCCGACCTGTCGCTTCAGTCGATTCCAACTCGGTAATCACAGAATTGACGCCGGCCACATAGCTGCCTGGCCGGCCAGCCGTTGCGCCAGTCAATCGCTCAACTACTACCTCGACCGGCGAGCCCCGCAGCGAGTCGACCAGGTCAATCGCCCAATGCCTTGCCTCCAAGTACATGAAGCGGTTGATGGGGCCGGTCGATGGCAGCGCCGAGGCCGAGATCTTTCGGTTCTGCTCAGTACCCTGCGCAGCCGGGACCTTTGCAGCCGACCTCGATACGACGGAGTTGATCCGGCCGCGACCCCGCTTGAGCCCCATCGATTCGAGAATTTCATTCGCTGCCTGGCTGATATCCCGCTTGCTCATGAGCACCCCCGGAAGTGGTCGGCCAGAACTCGTCGCCCGTCCAGGCCGCAGGCTGCGGACAGGTCGAGGACCTGTCCAAAGGTTGTTTCGCGCTGCTGCAGGGCGTCCCACAGCAGCAAGAGCAGGCCGGCCTGGCTCATGGCTCCTGCTCCCGAGTCTTTTCCGTCTGCTGCGCCTGGTCACGATCAAGCAGCCTGTCGATCCGGGCGAGGAGCATGTCGCGATATTCGCCGTTGACCAGGTCGTCGTTGATGTACGCGATCGCCTCCCGCAGCAGTGTCTCGGCTTCCTGTAACTGGGTCTCACGCTCTTCCAGCTTGGCCTGCAGGTCCCCCTCGCTTGCGCCGGCGATTACCGCCAGCCCTCGGCCAGCTGAGACCAGATCACCCAGCTTGGTGAACGGCAGGATGCTCGTGAGTGGCGCCGCTTCGCTGGCGCGCAGCACCAAGGTGATGCGATCAGGCTGCGTCATGGGTCACCCCCTTGCTGTCGGCTGCCTTGGCGAGCGCATCGAGGAGAGCGTTAGCGCGGGCGCGGCCGTCCAACTCGTTGCGGATCGCCGTGATGATCAAGCTGTTCATGCTGCGGTCATCAGCGTCCGCCGCGGCTGCTACCTGGTCGCGCATTCCATCGGGCAGGCGGACCACAAATTTGTCAGCGGTGCGGCTGTCGTATTCAAAGGCCATGAGTCACCTCCTGTCCCTTCTGCGCCTGGATACGCTCGTAGATTTCCTGGCGGTGCACATCTACGCCTTCGGGCGCTTCGATGCCCAGGCGAACCTGCATTCCGTTGACGCCCAGTACCGTGACGCTGATGTCGTCGTTGATGCGGATGGTTTCGCCTACGCGGCGGGTCAAAATCAACATGGTCAAACTCCTGTAGGGGAGGGGCGGTGATCATCACCACCCCTTGAGATCACTTGATGCCGATGAAGGGCAGCGGGGCCTGGCCGCCGGTGTAGGTGGGCAACTTGCCGTCCCACTTCTCCACGGCGTTCAGGGTCACTACATCGGGGTTGGCACGCAGGGCCTGGGCACGGACCTCGATAGCCTTGGCGTCTGCCTGCGCAATCAGCAGCTTGGCGTCTGCCTCCCCCTGGGCGCGCGCACGCTCCTTATCAGCCTCGGCCTTGGCCTGGGCCACTTCGTTACGGCGCTGCTCGGCCATCTGGGTGGCCTGGATCTTGGCGTTCAGGCTGGCGGTTACCTGTGGTGGCAGGGCCAGGTCGGAGGCGTAGTAGATCCGCTCGAGGTTGATGCCGATCGGTGCCACCTGAGCGCGGACGCGCTGCTCGACCGCCAGCAGCAGGTCAGCCTTGCCTTGGCCGTACACGCTTTCCACCGGTAGCTTCGAAGCCACGTCGTTGAAGGCGTCACGGACCATGTTGCGCAGGAACTTGTTGGTGATCTCGTCGATGCCGGCGCGGTATTTCTGGAACAGGGTGGTGACCTTGTCCGGCGCGACTGCATAGGTGATGCCCACATCACCGCCAACCTTCATGCCCTCTACGGTCTGGAAGGTGATGGTTTCGGCGCCGGTCCAGGTTTCGGTCTGGGTGAACGTCGGGAACAGGTACAGCTCTTCGTTAATGCCGACCCAGTACTTGCCGGTACCGACTTCCTTGAGCTCAACGCCTTTCTCCGAGCCATACAGGTTGACGATGACCCCGACATTGCCGGCCGGAACCTTCGAGCACCCGCCCAGGACGGCGAGAGCACACAGCGATACAGCAGCGAGTAAACGCTTCATTGGTCTTCCTCTTTGGTGATTGCCGCAGGAGCACGGCGCTTGTTTAAAAGGTGGTAGGCGAGGGTGATGGACGCGATCAGCCAGATGACGACCAGCGTCAAGCCGATGATCACTAGGCCGTCCGACTCGCTGCTGATCAGGGCCGGTGCGATGAAGCGCAGTACGGCCAGAGAAATGGCCAGGTACAGAAAGGAGCAGGTCAGGTTGATCAGCAGGTCCAGCGTTTTGATTGAGGGGTGTTTCATCACTTTCTCCAGGGCGAGCGAAGGCCCGCCGCGTTTGTTGGCTTTCGCAAAAATCAGGAATGGATCAGGTCAGGCGGAGAGCGTCACGCCACCGCCAAGGCGCATTCGGCGCGCCGGGTTGCTATACGGGTTTCAATCTTTCGCTCGCCGCTGTTACCGCCACGACGAACACGCATTGCCTGGTCGTCACCTATCATTCCATGGATGGCCATCAGCAGAGCCAGGGCGGTGGCGGCCGGGCTGATCACGCCGCGCTTGAACGCTTCGAGAACCAGGCCACGCATGGTTTTGGCACCGAGCTTAAACCGGGCGTCCTCGATGCGTTTTTCAACGGTCTTTGGGCTGATCCCCATCAAGCGCGCAATCTCTTTCTGGGTTAGATCGCTGGCTGCATACAGCGTCGCCTCAAGTTCACGCGGAGCGAGCCCCATGCCGAGATAACCGGTCCAGCCGCTGGCGGTGATGGTTTGAGTGGTCATGTGGGCTTGCTCCATGCGATGGGTTGATGACGATAAAAGTACCAAAGGCAATTTTATGGGTAAATGCCTTTGGTAATATTTTTTATCGGACTCGAAAAAAAACCGCCCTTGAGCGGTTTTAGCTTGGATCCATGGCGTGCTACCTAGCGCTACCACCGCGCCAAGCTATCTGCCCAACGATCGGCAGCCCATCGGCAGCTCCGCTACTAAGCGTCTCATCGGGAAATCTCTGCTTGTCCAGATTGTCAGACCTCAGAGCCCAGCCACCAGAAATCATCTGGAATGCCCTCCGGATAGCGGTCTTCCCGTCGGGACGCCTAATCAAAAAAATCTTCCCGTCTTCAAGAACCTTACCGGATGTGTCGATCATGACAACATCCCCGTTAGCGATATGTGGAGCCATGCTGTCGTCTGAAGCGTACAGAATTCGCAGATCTGGGTAGTGCAGTCCTGCATCTCTGAGCCAGCCGCGCCGGAACAACATGCCCTCGGTAAGTCCCACGTGCTCATCATTTACCCCTGGGATGAACGAGTTCTCGTCCAGGAACTGGGGGATGAGCACATACTGCTCATGGGGAATCGCATCCATTATCTTGGCACTGCGAGACCAGGTTGCCTTGAAGGAGTCAGCAGTCACCTGCATGGATGCAAAGGACTCAATCACCTCTGCCAGTCGGGGGCTGAAATCCCACACAGAAACCCCGAGGATCTTGGCGAAGGCTGCGGCGACGGAGGCGTTGAGCGGATTCACCCCGTTTAGATAATGGCTGACAGAGCTCTGATTAATACCCAAGAGGTGCGCAAGCTTCTCTTGAGTGAGTTTCAGTTCCTTTTTTTTGCCATCGAAGATCGCCTTGAGCCTTTGGCACTCTTCCTTTCGATCTTGGGGTAGGGGCTTTTTCATCGTCCAATAATATTCCCGACAGTAATACCGTTCAAATGCCAAAGGTATTGCACGCAATAAATGCCAAAGGTACTATCTCGGCAAAGTACTAGCTGGAGGTCGGCCATGACCATGGTCCCCCTGAAAGATTTCGCCAAGGGTCACGGGCAGCCACATGCAGCATCCCTCCTGGGCATGACGCAAGGCGCTTTGAGTAAGGCCATCCGGATTGGACGAACGGTCTACGTCACGCAACAAACCGACGGGTCCTTTGCTGCTATTGAGGTTCGCTCGTTTCCAGCTCGGCATGACCGAGAGACTGGTTGTGGCCCTACCTTGGAACAAACGATACGCCAAGTGGCCTTGGCCGTTGAGTCGGGCAAGCCCTCTGTGAATTCATCCAGTACCGGAGGTGCGCAGTGAACAACGTGATTCCCTTCACCTATCAAGGGCAGCCGGTGCGCTTCACGACGGATGGCTGGCTTCACATCACCAAGATCGCCGAGCGCTTCGGCAAACGGGTTGATCACTGGCTCGACAACGCTGAGACGCTTGAGTATTTCCGAGCTCTGGATGAGCACCTGGCTGGCCGCGAGTCTGAAATTCTAGATACCCGGAATTCCGGGTATGTAAAAACCAGTAAGGCACGCGTTGATCGCGGTGGCGGGACTTGGCTTCACCCGAAGCTGGCCGTTTTCTTCGCTCGCTGGCTAAGCGCGAAGTTTGCCGTCTGGTGCGATGAGCGCATCAGTGAACTCCTGCACGGCGCCCCATTAGCGATCGATAACTTCAACCGCGCCTGCAAACGGTTCGACGTGCGCGAATCTAGCGCGAGCGCGGCCGGTCGCGAACTCAACAGTTGGCGCCGCGAAAAGCCAACGCTTCTGGCCGAGGTAGAGCGTGGGCGCCAGCTCCTGCAAATGACCTTCGGCTTTGATGACCCTGGTCACCCCCCCCGAGAAAGCTGTCATGGGCAAGAAATACATGAGCTTGGAAGGCAAGGGCAAAATTCTTTTCAAGCCAGATCGGCCTCCAGGCCTTGATTCCGACTTTTTCTGTGAGAGCTTTGAAGGCAGGGGGAATTTGAATGATTAGCACAGACACCGCAAAGCCGCCTTAACCGCGCGGCCCCACCAATTTCTGCATTTGGCTTAGCCCAGAAAGCAGAAAACCCGGCTTCGCAGGCCGGGCTTCTTAACCAGTCCCCTGGCAGGGACCTTTTGAATCTTCGTTCTGTAGGAGGACGAGATGCACCCGGAAAATACCACCGAGGCACCGCCAACGCAAGCGGGCCTGCTCGTGACCATGGCGACAAAATTCAACCAAAACGGCGATGAGTTCTTTTTCTCGACGGTGCCTGGCATCAGTTGCTCTGAGGCGTTCAACTTTGCAAGTGCCAATCTGAGCGCAGCAGAAGACCTGCTCGGCCAGCTCGTTCAGGTCAATGCAAGCTGTAACTTGGCTTTTGCGATCCGCGCACTGGTTGGCCAAGCGAGAGCGCTGATCGACTCCGGGGTTGGAGCTGTCGAGCGGGCCGAAGACTTCGCGCCACAAAACCTTGCATCTCCAGTTCGTGGTGCGGGGGTGTCGTCATGAACAATCCAATGACCAAATTCTCTTCCACTGCCGCACGCGTAGAGGAGGGTCTTGAGCTACTGGCGATCCTCGCCGAGGTGCTTGAGCACAACGGCGGCTTCAAGAACAGCGACTCAGGCGAACACCCAGCAATGATCGGCGAACGCGGCGAGGACGGCATCATCCGTTCCATGCGAGTAATCGCCTGGGCGGTTCACCGTGAGTTTTGTCAGATGGCTACGGACTTGGAGATCCCCCAATGAACCATATTGTCCCGGCGTGGCAGCCAGATGGTTTGCATGGTGAGATCGTCCACGACGTCACCCTCACCGCAGCGGACATCGCACGTTTCAACGAAGCGCGCGAATCATTCAAGTTGATCAAGGCCTTGTACTGGGCGCATGTCGTGCCTTCGCTCGGCGGATTCGACAATCCAGTAGCCGGCGAACTTGAGCGCCTGTTTGAGCGCGTCGTCTTCGATACTCGCAATTTCCTGTACCCGCACCGTAATGCGGCTGCCTTCCACGAAGCAAAGGACGTGGGAGGTGCTGCATGAACCTGGTCACCATCCACAACACCCAACTGCCCATCGTCGAGTACCGCGGCCAGCGTGTCGTCACCTTCGCGATGATCGATCAGGTGCATGGCCGGCCTGAAGGTACTGCCAAGCGCAACTTCGCGGAGAACCGCCGGCGGTTTGTTGATGGGCGCCATTGCTTCGAAGTAGGTCGGGACGAAATTCGTACTGACCTCCCTGAAGCAACCTTCAGCCCATACGCGCCGAAGGGCGTCCTGATGACCGAGCGCGGCTACCTCATGCTGGTGAAAGCGTTCACCGATGATCTGGCATGGGAGGTTCAGGAGCAGCTGGTGGAGCGGTATTTCAGGCCAGCACCTGCTCCGGCTCCCGCGCTCCCCACCGACTACATCACGGCCTTGGAGCACCTGCTGGCCTCGAAGCGCTCAGAGCAGCTGGCACTTGAGCAACGTGACCACGCGATCGCGACCAAGGCGCAGATCGGGTCCCGCCGCGAGGCCACGGCGATGGCCAAGGCGTCGGCAGCAGTGCGTGAAGTCGCCAAGCTCCGCGATGAACTCGGCTTCAGCACCAGGCACGCGACCATCCTCAAAGTCGAGGCCGCCACCAATCGCCGCTTTAGCCATGTGAACCTCAGTCGTTGGTGCCGGCATCACGGCGTCACCCCTGAAACCGTTCCCGACAAACGCTACCCCGAGGGGGTTAAAGCCTGGCCTGCCGCTGCCTGGGCTTATGTCTTTGATATCGACCTGGCCGAGCTGTTCGGCACTGCTGGAGAACCCCAATGACCCTCATCAAACTCAAGGTCGCCGAGAAGCTGGCCAAGATTGCGCGCAAGCCTGACCACTCACCGAGGGCCATGTTGATCCTGACTCAGCGAATGGTGCGCATCAGCTTGGCCAAGCTGGCTGAAATCCGAGCAGAACGCCGGGTATTCAGGCGCGAGGCTGCAAAGCTGCGGGCGTACCCGTTCAGTCAGCAGCAGATGGATAGGCTTGAGGCCATGTCCCGCATCCGCCGCGAGAACGATTACCAAGAAATCAAGCGCGGTCTGATTGGCATGGGATATCACCTCATCAAGGACACCGACAACAGCTACGACGCCATCGGCTTCGAAGCTCTTTGCGATCTGTTGAGTATCAACCCGGTGCACCGCCCAGCGATTCCAAGCGACGAGCGGGGCTTGGCGGGCCTCATCTATGTCGCTCGGCTCGAAAACAGCGTCAGTCCCAAGTCGGATGGATGGGGAGAGGGTGGGCCGCTGTTCGAGGCTTGCTTCATGACCATCATCGATTGGATCAAGACGGCGCCCGAAGGGGATCTCCCCGACCTATTCGGCCCTGATTCACCCTTTGCTGGCGCTCAGGTCGACACTGTAAAGCCAAGGGAGACGCTCCAATGACCAGACCGTCTACCCCCCCCCAGGCGCTCCAGCAGCGCGCTGGCGCGACGATCAACACCATCGCATACCCGAGCTACGCAAACTTCCGCCACCTACCGGAAGCCGAGCGCTGGGGCATTTACGAACTAGCCAAGTCTGGATGGCTGGCCAAGCAAGAACAAGGGCATGTGATGCCCGAGCCCTACGACGCCTTCGTGCGCCGCGTTTGTGAGGAGTTGCAGCTGTGAGCAGGCCAGTAAACGTGGAGAAAGCCACGCCAACGACGTTCTATGCCAAGCAGGCGCCATACAGCTCACTCAGCAACGACGTGGTGGCCATGATCACCAATCCGGACGCTCTGGCTATCTGGACCTACCTGCAGACGCGCTCGAGTGACTGGAAGGTGATTGGCTCGCATCTGCAGGATAGGTTCGCGATAGGTCGAGAACGCTATTCGAAAGCCATGGCCTGCCTTAAGGATTTGGGCCTGGTAAGCCACGAAGTCGTGCGCGAGGAGGGCACCGGCAAAGTGCTCGGTCGTCGCGTCATCGTCCATTACGAACCGAACCTACAGGTTTCCGAATATTCGGTTAACCGAAGTGTGGGTTTACCGAACTGTGGGCAAACCGACAACTACTTAATAAAGGATTCTATTACTCAATCAATAGAGAAAACACCAACGGTCGCTGACGCTCCCTCCTTGGTCGAGTTTGATCGTTTCTGGAAGCTCTATCCCCGCAAGGTGGGCAAAGTCAAAGCCGAGAAGGCCTGGGCGAAGCTCAAGGTGGACGCCTCTCTGTTCGTCCGCATCGGTACCGCTCTGGCTGCCTGGAGCAATTCTCACGACTGGACCAAGGACGGTGGCCAGTACATCCCGCACGCAGCCACCTGGCTGAACGGCAAGCGCTGGGAAGACGAATTGCCTGCAGCCGCTGGCGCAAATGCAAAGCCCCAGGTAAGCGCAGTTCTGCAAGTACCTGCCCACCACCAGGAGATGTACCCTGATGACCTCATCTAAATTCAGGCCAGCACCAGGCGAGCGCGCCACCGGCATTGCTAAATGCGAAGTGCCTGGGCATGGCCAGTACGAAACGAAGCAGGTTGAGCAGTTTGATGGCGGGTGGAGGGCTACCGAGTGTCCGCGTTGCCGCTGGGAATCGCTGAACCTCCAGTGCGATGTAAGCGTGCGGGACGCTGCGTATGCCGAAAAGGAAGACGACGAGCTCAACCGTGACCTGTTCGCCACCGGCATCACGCCGCGCTTCCGCGGGTGCACGTTCGACAGCTTCATCACCAACGCCGAGTCGGCCAAGGTCCGCGCCCAGTCTATTTGCCGGCGCTACGCCGAAGAGTTCGAAAGCCACTACCGGGCTGGCCGCGCACTGATGCTGCTGGGTGAGGTCGGGAATGGTAAAACCCACCTGGCATGCGCCATCCTGCAGCACGTCGTACGGCAATACGGTGCACGAGGCCTGATTGTTACCGCCGAGGCGATCATGCAGGCCGTGACAGACAGCTTCCGCAGCAATTCCGGGCCTTCGAAGTCCGACCTGCTGGCCGAACTGGCTGCAGTCGACCTGCTGGTGATCGACGAGGTGGGGATGCACACGCCCCGCCCGGGTAAGGACTTCATGCCCAGCCTGCTGCATGAAGTGATCGACCGACGCTATCAACTTGTTCGTCCGACGATCCTGATCAGCAACCAGGACCGTGAGCAGTTGCCGGCCTACATCGGGCCGCGGGCCATGGACCGCCTCCGCGAGAACGGCGGCCTGCTGGCGCCATTCACCTGGTCGTCGGCGCGTGTTGGAGGGGTAGCATGATCAACCAAGATTATGTGGCTTGCACAAAGGATGTGTCACGGTTGCACAGCCCTGAGTCGGAGCACGCCCTGATCGGCGCCATGATCCACCAGCCAGCGCTCATTGACGACGTGAAGCTTGAGGTCGGGGATTTCTACCAGGCCGACTGCGCTGAGCTGTTTGAGCTGCTGCTGGCGCTCAAAGCGAAGGGCCGGCAGATCGACGTGGTAACTCTGTCCGACGCCCGCCCGGCCTTGGCTGACGGTCGTGGCACGTTGGCAGTGGCTGCTCACATCGCTCACAACACGCCAAGCGTGGCGAACTTCACCGAGTACGCCAGGATCGTGAAGCAGCGTTCAGTTGCCCGCCGGGTGATAGCCGCCGCCCACATAATGTCGGAGCGGCTGAAGGATGGCGAGCCACTGGACGAGGTTCTGGCGCAGGGTCAGCAGGCCTGGATCGCGCTTGAGGCAGAGGGCCTAGATTCCCGCAAGCGGTACCGCTTCGTGGGCGAGATCCTGCCCGAAGCGATCGACGGCGTTGACCGGAGGTTCAACCGCGAGGTGGTGCTCGGGTTCGACACTGGGCTGCCATCCCTCGACAAGTTCATCCCAGGCATCTGCCCAGGGCACATGGTGGTCATTGCTGGCGCTCCGGGTAGCGGCAAGACGACCTTGGGTTTGGGCATTGCTGAGCGTGTTGCCCTGGTGGCCAAGTCCACATCGCTGGTGTTCAGCCTTGAGATGACGGATGTGGAGCTTACGAACCGCTCCCTGGCTTCTGTCGGCAGTGTGCAGCTCAAGCACATCACCGAGGGCCATTCGATGGCTGACAGCGATTGGCCTGGCCTGACGGCCGCGGTCAGCCGGCTCAATGATGCGCCCCTGATCTTCTGCGATGACGCCTCCCTGACGATGCGGGATATCCGGCAGATCTGCCGGACGGTTAAGCGCGAGCACGGCCTGGGCTCTGTCACGCTGGATTACATCGGCCTGGTCAACGGCGAGAGCAAGTCAGCCAGCAGGTACGAACAGGTCACCGACATCAGCAAGTCGATCAAGCGGCTGGCTAAGGAGCTGAGCGTGCCCGTGATGGTGCTGGCGCAGTTGAACCGCGGCCCCAACAACCGTGCAAACAAGCGCCCCACGAAGAGCGACTTGCGTGACTCAGGCCAGATCGAGGCCGACGCCGACGTGGTGCTGCTGGTTCACCGAGACAGTGAATCCGAGGAAGGGCAGTCGGGCGTCACCGAGCTGATCGTGGACAAGAATCGCCATGGTGAAACCGGAATCTGCCGGGTGCAACACCAGGGCGCCTATCACAGGTTCGCCGAGCTGGTTGGGTATCAGCCAAGTAACGAAGAAGTCGAAATGGGCAGGACATTCGCCGGCCGTCACCGCACCAAAGGAGCTCAGTATGAAACTTTCTGACCTGTGGCCAGGCCACAAATCACCAGCCCGCACCCCAGCCCGGCCTGTCGTATCGGTCGTCGTGACCAAGCGAGCTGGCGCTGAGCAGGCTGTTGCCACTGGCAATACCCCGGCGCCCAGCAATGCCCCGCGCGGGCCGGCCGAGCTTCCCGCCACCCTTGCCGAGTGCGAGGTTCTGGAAGAAACCCTGGCCCGTGATGCCATCCGCCTGGAGTGCCAGATCGGCCAGGCCAAGGCCAAGGCTGTGACGGAAGGGCAGTATGCCGACCCGACCTGGTACCACCGGGCAAAGGCGGCGTTCAAGCACATCAACCGCGACCGTCAGCGGCTCATGGTCCACATGAGGGCCCTGCGCATCGAGGCCCGCCGCAACTGCCCAGCGTGGCAGGCCCGCGACAAGGCGATCCTGCGCGAGCTCAATGCCCGCGTGCCGAAGGAGGTGTTCGATGAGTGCGTGCGGGTGGTGGACGAAGACCTGGAGGTGATCCGATGAGCAACGTTACCGCGGCACTGCCGCGCAAGAGCTTGCAGGAGCACGAACGCAAGTTCCTGAAAATCGCAGGCGAGCACCTGGCAGAGGAGAAACTTGGTGGTGCGGCCGCGATGGCCTGTCTGCTCGATATGGTCGCGAGTTGGCACGCTACACGGGTCAACATCGGGTTCGGTGATTACTGCAAGCGCTGGGTCATGGAGGGCAACGCCAAGAGCAAGCTAGCCGACCGACTGCTGCGTGACCTGCTGGGCCTCGACGACAATCCACCACCACGCCGCATCCGGAGGGCTGCATGACGGTCTATCGAGACGCCGAACACGGCGTAGTCAGGGCCATGACTCTCGACGCGATATCGCTGCACAATGGCGCAGCCTGGCAGGGCAAGTACCAGCCTCAAGGCTCACAGCCGGGAAAGAGCGACAACCCATGTCCACTGGACCGCTTCGACCAGCTCACCCAGGACGCCATGACTCGCTCGTTGCTTCGCAGGGTGCTGGCGCCACTTCACTGGAACATGCTCGAAGCGTTCTACAAGGTCGACAACAGCAAGTCGTTGCAGCAGGAAAGGGCGCTCGCCATCCAGTACGTGGCCAGAGCTGCGCCGGGCAAGGCTCATTGGCTGTTCCGGCAGAAGTGTGTCACAGCCTGGGCCGTTACCAATCTCCCAGATGGCTTCATGGTGCTTCACACCTGGGACAACCTCGATTCGCCAACGCCGGAGAAAACGCTTTACCGGTGGCGGTCAGATATTCGGCGATGGCTCAAGCAGGAGCTGGACAAAGCGTTCGCCTCGGCTGCGGTCATCCTCGACGAGGCGGGCCTCATTGCAGAAGCCACTTGACGTGGTGAGAAAATGAGAATCTAATTCACCACATTGCGGTTCTGCGTCTTGAGAATGCGAACCCTAAGAAGCCCTGGCCATCACAGCCGGGGCTTTTTCATTTCCAGGCCTCGCCATTGTGCGGGGCCTTCCTGTTTCTGGAGCCTGCCTTGGAAAACAACGCATTTCAGAGTGCCGATTACGTTCCCGGCGTCTCGGGCTACCGCCTTGACCTTAAGACCGGCGCCCTCGAAATCAACAGAGGCCATGTCGCCGTCGGTTCGCTGCCCAGTGCTCCGCAAATGATCACCGTCACGGTTGGCGAGTGGTCCGAAAGCGACCTGCCCAGTAACGCGGTCGAGCGCTACAAGTTCATCGGAAACCAGGTGATGAAGGTCCCCGCCGAGCATCGCGATAGCGCCGAGTTCTCGACTGAGGACATCTCGTTCGACCGCGACGGCTCGGACATCCGCACCACCCTGACGTACCGTCGCCTCGAAACCGAGCAGGAGGCCTTGGCCCGAACCTCGTTGCGGTCTGGCTCGGGCGTCACCATCAATGCCGACGTGTTGACCATTACCTGCAACGGCAAGGACATGGTTCGCATTGGTTGCCCGAAGAACGATGAACCGTCGGTTGATCAGTCGTTCGTGGTTGAGGGTGACCAGGTCTTCATCAGCCAGGCCTTCGTTGATCAGTTCGCAACCAAAGCGCAGATCGTTGACGAAGCCAGCACCCGCGCATCAGCGGATGAGGCTTTGGCCGGGCGCATTGGCGCGCTGGAGAAAGCGCTTTACCGCGACGATGAGAGCGAAGGCGCACTGCGTGATGCACTGACGGACTGGAAGCCTGGAGGGACAGTTTTGCTCTCCCAAAGCTTGGTGAGCGCCGAGAAGTTCGCAGTGACGATGACCAGGAACTCCCATGGCCAATACGTATGCACTGGCATCGGTCTTGGCATCGACCCGACCCGTGGCGAGACCAAAGATGGTCGGACCGACATGGAGCGCGCCATCGAGAAGGGCGATGCCTCCGAGATCCTGCGGTTGCTGTCCTCCACGATCACCGAGGCCAAACTGGGCCATGTCCTTCGCGATCTGATGGGCATGTCAGCGGATGCCCAGCGCGAGGCTATCCGTGAAGTTTTCCGCGAGGAGCTCAAGCCTGGCGGAATGCTGCACCGCGGCTGATGCCGACCATGCCCGCCTTGAGCGGGTTTCTTTTTTTCTGTGGAGCACCCATATGGCCGAACCAAGTACCGGCGCCCTTGCAGTGACCGGCGTACTTGCCAGCGTCGGCCTGGGTGCTTTCTTCCCTGAGCTGGACCTGGCCACCCTGGTGGGTGCGTTCGGCGGGGCTTTCTTCTACGTGGTGTACGCCCGAGACATCGGAATGCTTCGCCGCATCGGCTACCTGTTGGCCGGCTGGATCGGCGGCTACCTCGGCGCTGCCGAGATGCTTGGTCGGGCATGGACCCAGACAGCAGGATTCAGCGCCTTCGTCTGCGGCGTGCTCTGCGTGGTCACGTTCTCCGGCTTGTTGGAGTGGATGCAGACAGGGCAAATGCCTCGCTGGCTGCAATGGGTCTTCCGCCTGCGAGCCAGGAAGGAGGGTTGAATGGTTGCCGTTATCCAGGCTGCGCTGTGTGCGGTCATCTTCGTGATGATCGGCCTGCGCTACCGGCCGTATCCAGATGCCCGCTACAAGCTGGGCATATCGCTCATGGCCTGGGCCGCATGCGCCGTCACAGGGATGCAGTGCGTCAGTCTCGTTGGCCGCATGGTGATGCACGACGATTTCGCCGATGCATCCTGGTTCAACACTGCATTCTACCTACTGGCCGCCATCTTGGTCTGCCGTGCTAAGGGGAATGTCGCCAAGATCGTGAGGGTTGATTGATGAAGAGCGCCGAGCAATCCCGCCTCAAGTATCTGTTGTCGTCGCGCCCGTTGATCGTGAAGCGCGAGGGCATGCATGTGTGCCTCCACGATGCTTTCAGTGGTGAGGTACTGGCTGGACAAACCAAGGTCCAGCTTATCCAAGAGGCTGGCCAGGTAACGCGGTTGGTCGTCGAGTTCAACTGCGACGGCGAGTACGTTCGCCTGCAGGGTGAGTGATGTCCTGCAGCGGATGCGCCGCCCGGCGCGCATGGATCAACAAGTGGACAAAGGTGGCGTATGAGCGGGCCAAATCACTCTTCGACGGTAACCCTAGCCGAGATCAAGGTGAAGCCGGAACACATGGCGATGATCCAAGAGAACGAGCAGGCCTTCCTGTCGATCTTCAAACAGATCCTGGCCGAGCAGGCCAAGACTAACGAACTGCTGGCCAGCTTCCTCCAGGCGCTGGCAGAAGACCAGGGCCTGGAACCCGATACTGCGCCTATAGCCTACCTGAGCGGCGCGCCCGTTCACGGAGATCGCTGATGGCCAGGCTCACCTCTCTCAAGCCAGCCGTGCAAGCCCAGCCATCAAGGCTGGGGACGGTCAACCCGGAGTCATGGCGAACGGCGAAGGGGACAGCTGCCCAGCGTGGCTATGGGTACAAGTGGCAAGTGGCGCGGGCCGAATGGCTCCAAGCCAACCCACTGTGCGTGTACTGCCAGCGTGACGGGCGGGTGACTGCAGGCAATGTCGTCGACCACATCGTCCCGCACAGGGGCGACATGAAGCTGTTCTGGAACCGAGGCAACTGGCAGACCCTGTGCCGGCATTGTCACGACGTGGTGAAGTCAGCCGAGGAGGCCGCCGGCCAGATCGGCTGATGCACGTCAGCGTCGTGCTACAGGCGAATGAGGCACGTCACTTCCTCGATTACGAGGGGAGGGGTGGGTCGAGAGTTCATGGCTTTTCGCTTCCAGACCACCCGTCCCCACACGCGCAGATTTTATTTCCCTATTGAGATTTTTGTTAATGGCTTTAACACCCAAAAAACGCGACTTCATCGCCGCGGTGAGGGGAGGTGCGTCCAATCGCGACGCGGCCATTGCGGCTGGATGCCCCGAAAAGACTGCCTCTGCGGCTGGTTCCCGGCTCGCAAAAGACCCGGATGTGATTGCCGAACTGCACAAACTGAACGCCCTGCATCCTGTTAAAGGGGCTGTTAAAGGTGTTAAAGGCGAAACGGATGACTCGGGCCTGGCGGAAGCGGTCGGCGAGGTCGAGCCTGCCGGTTTCGAGCTTGGCACGGCCTTGATGCATCGAGATCCCAAGTCATTCCTCCTGGCAGTTATGAATGACCTGGGCACAGAGCCAAAATTGCGCGTCGACGCGGCCAAAGCGCTCATGCCTTTTGTGCATCAGCGCAAAGGTGAGGGCGGTAAAAAGGAAGAGCGCCAGAAAGTCGCCGAGCAGGCTGCGAGCAAGTTCGGCCGCCAGGCGCCACCAAAGCTAGTCGCTGAAAACGGGAAGAAGGTGTAGCGATGGAATGGACCACCGCCTGCATCGATTGGGAAGAGCGTTTGATTTCAAGGCGTTCGATCATTCCGCCGCCGATTTTCCCTGAAGAAGCCGAACGAGCCCTGCTGATTTTCAAGGAGCTCAAGGTTCCCGATCTGCCTGGCAAGCCGCGCATGGCGGATTGCTGCGACGAATGGGTTTTCGATTTTGTCAGAGCCATTTTTGGTGGGTACGACAGCGAAACCGGTAAGCAGCTGATCCGTGAGTTTGGCCTGCTGATTAGCAAGAAGAACACCAAGTCCACTATCGCCGCGGGCATCATGCTGACAGCATTGATACTCTGCTGGCGTGAGGAAGAGGAACACCTGATCCTGGCGCCGACGCGCGAGGTTGCAGACAACGCCTTCAAGCCGGCCGCCGCGATGGTTAGGGCGGATGAAGAGCTATCCGCGATGTTCCACGTCCAGGACCACATTCGGACGATCACCGACCGCACCACCAAAAATAGCCTTAAGGTAGTGGCAGCCGATACCGACACGGTATCCGGCAAGAAGGCCGGCAAGGTTCTGGTGGATGAGCTGTGGGTTTTCGGCAAGAAGGCCGGCGCCGAGGCCATGTTCATGGAGGCCCTCGGCGGCCAAGTGTCGCGCGATGAGGGTTGGGTCATCTACCTGACCACGCAGAGCGACGAGCCGCCAGCCGGCGTGTTTAAAGAGCGGCTGAAATATTGGCGTGATGTTCGGGACGGGATTGTCGAAGACCTCAAAACGCTGGGTATTTTGTACGAATTCCCGGCGTGCATGGTCAGCGACAAGGCTTACCTGAAACCCGAGAACTTCTACATCACCAACCCGAACCTGGGGCTTTCCGTCAGTGCCGAGTGGCTTGAAGATCAGCTCAAGAAAAGGCTGGCGACCAGCGACGGCTCGCTGCAGAAGTTTCTGGCGAAGCACCTCAATATCGAGATCGGACTCAACCTGCGCACCGACCGGTGGGCGGGCGCCGATCATTGGGAGTCGGCTGCCGAGACTGGAATGACTCTCGAAAGCCTGCTTGAGCGGTCAGAGGTGGTCACCGTGGGTATTGACGGTGGTGGTCTGGATGACCTGCTTGGGCTCACCGTACTTGGGCGCGAGATGGGTTCTCGGCGCTGGCTGCATTGGTCGCACGGCTGGGCGCACAAGATCGTATTCGAGCGCCGGAAGGACATAGCCCCCGCACTGCTGGATTTCCAGAAGGATGGAGACCTTTCGGTGGTTGATCGTCCTGGTGATGACGTGATTGATGTCGCTGACATCATCTGCGACATCAGGGACCGCGGCCTGCTGCCGGAGAAGCTGGCAATCGGTGTGGACTCGGCCGGTATCGGCGACATCGTCGACGAGCTGACCACCCAAGAGCGCGGGATCACCATGGAGCAGATCGTGGCCATCTCGCAGGGCTGGAAGCTCAACGGCGCGATCAAGACGACCGAGCGCAAAGTGGCCGGGGGCGAACTGCTCCACTGCGGCAGCGCGCTGATGAACTGGTGTGTTGGTAATGCCCGTATCGTCCCGCAAGGCAATGCCATCACGATTACCAAGCAGGCCAGCGGCTCGGCGAAGATCGACCCGCTCATGTCGACATTCGATGCTGTTTCGCTGATGGCGCTGAACCCTGAAGGCTCTGGTGATCTCCAGGGCTTTTTTGATAACCCGATCATGGTAGGAATCTGATGGCCGACAAGAAACCGGGCCGGGTGAAGGCTGCGCTGCAAAACTGGCTTGGGGTGCCGATCGGCCTGAAGGACGGCGCATTTTGGCAAGAGTGGTTCGGCAGCTCTGCATCTGGAAAGCACGTATCGGTCGACAAAGCCATGCAACTGTCCACTGTGTGGGCGTGTGTGAGGCTGCTGTCCGAGTCCGTCTCCACGCTTCCGCTCAAGCTGTACCGACGCCTCCCTGACGGATCTCGCGAGGTTGCCAAAGACCATCCGCTGTACCGCGTACTGTGCCGCATCCCGAACGCCGAGATGACCCCGCAGCGATTCATGCTGCTGGTGGTGGCGAGCATTTGCCTGAGAGGCAATGCATTCGTCGAGAAGAAGATGATCGGCAGCAGGATTATCGCCCTGATACCGCTTCTTCCCCAGTGCATGAGGGTGAAGCGTCAGGACAACGGTCGCCTGAAGTACACGTACAACGAGAATGGCGTGGATCGCGACATTCCCGAGAAGAACCTAATGCACATCCGCGGTTTTGGCCTGGACGGGGTGTGCGGGATGCTTCCGGTAACCACCGGGCGGGAGATCTTCGGCTCGGCGATGGCGATAGAGGAGGCCGCGGCGAAAGTGTTCGCACAGGGCATGCAGGCGTCCGGCATCCTGAGCAGCGACGCCAAGATCACGCCGCAGCAGCGCGAGCAGCTTCGGGCCAGCATGCAGGCGTTCATGGGATCGAAGAACGCCGGCAAGATCATGGTGGCGGAGGCCGGCTTCAAGTACCAGGGCATTACGATGAACCCTGAGGCGGCCCAGATGCTGGAGTCCAGGTCTTTCGGAATTGAGGAGATGTGCCGCTGGTTCCGCGTGCCACCGTTCATGGTTGGGCACATGGACAAGCAGTCGAGCTGGGCTGCCTCGGTTGAGGCGCAGAACCTGCACTTCCTCACCAACAGCCTACGACCGTTGCTGGTCAATATCGAGCAGGAGATCACTCGCTGCCTGATCGGTGAAGCCGATGCTGAAGACTACTTCGCTGAGTTTGCGGTGGAAGGCCTGCTGCGTGCGGACAGCGCCGGCCGCGGGGCCTGGTACAACACGGCTCTGCAAAATGGCTGGATGTCTCGCAACGAGGTGCGCCGGCTGGAGAATCTGCCGCCTATCCCGGGCGGTGACACCTACACGGTCCAGTCTGCGTTGGTGCCTCTTGATCAACTCGGGAAGCCGAGCGCAGGCGTATCGCCGGCTGCTTCTGCATTCATGCTTCGGCTGGTCTCGGCGCGCAACAACGACGACCGAGAGGCCATCAACAAGGCGGTCGAGCTGGCGTCCCAGGCTCTGGAAGCCGGAAACCCGGACGGCCCAATGATGGCCCACGCGCTGATATCGATGCCGCTGCTCAAAGCGGCCTGACCTGGAGTAACCCATGACTCTCAAGACACTACCGGCAGCGCCGGCGGTGCGGCCGCACGCGCGCGTCGAATCCGACCTACTGCCCAAGGCCATGGAGCGCTGGAATCCAGCGATCAAAGCGGCAGCCGGTGACGACTCCACCACCATCACCATGTACGACCCGATCGGCATGGACTGGTGGACGGGCGAAGGCGTCACCGCCAAACGCGTCAGTGCCGCACTTCGCAGCATCGGCGACAAAGACATCACCGTGAAGATCAACAGCCCAGGCGGCGATGTTTTCGAAGGCTTGGCGATCTACAACCTGCTGCGCGAGCACAAGGGCAAGGTAACCGTCCAGGTGCTTGGCCTGGCTGCCTCGGCTGCATCGTTCATCGCCATGGCCGGCGATGAGATCCAGATCGCCCGCGCCGGCTTCATGATGATCCACAACGCCTGGACCATCGCCGCAGGCGACCGAAACGACTTCACCGAGGTCGCCGATTTCCTCGACCAGATCGACGCAACCCTTGCCGACATCTACTCGGTCAGGACGGGCGATGACGCCGCAGCGATGCGCACCCTGATGGACGTTGAGACCTGGATGGGGGGCAGCGCGGCCGTCGAGGCCGGCTTCGCTGACGGGCTTCTTCCGTCGGATGCGGCCCAGGAAGACCCGAAAGCCAGTGCGCCTCAGCAGGTCGCGGCGCGACGCCTGGACACGATCCTGGCCAAACAGGGCATGCCTCGCTCCGAGCGCCGATCCCTGATTCAAGAACTCAAGGGGGGTACGCCTGGCGCTGCCCCCTCCGGTACGCGAAGCGCTGCCGAACCCCCGGCCGATCTGGCCACCCACTTTGCCGATCTACAGGCCGCCATGTCGCGGTTTTCGGCAGCAGCCCTCAAATAACCGGAGAAGATCCCATGGCAGACAACACCGCTGACCTGCTGAAGCAGGTTTCCGCCGAGCTCAAGCAGGCGACCAGCGATTTCAGCAAACAGGCCGAAAACGCCCTGGCCGAGGCCAAGAAGGCCGGCAGCCTGTCCGAAGAAACCAAGGCCGCCGTCGATGAGATGGCCACCAAGTTCAACAGCCTGACCGAGGCCGAGAAGCAGCTGAAAGCCCAGCTGGGCGAACTCGAACAGGAGTTCGCGCGCCTGCCTTCGGCTGGCACCCCGCAGACCCAGGACAGCCTGGGTGGCGTCGTGATCAAAAGCGAAGCCCTGAAGCAGTTCGCGGCAAGCATCGAGGGCGGCAAGCGCGTCAGCATTCCGGTCAGCGCCGCCTTGCTGTCCACCGACGTTCCGGCTGGCATCGTCGAGCCTCAGCGGCTGCCCGGCATTGACACCGCGCCGAAGCAGCGCCTGTTCATCCGCGACCTGATCGCCCCAGGTCGAACCACTGCGCCGGCCATCTTCTGGGTGCAGCAGACCGGTTTTACCAACGCCGCCAAGGTCGTGGCCGAAGGCACTGCCAAACCGTACTCGAGCATCGAATTCGCGTCGAAGCTCACCGCAGTGTCGACCATCGCCCACATGTTCAAGGCCTCCAAGCAGATCTTGGACGACTTCGCCCAGCTGGGTTCGACCATCGATGTCGAAATGCGCTACGGCCTCAAGTACGTCGAGGAGCAGGAGATCCTGTTCGGTGACGGCACTGGCGTGCACTTGCACGGCATCGTCCCTCAGGCCTCGAAGTATGTCCCGGCCTTCGAGGTGGAGAATCGGTCAGGCATCGATGATCTCCGCCTGGCGATGTTGCAAGCCCAGCTGGCGCGCTTGCCGGCTTCTGGCCACGTCCTGCACTTCATGGACTGGGCCAAGATCGAGCTGACCAAAGACACGCTGGGCCGCTACATCCTCGCCAATCCGCTGGGCCTGGCTGGCCCCGTGCTGTGGGGGCTGCCTGTCGTGGCAACCGAGGTTGCTGCCTTCCTGGGCAAGTTCCTGACCGGCGCATTCCAGACCGGCGCCCAGTTGTTCGACCGTGAAGACGCCAACGTGGTCATCTCGACCGAGAACGCCGACGACTTCGAGAAGAACCTGATCTCGATCCGCTGTGAAGAGCGTGCGGCCTTGGCGGTGAAGCGTCCGGAAGCGTTCATCTTCGGCGAGTTCGCCGCCCCGGTCACCCCGTAACCCTGAGTGAGGGCCGCCCGAGCGGCGGCCCCTGGAGGCATTCATGAAACTGAAAACCCTGAAACCTCTGTACCTGGGCGGCCAAACGCTGGTGGAGGGTACGCCTTTCGAGACCATCGAACAGCACGGGCGCCAGTTGATCCAGAAGGGCTATGCCGAGCTGGACGACTCGGAAGGCGAGGTGGTGGTGACCATTTCGCAGGAAGATGCAGCCGGTGCGGGCGTGCTGACCACCAGCAGCCTGGGGGCGGTAGCCTTGCCGATTGCTCCGCCAGTCGCCGCCTTCAAGGCTAAGCACAAAGGCGCTGGCAAGTACATCGTGGTGGACGCTGAAGGCAACCAGGTTGGCGAGTTCTCCGGTAACCAGGAAGAAGCCAATGCGGAAGCTGAGCGACTGATCGCCGGTGGCGAGCCGGCGCAGGCCGAGGAGTAACCCATGCCAGTTATCGCCATCGATCTGGCCATGCATCACCTGCTGGCCGAGGCAGAAGACCAGGTGCTGGTCGAGGCGCAGCTTGGCGCAGCGGAAGATGCGGCGATGAGTTTCCTCAACCGGCGCTTCTACCTGGATCAGGTGGCCCTCGACCAGGCCCGCGCCGGCGTGTCGGCATCCATACAGCAAGCCAGGGAGGTGAACGCGGCGGCGGTTGCTGCTGCGGAAGCCGAGCAGGATCACACCCTGCGTTGCCGCCTGCTTGAGCACGCCCGCCAGGCTCTGGCCGACGCCTACGATCTGGCTGACTCCATCGCGTATGGCATGGTGCTCAACCCTGCGATCCAGGCTGCTTGCCTGCTCAAGCTGGGCCATCTGTTCGCGAATCGCGAGGAGGTAGTCACCGGGGCGACCGCTGTCGAGCTGCCGCTGGCATCCCAGCACCTGCTGATGCCTTACCGCATCCGGATGGGTGTGTGATGCAGGCCGGCAAGCTCCGGCACAGGATCGATATCGAGGAGAAAACCACTCCCCGAGATCCGGTGACTGGTGACTATGGAGAACCGCAGTGGGTAGTGCGCTGGCCAAAATGTCCGGCTCAGGTGGTGCCCATGTCTGCCAGGGACCGGGTCGATGCCCAGGCCCAGCAGTCAGAGGCCACGGGGCGCATGGTCATCCGATACCGTCCAGGCATCGACTCAACCATGCGCATCATCTACCGCGGTGAGATCTACAGCATTGAAGGCCCTCCACTGGAGGACCCCAAGTCTGGCCTGGAGTACTTGACGATTTTGGTTTCCAAGGGGATGAAGGATGGCCAATGAGATCTCTGTGCGTCTGCAAGGGCTGAAAGCCGCCACCGATAAGATGGTCGGTCTGGCCCCCAAGTTGCGCCGAAGCGGCCTGCGTAAGGCAGCCCGCCAAGCCATGAACATCGTCAGGGACGACGCCAGGGATAGGGCCATGGCGCTGGATGACCCCGACACCACCGAAAAAATCTGGAAAAACATCATCACCCAGGACTCAGCCCGGCAGGGCCGGCGCGAGGGTGGCGTAGTGATGAAGGTTGGTATTCGCGGTGGTGCCAGTTCGAACCAGTACAGCCAGGACGCCAGCGGCAACCCCGGCGGCGACACCCGGCACTGGCGATACCTGGAGTTCGGCACCAAGCACAACCCGCCGGCACCATTCATGCGACCGGCGTTCTCGACGAACATCAACGCCGTGACTGAGCGCTTCGTGCAGGTGTTCAGTCAAGAAATCAACGCAGCACTGTGAGGAACCCATGGAGGCGCCAATTTTCGCCGTTTGTTCGGCAAATCCAGGGGTGGCTGCGCTGCTGGGCGCCGGCATTGATTGCCGGCTTTTTTCCTTTGGGGAAGCCCCGGAGAACCCGGTCAAGCCGTATGTTGTTTGGAGCGTTATTTCCGGCAATCCGGAGAACTACCTGGCCGGTCGTCCTGACGCCGACGGCTTCACCCTGCAACTGGACGTGTATGCCGCAACTGGCGCGCCGGTGCTAGCCGTCACCAAGGCGCTGTGTGCGGCGATCGAGCCGCGCGCCTACGTCGTCCGCTGGGGAGCTACGGACCGCGACCCGGATACCAAGGACTTCCACCGAAGTTTCGACGTGGACTGGATAGTCCCCCGCTGAACCTATCAAGCCCGCCTAGTGCGGGCTTTCTTTCGCCCGACAGGAGACCACCATGTCGATTTTGACCCAAGGCACCCAGGTCTTTGCCCTGGTGCCGCCTACCACTGGCACCGGCCCGATGACCGTGATGGAGGTGGAGTGCGCCACCGCCTTCAACCCCGGCGGTTCCCCCAAGGAGCAGATCGAGGATACCTGCCTCAGTTCTAACGAGCGCACCTACAAGCCCGGCCTGCGTACGCCGGGCCAGGCTTCGCTGACCATCAACGCCGACCCGAATAGTGCGAGCCACATCCGGCTGCATCAGCTGTCCGAGGCGAACGGTGATACCACACTGAAGTGGGCGGTTGGCTGGTCCGATGGTCCTTTGGATGCGGATGGCAAGCCAACCGCTGTGCCTACCGTGAACACCGAAGGCGATGATTTTGAACTGCCAGCGACCCGCACCTGGTTCGTATTCCAGGGCTATGTCGCCGACTTCCCGTTCGATTTCGCCGCCAACGCCGTGGTCAGCACCGCGGTTTCCATTCAGCGATCGGGCGGTTCCGCCTGGATCAAGAAAACCGCCTAAGGGGCCACCATGGATCTCGCGCAACTGAAGAAGAAAGGGGGCGTCATTGCTGACGCCCTGGTGCCAAAGAAAGTCGAGTGGAAGCACAACGACGAGAACGGCAAACCGGTCACTGACAAGTTCACCGTGCACGTCCGCCGGCACGCCTTCGGCGTCATGGAAGCCATGTTCGCCGGTGGCGAGGCCGAGCGCTTCAAGAACGCCCGCTACCTGGCCGCTTCGATCATGCTCGGAAAGGACGGCACCGAAGAGCTGCCATTCGATGATGCCGTCAACCTCGACTCGGCCTTGGGTATCGTCCTGCTCAATGCCGTCAACGAGGTGAACAACCCTCCAGCAAAGAGCTGACCCCGGCTGACGAGCTCTGGCATGAGTTGGTGCTGAGCGGGATAGGCGGGACTACGATCGCAGAGGCCAAGGCCACGCTGTCCTATGCGGAAGTGCTGGCCTGGGTCGCCTATCGAGACAAGTATGGATCACTCAATCTCGGACGCCGAATTGAGCTCACCGGCGCCTTGATTGCGCTGCAGGTCAACCGCGGCTCAGGCGGCAAGGCGGATCTGTACGACTTCATGCCACACCATGTCCGGCCGGGGACGGACCTTGAGCAGGCTATGAGGGAATGGGTGTGAATGCGGGCCTCCATGATGGTAGATTGCAGCCAAAACATGGAGGCTAAACATGGATCCGGCTATCGCCACTAGGGCAGAAATCCGAGACTACGTACGGACTAAAGGTGAAATCCTTCTGGCGTTTGCTCAAGAGGGCGGTAACGTTCACCAGAAATCACTCGACCAGCAGGACGAGGTGACCGCCCTGATCGCAGACCTTTCGGATGAAGAGAAAGTGCGCTTCCTCAACATCTACACGGAAGAGGTTAATGCCAGAGCAGCCCAGTTGGAGCAGGACTCCAATAAGCTCTTTGCGGATGCTGCAAGGGTTGAAAGCGAAAGGAATCAAGTCGGCTCAACTATTGCCGGAGTCATTGTTGTCGTTGCCGTGCTGTTGATCCTCTGGAAGCTATCTCAGTAAAAAAATCAACACAGAAACCCGCCGCTTCGGCGGGTTTTTTTTCGCCTGGAGGAAAGCATGGCGAGTCGCTCCCTGGGCACCCTGACCCTCGATCTAATCGCCAGGATTGGCGGATTTCAGCAGGGCATGGATCAAGTAGCGAGATCAACTCAGCGCAGCATGGCTCAGGTTGAGCGGCACGCTGACCGAGCGTCCGCGGCGGTCATGGCGTCTTTCAAGACTATTGCTGGAGCGGCTGCCGCATATCTGGGGGCCCAGCAGGTAGTCGAATATTCGCAGGCGTGGGTTGGTGTCCAAAACCGAATCAAACAGGTATCTGATACCTTCGAAGACTTCTCCAAGCAATCTCAGGCAGTTTTCTCGATCGCGCAGAACTCGCAGTCGGCGCTGGACTCAACTGCGGAGCTGTATCAGCGCATCGCGGCGTCTTCTGCTCATCTTGGCGCGAGCCAGGAAAAGATCGCCCAGGTTACGCAAAACATTAGTAAAGCGATGTCTGCGAGCGGCATTTCTGCTGAGGCGGCTCAGGGCGCCCTGATCCAGTTAGGCCAGGCCTTTGCATCCGGGGTTCTTCGCGGGGAAGAGTTGAACTCTGTTCTTGAGCAAGCCCCTGGCTTGGCCCAAGCGATTGCCGACGGCCTTGGCGTTGCGCGTGAGTCGCTTCGCTCGATGGGGGAGGCTGGTAAGCTGACATCCAAGGACGTGTTCGCCGCAATCCTCAACCAGACCAGGGCGATCGACGATTCGTTCGCTCGGTCTCAGACCACTATCTCCGGAGCCTTCCAGGTGATGGAGAACAGCGCTATGAAGGTGATCGGCACGCTCGATGAGTCGCTGGGAGTTACCAAGACATTTGTGAATGCGGTCCTCGAGTTGTCCAAGGCCTGGGATACACATGGCATTGAAACCTACACGCAACTGCTGAAAACCGGGCTATATGTCGCCCTTGCGCGGGTTGCTACTGGTTTCGTGAACGCTACAGCTGCCAAAGTGGCTGACGTGCAGGCCACGAAGGAACAGACCTACATGGCCTCGGTTGCCGCTGCAGGCGAGCTCCGCAGGGCGGAGGCCGTTCGTGCCGGTGCTGCTGCTGACGTAGAGGCCGCGGCGAGAGCTGTTGCCAGCGCCAAAGCCAGGGTCAGCGCTGATCGCCAGATCCTAGCTTCGGACGTTTCGAGGCTGCAGTCAGTTCAGGCAGCATTGGCTGCTGAGAAAGTTCTGGAAACCCAGAGGCTTCAGGCGCAGATCACCGATTTGGGCCGTCAGCAGGCAGTTGCCAGGATGGCTGAGCTGCGGCTGGCGGAGGTTGCGATTACCAATCAGCTTGCAGCGGCAGAGGCAAAGCTAGCAGCCACAACGCTGGGAACATCCGCCCAGGTTACGGCGGCGATCAATCAGCAAACGGTGGCCAAGGAAGCGCTGGCCGTGGCGACCACACAGGTTACCGCAGCCCAGACGGCATCAACTGTAGCGATGGGAGCGTGGTTCTCGGCCGCAACGACAATGGGCGCTGCTCTCGTGACGCTGCGGGCGGCTGGTGCAGCGGTATTGCGCATGGCTGCGGGATGGCCAGGCTTGATCCTGACCGTCGGCGCTCTGGCGCTGTCCTTCATCGACTTCGGTGACAAGGCTGAGGAGGGGGCCGGCAAGGCAGCGAACGCATTCGAGGACGCTTCGACGCGCATCCGCCAGGCTTCCCGGTCCATGCTGCCGGAGAACCTGAGCACCCAATCCTACGATCAGCTGCAGGATCGATTGAAGGGGCTGCAGGCTGAGCTCAAAGAAACCGAGAAGCTCCAGGAGCGGTTCCAGAAGGGGGTCGACGACAAGAGCGACGTGCCGTTTGAAACATCGCTCGACGCCTCGAAAGAGAAGGCAGACGCGCTCAGGCTGGCCATCCAGTCGGTGCAGAAGGAGCTGAATAGCTCCCGCTTGGCGTCGGACAAGGAGGGCAGCACCTACCTCAAGAACCTCGAAAAGCAGGCCGTGGTTGCGGGCAAGCTCACCGAAGTGGAGAAGTTGCGAGCCCAGATCGCCGCTGGCGCAGTCAAGTTCTCGCCAGATGACGAGAAGAAGGCCCTGGCCGCCGCAGAGGCAATCGACAAGGCGAACAAGGCTCTGAAGGAGTCGAAGGCTGGTGACAAGGACAGCAAGGCGCTCGGTCGGCGTTTTGAGGAAATGGAGGAGGGTTATCAGCGGCAGATCGAGCTGATCAACACTTCGACCGACAAGCGCAAGAATGCGACCGAGGCCGAGAAGCTGGCCTTCGAGGTCTCCACCGGCAAGCTGGAGGGCGTCAATGCTCAGCAGCGTAAGCGCCTGGAAGGCCTTGCGGCTGAACTCGACGCACTGAAGAAGCTGAAGCAGGCCGAGGAGGATACTAAGAAGCTGGCCTCCTTCCGGTCCAGCGTGAACGAGGATTACCTGACAGCCAAGAATGGTTTCGATCAGGAGCTTGCTGGCGCCGGGCGAGGTGACAAGTACAAGGAGCGGCTGAAAGAGCGCCTGGCGATCGAAGAGGACTTCAATCGCCAGCAGCGCGAGTTGGTCCTGCAACGCAACAGCGGCGATATCAGCCAGGGGCTGTACGATCAGGAAACCCAGTTGTTGAGCGATGCCCTGGCCGCGCGTCTGGAGCTACAGAACGACTACTACAGCCAGCTCGACGAGGCGCAGAGCAACTGGATGGACGGTGTCACCAGCGCCTGGGAGAACTTCGCCGACGCCGCGAACGACTATTCGGCCATGGCCGCCGATGCGACAACATCGACTCTGGGTAGCGCCAGAAGCGAGCTCAGCTCGTTCATGTCCGACGTTGCCACTGGATCGGCTGATGCCGGTGACGCGCTGATGGACATGATCACCGGCTTCGCCAAGTCGATGGTCGGCGCGCTGGCTGACATGGCGTCGCAGTGGTTGATTTATCAGGGTGTTCAGCTGTTGGTAGGGAAGAGCACCCAGTCGGTTGCAGCCATGGGCATGGTGGCCAATGCGCAGGCGACGGCGTTCCAGGCGCAGTTGGCAGCCTACGCGTCCACTGCCGCGATCCCTGTCGTTGGTCCGGCCCTGGCGCCTGGTGCAGCGGTGGCTGCCGCGATGGCGACGGCTCCGATGGTGGCCGGTGTGGCATCCACATCCCTCATGGGTATGGCTCACAACGGCCTCGACAACATCCCCCGAGAGGGCACTTGGCTGCTCGATGGCGGAGAGCGGGTGCTGAACCCTAACCAAAACCGCGACCTGACCCAGTACCTGCGCAATGCGAACGACGCTGGCGCGGGCGGCAGCGGTGGCGGCGGGGTGACCATTCACGCACCGGTCACTGTCCAGGCCCAGCCGGGAATGAGCGATGACGCTGCGCGCCGGCAGGGCGAGATGATGGCTCAAGGGCTGAAGCAGCAGATGGAGCAGGTGATTTACGAGGCCACCCAGCAGGGCGGGCTTCTCTGGAGGCGGTGATGGCAGAAACGTTCAGCTTCTGCACCCGGGTGGGTGCAACTGGCGAGATCAAGCAGCGGGTGTGGGAAAACGACTTTGGTGACGGCTACACCCAGTCCGGCGGCACGGGGATCAACAACAAGACCCAAGAGTGGTCGCACAAGGCGGTGGGCAGTCTCGATGCCGGACAGGAACTGCGCCTGATGCGCGACTTCCTCGACCGGCACGAGGGCTATAAGTCGTTCCTGTGGACGCCGCCGGGCGGCACCCAGGGTCGGTACAAGTCCAACGGCTACAAGCTCGATCCGAAGGGTGCCGGGCTATTCGAGATCAGCTTCACCATGAAGCAGACATTCACTCCCTACTGACCCCGCCATCGCGGGGTTTCTTCTTTCTGAGGCCCCATGACTTTCGAATCCGATATCCAGAAGCTCGAGCCTGGCAACCAGATCCGGCTGTTCGAGGTGGACGCAACGCGCCTGGGCGGCAACGTCATGCGCTTCCATGGCCACGCTCAGGAAGCCGACATCATCTGGCAGGGCCAGCTGTACTCGGCTATGCAGCTGGAGGCCAAAGGCTTCGACATTCGAGGCGATGGCAGGCCGGCTACGCCAACGCTGCAGCTGGTCAACGAGATCGCCGGGGTACGTGGCGCGGTCACCGCGTTGTGCCTTGCTCTTAAGGACCTGGTCGGTGCCAAGGTGAAGGTCATTGAGACCTTCCGGCACTTCCTCGACGCGGCCAACTTCCCCGACGGCAACCCGGAGGCGTCGAACCAGGCCCGGGAAAACCTCTGGTACATCGAGCAGAAGACCGATGAGGACCGCCAGCAGGTGACGTTCCAGCTATCCAGCCCGCTGGACATGGGCGGCGTCATGCTGCCGAGCCAGCAGATCACCAAGTTGTGCCGCTGGGCCTGTCGCGGGCAGTACCGCGGCGAAGCGTGCGCCTACACCGGCTCTGCCATGTACACCAAGCAGGACGAGCCCACTGACAACCCGGCGCTCGATCGCTGCCCGGGGCGCTGGAAAAGCTGCAAGCTCCGCGGCAACACCCGCCGTTTCGGCGGCTCCATGGGCGCGAGCCTGATCGCCAGTTCGAGGTAACCGATGCGCATCAACCAGACACTGCAGGCCGCGATCCGCGAGCATGCTGAACGCGAGTACCCGGCTGAAGCGTGCGGGGTGCTGATCAAGACCGGACAGGGCCGGGCTTACGTGCCATGCCGCAACCTGGCGAAGACACCGCGCGAGAACTTCTGCCTGCATCACGCGGATCTGGCGAACGCCGAAGACCAGGGCGAGCTGCTGGCGATTGTGCACAGCCACCCTGATGCCGCACCCATGCCGAGCATGGCCGACCTGGTCAGCTGCGAGCAGCACGAGGTGCCTTGGGGCATTGTCGGCTGGCCTGGAGGGGATATGCACTGGTTCAAGCCATCCGGCTACCAGGCCCCATTGCTGGGCCGCGAGTTCGCCCACGGCCTGCTCGACTGCTGGGGCGCCTGCCGCGACTGGTACGCCCGCGAGGCTGGCCTGGTGCTGCCCAACTTCGAGAGGGATGACCTGTGGTGGGAGCAGGAGAATGGCCCGAGCCTGTACGAGGCCAACTTTGCTGGCGCCGGCTTTTACCAGGTCGATACGCTTCAACGCGGCGACATGCTGGTGTTCATGGTGCCATCACCTGGCCGGCCCTGCTTCCACCCGAATCACGCGGCTATCTACCTGGGCAATCAGCCAGACCTGGCCAGTGAGCCGGCTGCCAGCCTAGGCGGCAGCGGACCGTTCATCTACCACCACATGGCCGGTCGGGCGTCGACCCGCGAAGTCTACGGATGGTCGATGGCCAGCCGCTGCCGGCTGATCCTGCGGCACAAGGACTACCGGCCATGAAGCGCAAGGTTAAGTTGTACGGGGTGCTGCGCAAGCACTTCGGTCGGGAGTTCGAATTGGACGTGAATAGCACGCGAGACGCCATCCAGGCCCTGTGCAACATGGTCCCAGGCTTCGAGAAGTTCCTGTCCAACAGTGAGGAGCGGGGCCTGGTGTTCACCGTTTTCTCCGGTACCCGCAACCTGTCTGCCGATGACTTGGACCTGAAGGGCGACGACGCCGGGGATATTCGCATCGCGCCGATCATTCAGGGCAGTAAGCAGGCGGGGCTGTTCACGACGATCCTCGGCGTGGTGCTGATCGTCGCCGGCGCCTTCACCTTCGGCACAACCTCTGCGATCGGCATCGGCATGATCGCGGGCGGCGCGGCCATGGCCCTGAGCGGGGTGGTGCAGATGCTTTCGCCCACTCCCAAGACCGGCAGCCTGGACCGTAACGAGGATGGCAACAACCCGAGCTACGGCTTCGGCAGCGCCGTTACGACCATCGCCCAAGGCAATCCCTACCCGGTGCTCTACGGAGAGCGGGAAATCGGCGGCGCCGTCGAATCCGGGGGTATCTACACGCAAGACCGGCTGTGATTTCCGGTATCACCTGACCCGCTTCGGCGGGTTTTTCGTTTTTGGGAGAGTGGAATGGGTCAAGCACTGAAGCGCGCGCCACGACGCGGCGTTGCGGCCAAGCGGCGCCAGTTGGTCGGCAGCAAGGGCGGCAGCAGCAAGCCGAAGCAGCCCAGCATCGCTTCCAATAGCGTGCCGTCGATCGCCACTGTGCGCATGGTCTACCTGTGGAGCTGGGGGCCAATCGTCGGGCCGGTGAACGATCTGCGTTCGGTGAAGCTGGACGGCACGCCGGTGATGGCCGAAGACGGCACCGTGAACTATCCGGGCGTGAAATGGCAGTTCCGCTCCGGCGAGCTGAACCAGGAGCGCATGACCGGGATCAGCGAATCGAGCAACGAAATCGCGGTCGGCCAGCAGTTGCTCAGCACTACGCCCTATGTCTACACCATCACCAACTCCATGCTGGATGCCGTTCGCCTGCGCTTCTCTTGGCCGCAGCTGCAGGCACAAGACTCGGGCGGCAACGTCGATGGCGTTCGCATCGAGTACGCGGTCGACGTATCCACCGACAACGGACCGTACCAGCAGGTGCTGGTATCGGAGGTCAACCGCAAGAACGTCACCAAGTACGAGCGCTCCCACCGCATCGAGCTACCGACTGGTTCGCGCTGGGCGATTCGGGCACGCCGCATCACGCCCGAGGCCAACAGCTCGCTGGTACAGGACGGAATGTACGTCGAAGCCATCGCCGAGGTGGTCGACAGCGACCAGGAATACCCGCTTACGGCTGTCAGTTGCGTGGAGTACGACGCCGAGCAGTTCGGCGGTGACATCGCCAAGATCGCCGTTCTGATGCGTGGGCGGATCGTGCGGGTGCCCATGAACTACGACCCGGAGACCCGCACCTATGCCACCGGCGGCGCCGGCACCACCAACGGTGTTTGGGACGGTACCTTCAAGGAGGCCTACACCAACAACCCGGCCTGGGTGTTCTACGACCTGGCCCTGCACCCGTACTACGGCCTTGGCGACCGCATCGATGCGAGTATGATCAACCGCTGGTCGCTCTACCGAATCGGCCAGTACTGCGACCAGATGGTGCCGGACGGGAAGGGTGGCGAGGAGCCGCGCTTCACCTGCAACCTGTACCTGCAGAAGCAGGCCGAGGCCTGGGCAGTGCTGCAGGACCTGGCCGCCATCTTCCATGGCCTGGCCTTCTGGGACGGCAGCCAGATCACCGTCAACGCCGATATGCCGCAGGACCCGGTGTACAACTACACGTTGTCGCAGATCCTCAACGACGGCGCGGTCAAGTACATCGGCAGCAAGCTGCGCGAGCGGCACAGCCAGGCCATGGTGTCGTTCGATGACCCGGATCGCGGCTACGACACCGATAAAGAACCGGTCTTCGATGAAGATGCCATCGCCGAGTACGGGGTGCGCGAGATCTCGGTGGAGGCGGTCGGGTGCACGTCCCGGGGTCAGGCCCAGCGCGCCGGGCAGTGGGCGCTGATGACGGAGCAACTGCAGCTGCGCGGTGCCAGCTTCCGGGTGGGCCTGGATGGCTACATCCCGAAGCCGGGCAAGGTGATCACCCTGTCCGACCCGATGCTGGCGGGCCGCGGCAATGGTGGGCGTATTGCCGCCGTGGCGGGCCGCGTCGTGACGGTCGACCGTGACATCGAGGTGCCGACAGGGGCGCGTCTGCTGATTAACCTGCCCAGCGGCAAGTCCGAGGCCCGCCAGGTGCGTTCCGTGACTGGCCGCCAGATCACGGTCATGGCGGACTTCAGCGAAAAGCCGCAGGTGGAATGTGGCTGGGTTCTGGACTTCGATGACCTGAAGCTCATGCAGTTCTATGTCCGCAACGTCACGCGGCCAGAGTGGCACCAATTCCAGCTCGAATGCATTCAGTACGAACCCAGCAAGTTCGACGCCATCGACTACGGCACGGTTATTGATGACCGTCCTATCAGCGTGCTGCCACCAGGAGTTCAAGATGCTCCGGGGCGCGTGCTGATCAGCAGTCATTCCTCCGTGGACCAGGGTATCGCCGTCACCACCATGACGATCTCGTGGGACGCAGCGCCTGGGGCCGTGGCCTATGACGTGGAGTGGCGCTGGGGCTCGCGCGACTGGGTGAAGGTGCCGAGAACTGGCGAGCTGGCCGCCGACATCCGTGGCGTCTACGCCGGCCAGTACCTGGCTCGCGTTCGTGCGGTCAGCGCCATGGATGTATCGTCGATACCGACCACCTCGATGCTGACAAACGTGGCCGGCAAGACGACGCCGCCACCGGCAGTCACGCACTTGACCGCCGCCTCGCTGATCTTCGGCATCTCGCTGAAGTGGGGCATTCCACCCGGGGCGGAGGACACTCAGCGGACGGAGATCTGGTACAGCCCGAGCAACGACCTGGAGGCAGCGACAAAGCTGGCCGACCTGGCCTATCCGCAGACCGAGTACGTGATGCAGGGCCTGGCGGCCGGCGTGTCGTTCTTCTTCTGGGCGCGCCTAGTGGACCGAACCGGCAACATCGGCCCATGGCACCCGACTGGCAATGGCGTGCTTGGCCAGTCTGGGGCGGATGCCAGCCCGGTGCTCGAGCTGATCAGTGGCCAGATCACCGAAAGCGAGCTTGGGCAGAATCTGCTGAGCGAAATCGAGAAGATTTCCGGCGAAGGCCCGGAGTCGGTGAATGGCCGTATCGAGGCGGCCAAGCAGGAGCTGGAGGACCTGATCACCGACTTGACCGACCCGCTCGAGTACGTGGCCACCAACGCTTACGCCAAGGACGACGCCGTGCGCAGCGGACAGCGTCTGTACATGGCCATTGCGCCGGTTCCGGCGGCAGCCAACGGGAGCAACGCTCCGCCGAACCCGACTTACTGGGTCGATATCGGCAGCATTGCCTCGACGGCAAATGGCCTGGCGCAGGCGGTGGCCAAGAACACAACGGACATCGCCACGGTAGACGGCAAAATCACCGTGACCGCGGCCATGCTCCAGGCCGTACAGTCGGCATACCGCGATGACAATGGCGAGGGTGAACTCAGTGACGCGTTGCGGGGCTGGGACACCTTGGCCAAGGTCTCTGAAGAGTCGCGCACCAGGGCGACCCAGAACGAGGCGATGGCCAGCCGAATGGTTACCGTTGAGGCCAATGTTGCGGGCAACTCCGGCAGCATCCGCAGCCTTGAGCAAACGGTGGTCACGAACGAGCAGGCTACGGCCAGCAGGTTCACGGATGTGAACTCCAAGGTGGCCGAGCACACGGCGAGCATTTCGCAGCTGGAGACCACGGTCACCAACAACGAAAGCTCGACTGCCTCGCGCCTGCAGTCGGTCAATGCCCGGGTCGATGACACTAATCAGGCGCTCGACCAGGAGAAGCTTGACCGGGATAGCGCGGTGACAGGTGAGCGTCAGGCGCGAGAAGCGGCCATCGAGAACGAGGCGACCGTTCGGGCTGATGCTGTCGAGGCGCTGGGGCTTTTGGTGGAGACCGTCGGCGCCCAGGTAGACGAGAACACCGGCAAGATCCAGACCGTGGAACAAGCCCAGGCTGACACCAGCCAGGCGGTTGCCTCATTGCGCACCAATGTTGAGGCGGTGTACACGGCCGGGCGGGACGACAATGCCGAAGGTGAGCTGGCCGGAGCCATTAAGGACTGGGAGAGCACGGCCAAGATCGCCGAAGAAGCACGGACGCGGGCAACGGAGATTGAGGCCCAGGCGCGGCGCTCGCAAACCCTGGAGGTTTCGGTCGGCCAAACTAATGCCGCCGTACAGACCGTCAGCCAAGCCCAGGCCAACTTTGAAGGCAAGGCCAGCACCATGTGGTCGGTCAAGATGCAGGTCAACGCCCAGGGCCAGTACGTGGCCGCCGGCATCGGCCTTGGCATCGAGAACGGCCCGGCCGGATTGCAGAGCAAGTTCCTGGTGTCGGCCGACCTCTTCGCGGTGGTCAATGGCATCAACGGCACGCTTTCCTCGCCGTTCGCAGTGCAGGGCGGGCAGGTGTTCATGAATGAGGCCTTCATCCAAGACGGCACCATTACGAACGCCAAGATCGGCAGCTACATCAGCTCGACCAACTACGTGGCCGGCCAGCAGGGCTGGATCCTGAACAAGAGTGGGACGTTCGAGATCAACGGCACGGTGGCAGGTCAGGGGCGCTTGCTGATCAACAACCAGCGCCTGCGCATCTACCACGCCAACGGCAATCTGGCGATCGATCTGGGAGTGAACGTATGACGGCAGGCCTGAAGGTCTACGACCCGAGCGGCCTGGCGCTGCTGGATATGACCAGCTCGATCAGCCAGATGATGGGCTATGTGGATACGGGGGCGGCCAATGGGTCGCTCTCGATTACGCTGGCGCCGACTGGAAAGACGCTGTTCTACGCCATCACCGAGCTTTCCGCCCAGAACAAGTACCTCGGCAAGCGTCCGGGGGTGACCCTGGCCGTGGGGGCCTCCGCCGCCACCCTGTCTTGGCAGTACTCCTACGCCGGTGGATGGGGCTTCTACTCGCTCAACTGCCGCATACACTACGGATACTACTGATGTCAGCAGGCCTGAAAGTTTACAAGGAGAATGGGCAGCTCCTGTTCGATACCGAGAAGATCACCTACGGGCTACTGAAGAGCGGCTACCTCTCGTTCCAACTCAGTTGGCCACGCCTCCAACATCGCTCGGCCCAGCTTCCACCGAACGAAGGGAGCAGTTGGGAGGAGTCAACGATTGTCGATGCAATCCATGGCTTCAGCGTTACGGGTGCGGTAGCGCCGATCGTATTCATCACGGGCTCAGGGATCTCTTGCGGATCCTCGAAGTCGGGTGATACCACCACGTTTTACTTCATCGGAGCCAGCCCTTCGACGAAGTTCTACTACTTCGACACCATGCGGGGCACGCTGACCGGTGCAGGACTGAAGTGCTACGACGAGTCGGGCGCGCTGACCTTCAACTCCTTGCAGTACCCGCTGAACATCGTGGACACGATCAGCGCACCGCCACCGCCACCGCCGCCGCCCATGACGGTGAACGGCGTGACGGTCTACGGCGTGCCTTTCGCGGGGGCCACTAAGTCCGCGACGCGCTTTATCAACAGTGGCCCTTACTACTGCGTAGCGCGTGTGTTCATCGCGGTTGGCTCAGGAGAGTTTGCGGCTAGCACTACGTTTTCAAGGTCGTTTGGGCAGGGCGCCATGGAAAACATGTCCGCGCCCGGAAGTCCGTTTCCTGCCCGTTCGAGTATGCAGGCGCACATGGATGGAGCCTATGGCGCCGACGGCGGCATTTACTTCATGGCCTGTGACGCAGCCCGCACAACAATGCTGCTAAGCAATACTGCGACTACCACTTACTTCGACATACCCACCGATCGATACCCGCAGGCGCTCGTCATCAAGACGGACGACCTCCCATTCCCATTTAATTAATCGGAGCATCCTATGCCCTGGTACAGGACAGGCACGGTCGCGATTACGGCTGGCCAAACAACGGTGACCGGCACCGGCACCAACTTTTCCGCAAACGCCCGAGTGGGTGATGCATTTCAGGGGCCTGATGGGCGCTGGTACGAGGTCACAAACATCACCAGCGCCACAGTCTTGACCATCCTGCCGGCATACCAGGGGAGCGCGGTTGCTGCTGGGGCCTATGGGCTGGCGCCGATGCAAGGTTATGTAAAGGAATCGGCTGATCGGCTGCGACAGCTGGTTGATCAGTTCGGCTCGGTCATTGCGGGGCTTGGCGCCGTCTCGACCGAGAACGTCGTGCCGGTCGCAAAAGGGGGCACTGGCGGGACTACTCAGTCTGCCGCTCGCAGCGGCATCGGTGCGCTAGGTGCTGGGGATTGGGGGATTGGCGGGGCCGCTCTGGCCGCCCCTGGCGCTATAAGCGCGCTAAGTGCAACCCAATTCTTCTCAACAAGTGCGGCGGCCACCGATGCACCGATTGGGGCAGGGACGTCAACCGGCCAGGGCTACGGCGTTCGCATCCAGCATGCGAATGCCTCGTTTGGGTTTGAGGACTGGACCCAGCTGGTCACCAACCGCAGATTCTTCCGCGTAAAAGCGTCGGGAACTTATCAACCTTGGGTGGAGCTGTATCACACCGGCAACACGACACGTGGCTCAGGCGGCGCCCTTTCGGCGGCCTCTCCAATTGTACGCATCGCTGATGTCTCCTTGACTGAACGGCGGGACCTTCAGGAACAAGCCTTTGAGCCGGCTGGCGTCTGGGGTGTCGCCAACGATGAAGCGCGAGGTGTTGAAGTCGTCCGGCTTGATGTGGGCGTCTATCAGGTCAGCGGCAGTCTTGGCCTGGCGTCTGAGGGCTGGCGAACGCAAGACCCTTGTTCTCCGGATGGTGGACGCGCCCTTGGCGTGACAACCAGCGAGCAGACTGAGGATGGCGTTGTGACCATCCGGCTGTTCAAGCAGCGCTGGACGCTGTCTGAGGATGGCGAGATGGTCCCTGGGTTAGGCGCTCCAATGGATGTCCCGCTGAACAGCTGGATTGATGTTCGTCTCGACATGCCAGAGTCCGAGGCCCCACCAGAGCTACCGCCAATCAACGAATAGCAGCCCGCCAATGAGCGGGCATTTTTTTGCCTGGAGAAACCATGGCCAGACTCACCGAAGCCCAGGCCGGAGGCGCGAACGTGCTCCGGTTTCTGGATCTGATCGCTTTTTCTGAAGGCACCTCAACCGTCCGGGCAAGCGACGACGGATACAACGTCCTGTACGGCGGCGGCCTGTTCCAAGGCTATGCCGACCATCCGCGTAAAAAGCTGACCTTTCCAATCAACGGCAAGCCTGTCACCAGCACGGCGGCTGGGCGGTACCAGTTGCTCGAGCGTTACTGGGATGCGTACCGGGTCAGCCTTCGCCTGGCGGGCGGGTTCACGCCGGAGAACCAGGACCGAATCGCGTTGCAGCAGATTCGAGAGCGCAAGGCCCTGGATGACATCAAGGCAGGCCGCATCCAGCAGGCCATCTCCAAGTGCTCCAACATCTGGGCCAGTTTCCCGGGCAACACCTATGGGCAGAACCCGCACCGCCTGGACAAGCTACTGACCCAGTGGCATAAGCTCGGCGGGGTGCTGCCGTGAGTTGGCTCGGTGCGGTACCGGCCTGGTGCTGGTGGCTGATTGCTCTGGTGCTGGTCGCCGGCGGCCAACAGTACCGGGTCGTGGTCGCTCAGGGAGCGACCGATGCCATACGCAGCGATCTCGCGAGTTACCGGCTTGAGGTGTCAGAGCGCGACCGGCGCGCCGCAGCACAGGCAAGGCAGGAAGAACAACGACGCGCCCAGGCGCAGGAGGAGGCGAGAGCACATGCCCAGGAAGAAAGAACGATTGTTGATGCTGGCGCTGCTGGCGCCGATGCTGCTGGCAAGCGGCTGCGCAACCAAGGTGCCGAGCTCGCCGCCGCCGTCAGTTGCTCCGGCCCGGATACCGCCGCTATCGCCCGAGGCCAGACAGCCACCCGCGCCGCCATGGTGCTCTCCGACCTGCTCGCACGGGCTGACGAACGAGCGGGAGAACTGGCGGAGGCTTTTGACAGATCCCTGATAGCGGGGAGGCAATGCGAACTTGAATATGATTCGCTGTCCCGTGCCACTCGGTAGCCTGTTGTCAGGCTCTACCTACCTCTCATTACAATTTCAAAACTTTCTAACTGTGTTTCAGAAACTCTATCTTTGAATGCCTCTTCTCCAACTATCTTAATCATGCGGCTGCAAATTGCGGAGTATTTGTCTATCCAGTAAAATTTTTCTAGATCCCCTAGCCAGTGATTGTCTTTTTTGGTTGAAGGAATATCCCTGGAAAGATCGATATAGTGACGAATTGAATGGGTTAGGATGGCGATGTTGTGTAGTAGTGGTAAAAAAATCATTCGGGAGCTTTCATTTGCTTGAATGTTGTTGTTGGATAAGTCGTATACCACTTTTCTTAATGGAGCTCCCAGATATTTTTCGCCGTGGCAATCGTTATAGAAAGGCTGGTTTAGTAGCAGCTCGAGCTGTGTGTCTAGTATTTCTATAGCCTCTCGAGCAAGTGTTAGCTTAAGCTGGTGACCGGTTGATGATAGTCCGATATAAACCATGTATGCTGCCAGTAGCGATGCTGCCGGTGCAATGATCCCTCCGATATAAGAACCGAATCCTCCCCAATCTTGATTATTTGAACTGATTTCGAGGTTTCCAGCTGTATACATCCTTGTTAAATAAGCTGCAACAGCTATGGCGGATACGATGCCAAATGCCCCAAAAGCTTGTTGGACTTTTTTCAATTTTCCTCCTTGTTACTTCTTGCTGAGCCAGATCTGGTTGGCGCTTTGTTCATTGCACACGTAGTACGCTGCCTAAAAAGCGGGGCGTGAGCGACGCCCCGGGATCCAGCATTTGTGCGTCGATGGTGCGGTGCGGTGCGGATGCGGTGCCGCTCCCCGAAATTCGCGATCCCGCCTTGTGCAACTGCTGGCCCCCACAACACCGACAGCCAGGAGGTGCTGGTGCGAGCTCTACTTGCTGAGCGCTGGCAGCGGATCGGGCACGAGAAGGAGCTGGAAGCAGCGACAGGAGCCTGCCGATGATTTCTGTTAAGATTTTCTGCGTCGATGAAGAGTAAACAAGGCCGGCTTCGATCTGTCATTGGGGGTCATGATTGAGGCTACATGGTCCTTGATTGCTTCGAATCCTGCCTCGGTAAGAGCGTTGTATCCCCCGCGCACCTTTCGCAAATCACCACTGGCTATCAGTGCTTCAATATCTGGGTAGTTCGACATCTTGGCCAATGCCTCAAGGTACTGCGCGCGCATCTCATCTGTAGTTTTCATGGATCAGGCTCCAAGCCATGCTGCCGCCTGCCTGTGCTGGCGTACTGCTTCCAGCCTATCAGTAAACCTGGGGGAATTTTGGGGGAATTAATCCCCCGAAAGTTGTGGAATGCTGTTGTGTCACGTTGCGTTGAACTGATTGATTTTATTGAGATTTATAAATTTCTATCAAAAAAATATGAGGCCAGAAACGGATTCGAAATCCGTTGTACTGGCAACAGTACCTAGGGTTCAAATCCCTATCTCTCCGCCATACAAGATGAAGCCCCTGGGAACGAAAGTTTCCAGGGGTTTTTTCGTTGCGCCTTATTTTTTCATCATCCCCAATTCAGCATCATCCAGCAGCGCCTTGGCCATCGCACTCAGGTAGTGCGAGGCCCAGATCAGTTTCTGGTCGCCGTCCATCAGGCCGGTGATGATCAGGTCGCGGACGTAGCCCATCA
>RCUS01000216.1_pt1 | contig 42580 bp, 36 predicted proteins | sample 2166221 | NCBI WGS metagenome assembly RCUS01 (sample SAMN09932758, study PRJNA488358) | compost metagenome | isolation source: compost soil in cyclohexanecarboxylic | place: Germany: Experimental Botanical Garden
CAGCAGATTAACGAAGCTTCGCAGACTCGGGAGCAGGCGGTCGCTTATGTAGAAGAGCAGAAGCAGGCGCTCCAGGATGCGCGCAAGGAAGCTTACGACATCATCGAGCAATCCAGACAGACGAGTACGAAGCAAACCGAACAGCTCCTCGAGCAGGCCAAGTCGGAAGCGGCCCGCATCAAGGAAGAAGCTGTGCGCGATATTCAGAACGAGAAGAACAAAGCCGTCGAGGCGCTGCGCAGCGAGCTCGGTTCGGCTTCCGTCAAAATCGCATCCAAGCTGCTTGAGAAGGAAGTCAGCTCGGACGCCGCGCAGGAGGAACTCGTTGATCAATACCTCAAAGAGGTTGGGGGCAGATCATGAGTCAGGATGCGGTAGTTGCCAAGAGATACGCGAAGGCTTTGTTCGAGGTAGCCTTGGAGGAGAACAAGACGCTGGAAGTGGAAGAGGAGCTGAAGGCTCTCGTATCCGCGCTGGCATCCGATTCCGACCTCGGCCGGTTCATCAGCACCCCGAAAATCTCCGGGGAAGACAAGCTGGCCGTGCTCAAGAAGGCGCTGGAAGGCAAACTGTCGAGCGTTGTGATCAATACGCTTGAGCTCCTGGTGGAGCGCGGCAGAATGAGCATCCTGGCCGAACTTCTGGACAGCTATATCAAGATCGAAGGCGAGAGCCTTGGCCTCGCCGACGCTACCGTGTACTCCACATTTGAACTGGACGAACGGGAGCTTAACGCTGTTGCCGAAGAGTTCGGCGCCTTGTCCGGCCGCAAAATCCGTGCAACGAATGTTATCGACAAGAGCCTGCTCGGGGGACTTAAGGTTGTTATCGGCGATACGCTGTATGACGGCAGCCTCTCCGGCAAGCTGGAACGTCTGGAAAAATCCTTTAACGATAAGCACAGAAGATAGGGGTGAGCGTACTTGAGCATCAGACCTGAAGAAATCAGCACTTTGATTAAAAGTCAGATCGAGCAGTATAAATCCGATATAGAAGTAGCCGAAATCGGAACCGTTATTCAAGTTGGCGACGGGATCGCCCGTGTATACGGTCTGGAAAATGCAATGGCCGGCGAACTGCTGGAGTTCTCCAACGGCGTCGTAGGCATGGCGCTCAATTTGGAAGAAAGCAACGTCGGTGTCGTTATCCTCGGCGAGTACACCGAAATCCGTGAAGGCGACCAAGTGAAGCGTACGGGACGCATCATGCAGGTTCCAGTAGGCGAAGCTCTTCTGGGACGCGTCGTGAACCCGCTCGGTCAGCCGCTGGACGGCAAAGGTCCGATTGAAACGACGGAATTCCGTCCGGTCGAGAACAACGCTCCTGGCGTTATCGATCGTAAGTCGGTACATGAGCCAATGCAGACTGGTCTGAAAGCCATCGACTCGATGGTTCCGATCGGCCGCGGACAACGCGAACTGATTATCGGCGACCGTCAAACCGGTAAAACCGCGATCGCGATCGACGCGATCATCAACCAAAAGGGCAACGGCATGAAATGTATCTACGTTGCCATCGGACAAAAACAATCCACAGTAGCACAGGTTGTCGAAACGCTGCGCCGCCACGGCGCGCTTGATTACACGATCGTCGTTACCGCTTCGGCTTCCGAGCCGTCGCCGTTGCTCTACATCGCTCCGTATGCGGGCTGCGCAATGGGCGAGTACTTCATGTACAAGGGCGAGCATGTTCTCGTTATCTATGATGACTTGTCCAAGCAAGCTGCGGCTTACCGCGAATTGTCCCTGCTGCTCCGCCGTCCTCCGGGCCGTGAAGCATTCCCAGGCGACGTCTTCTATCTGCATTCCCGCCTTCTGGAACGCGCAGCCAAGCTGAGCGACGCACTCGGCGGCGGTTCGCTGACGGCTCTGCCGTTCATCGAAACCCAGGCTTCCGACGTATCGGCATACATCCCGACCAACGTAATTTCCATCACGGACGGCCAGATCTTCCTGGAATCCGATCTCTTCTACTCCGGCCAGCGTCCGGCTATCAACGTCGGTATCTCCGTATCCCGCGTAGGCGGTTCCGCGCAGATCAAGGCCATGAAGAAGGTTGCCGGTTCGCTCCGTCTGGACCTTGCCCAGTACCGCGAGCTGCAGGCTTTTGCCCAGTTCGGTTCCGATCTGGATAAATCCACCCAGGCCCGTCTGAACCGCGGCGCGCGGATGATGGAAATCCTGAAGCAGGGTGTCAACCAGCCTCTGTCCGTCGAACATCAGGTTATCAGCTTGTACACGGCGGTTAAGGGTTTCCTGGATGATATCCCGGTTAAGGACGTTAAACGCTTCGAAAGAGAATTCCTCTCCTACATGGACAGTAATGTGCCGCAAGTGGCCGCTTCCATTACGGAAACGAAGGACCTGACTGCTGATAACGAGAATGCCCTCAAGGCTGCGATCGAACAGTTCAAAAAGAGCTTCGCCACCAGCTGATTCTAGTCTGGTGCGAATGACATAAAAGCTGGAAACCGGGCCGACTGACCGTCTGTCCGGTGGTGTGGCGAGGCCGACCGTTTCGGCCTCAGCCCAAAAGCTACAAACATATGCTTACGAAGTCAGCTTTGGCCCGCCAAAGTACAGATTATGCTTACGATGCCATTTGGCTTCGCCAAAGGCACAGATTACGCTTTCGAAGTCAGCTTTGGCTTCGCCAAAGCTTATAGGTGGTGAAAATCATGGCAAGAAGCATGCGTGATATCAAGCGTCAAATCAAAAGCGTCCAGAACACGAGACAAATCACCAAAGCGATGGAAATGGTCGCCGCCTCCAAGCTGAGAAAAGCACAGGAGAAGGCGGAAGCAGCCCGCCCCTATTCGCAGAAGCTGAAAGAAGTCGTGTCGAATATCGCGGCCGGAACGAACGGTGTCAAGCATCCGATGCTGGTGAGCCGTCCTGTTAAAAAGACCGGCTATATTGTAGTCACTTCGGACCGCGGTCTCGCAGGGGGTTACAACGCCAATATCTTGCGTAAAGTGACGACTCTGATCCATGAGCGCCATAAATCGGCTGATGAGTACGGGATTTTCGTCATCGGACGCAAGGGCCGCGACCATCTCAAACGCCGGAACTATCCGATCGTCGAGGAAGTCACCGAGCTTTCCGATACGCCTTCCTTCGCCGACATCAAGTCGATTGCCTATTCGGCAGTTGGCCAGTTCGAGCAGGGGCAGTTCGACGAAATCTACATCTGCTATAATGTGTTCGTAAATCCGATTAGCCAAGTTCCGACAGTGGAACGTCTGCTTCCTATGGACAGCGTAGGCGAGGCGGCAAAAGACAGCCAGACGCACGAGCTGAAGGCAGGCTATGAATATGAGCCTTCGCCTGAAGGTGTGCTGGAAGTGCTGCTTCCGAAATATGCGGAGACGCTGATCTACAGCGCGATTCTGGACGGCAAGGCGAGTGAGCTTGGCGCGAAGATGACCGCGATGGGCAGCGCAACCAAGAATGCATCGAAGATGATCGGCAATCTGACGTTGACCTACAACCGTGCCCGCCAGGCAGCGATTACCCAGGAAATAACCGAAATCGTTGCTGGTGCGAACGCGCAGTCTTAAGACAGACCGGCAAGGCGTTGCCGCTTAAGGGTTATGACTTTTTCCACAGACGGAAGCCCTCCTCTTTCAGAGGAAGACGAAACCGTTTCTTTTATTGAGGTAACAGTTTTCAAGGAGGGAAACATAGATGAACGTAGGACGCGTAGTAAGCATTATGGGTCCGGTTGTCGACATTGAGTTTCAGCGCGGACAGCTGCCTGAAATTTTCAATGCAGTCAAAATCGGAGCCAGCGCAGAGCATGGACGCGATAAAGAGCTGACCCTGGAAGTGTCCAATCATCTGGGCGACAATCTGGTTCGTTGTATCGCCATGTCCTCCACGGACGGACTGGTCCGCGGCGTGGATGCGATAGATCAAGGAGCTCCGATTTCCGTTCCCGTTGGCGATATTACACTCGGCCGGGTATTTAACGTACTGGGCGATGCGATTGATAACGGTGAACCAATCGGTGCAGCTCAGAAGAATCCAATCCACCGCACAGCTCCGACCTTTGACGAGCTGTCGACGCAAGCTGAAATCCTGGAGACTGGCATCAAGGTTATCGACCTGCTCGCACCTTACGCCAAGGGCGGTAAGATCGGCCTGTTCGGCGGTGCCGGCGTAGGCAAGACCGTAACGATCCAGGAATTGATCAACAATATCGCCCAGGAACATGGCGGTATTTCCGTATTCGCGGGTGTTGGCGAACGTACCCGTGAAGGGAATGACCTTTACGGTGAAATGACCGAGTCCGGCGTTATCAAGAAGACGGCGATGGTGTTCGGACAGATGAACGAACCGCCAGGCGCGCGTCTGCGCGTAGCGCTGACGGGTCTGACCATGGCGGAATACTTCCGCGATGTGGAAGGCCGCGATACGCTGCTCTTCATCGACAACATCTTCCGCTTCACGCAAGCGGGCTCCGAAGTATCCGCTCTGCTCGGCCGCATGCCGTCCGCGGTAGGTTACCAGCCTACGCTGGCAACGGAAATGGGTCAGCTGCAAGAACGGATCACTTCCACCAAGAAAGGCTCGGTTACTTCGATCCAGGCGATTTACGTGCCGGCGGATGACTATACCGACCCGGCTCCGGCGACGGCGTTCGCTCACTTGGATGCGACGACCAACCTGGAACGTAAAATCTCTGAAAAAGGCATTTTCCCGGCCGTTGACCCGCTGGCATCCAGCTCGCGTATTCTGGCGCCGGAAATTGTCGGAGAAGAGCATTACAATGTAGCTCAGGGCGTGAAGCAGCTGCTTCAGCGCTACACCGAGCTTCAGGATATTATCGCCATCCTCGGTATGGATGAGCTGAGTGAGGAAGATAAGCTGATTGTGGCCCGTGCCCGTAAAGTGGAACGCTTCCTGTCGCAGCCTTTCCACGTTGCCGAACAGTTTACTGGCTTCAAGGGCGCTTACGTGCCGATCAAGGAAACAGTCCGCAGCTTCAAAGAAATTCTGGAAGGTAAGCACGACGATCTTCCGGAAGCCGCGTTCCTGTTCGTAGGTACAATCGAGCAAGCGGTGGAGAAGGCCAAAACGCTGTAACCTGAAGGGTTGAGGAGGATTTCGAAGTGAACACTTTTATGTTGGAAATTGTCACGCCGGATCACCTCGTATACGCCAAGCAGGTATACAGCTTGACCGTACGGGGAGCAGAAGGCGATCTGGGCATTCTGCCCGGGCATGTTCCGCTTGTGACTCCGCTTCAGGTAGCGCCGATGACCATCAAATCGGATGCCGGCGTGACCACGGTCGCCGTTCACGGCGGGTTCATTGAAGTGCATAAGGATAAAGTGACCGTACTGGCGGAAAGCGCCGAGCTTCCCAGCGATATCGATCTCGAGCGCGCCGAAGCCGCCAAGGAGCGCGCCCAGCGCCGCCTGCAGGTTCGAGGCAAGCAGGACGAAATTGATCACCGCCGGGCTGAACTAGCGCTGCAGCGCGCGGTTACACGGATTAAGGTGTCCACCAGTAAAGGACAGCAATAAATGTAAAGAGCAGATCGGACTATGTCCGGCCTGCTCTTTTTTTTACATGTCAAATGTGTTCGTTATAAGAAATTTCTCGTTCGCAATATGACCTCAACAAATGTCAAAGCTCTAACAAACGGTGTCATTTTGTAACTTCCTGGAGGACAGCGGATATGATAGCGTTTTATTGGAGATTTTAACGAAAAAAATTGTAAAAGGACTGGATTCTTTTCCACTACGCAAGTATGATATAAGAGTCGATTTCCAAGGGCGATACCGTCTGGGGGGTTAGGATGGATAATCTCGTAAATGCAGATTTAACCGGCTCGATCGGAATCAGCGGTCTGCTGTCACTGGCCGTCTCGCTGATATGTGTTGCGATATCATGGTGGGCTCTGCAGAACTTTAAGCTGGAGTTATTCATAAGATATCCCAAGAGTCCGCAAGGACGGCTGCTGCATCTGCTGCTAGCTATTGTGCTGGGGCATTTTGTAGCGGGCTTTCTGCTGGATTATCTGGGATACAGCGCCCAAATCCGCCATATGTTTTGACGGAAGACGGTTCGGTTATTAATGTCGTAGACCGAATTCGCCAAGAACTGCCGCATAATAACATTTTTTTTGACAAAACTTAAATTAACAGAGATCCCAAGGATCAACACCTGAAGGTGTCCTTTATGGCACCGCACATGTTTCGCGTATCGTGTATATTGTGAAATAGAAGGGTTTTTCAGGTCAAATCCGGGATCAGACAGCGGAAATCGATGTAAGACAGTCAAATTGATTATTACCTTAACTTTTTACCTTCAAAAATTAAACAAGCAAGGATATGAAGAATGGCATGCAGGTCAGTGAAAATAATGGACGCGGAGGGAACCCAAAAATGAGCAAATTTATCGTCCGCGGTGGCAACCGATTGACCGGGAGCGTTAAAGTAAGCGGCGCTAAAAATTCCGTACTACCGATCATAGCCGCCTCTCTGTTGGCAGAAGAAGGAGAAAGCGTCATTGTCGACGCACCTCCGCTGGATGATGTAATGACGATCAGCAAAGTACTGGAATCTCTGGGGGCGGGAGTTACATATCATGATGATATTATCCAGGTAGATGCCCGAACGATCTCTACCTGCGAGGCGCCATACGAGTGGGTGCGCAAGATGCGTGCTTCTTTTCTTGTCATGGGACCTCTTCTGTCCCGAATGGGCCGTACGAGAATTTCTCTGCCCGGCGGCTGCGCGATCGGTACGCGTCCAATCGACCAGCATTTGAAGGGCTTTGAAGCGCTCGGAGCCGAGATTAATTTGGGTCAGGGCTACATTGAAGCCAAGAGCAACGGGCGTCTGCGCGGAGCGAAGATCTACCTGGACGTCGCCAGCGTGGGCGCAACGGAGAATATTATGATGGCCGCTTCTCTGGCAGAAGGCGTAACGACAATCGAGAATGCCGCCAAAGAGCCTGAGATCGTGGATCTGGCCAATTACCTGAATAGCATGGGAGCTGTTGTACGCGGTGCCGGAACGGGAGTGATCCGGATTGAAGGCGTAGAGCGTCTGCATGGGGTTAGACATCATGTGATTCCGGACCGGATCGAAGCCGGGACCTATATGGCGGCAGCCGCCATTACAGGTGGCGATGTGTTCGTTGAGGGCGCAATCGCCGATCATCTCGGACCTGTCATTGCCAAAATGGAGGAAATGGGCGTCACCATTATCCCGAGCGATAACGGCATCCGCGTCATCAGCGACAAGCCGCTGAAGGCTGTAGATGTGAAGACTCTGCCATACCCGGGCTTTCCGACAGATATGCAGTCGCAGATGATGGCGCTTCTGCTCCGCTCGGAGGGAACGAGCGTCGTTACGGAGACGGTCTTTGAGAACCGTTTCATGCATGTCGAAGAGTTCCAGCATATGAATGCCGAGATCAAAGTCGAGGGCCGCACGGCAATTGTCACCGGAAACGCCCGTCTCGTCGGAGCCAAAGTGTGCGCAACAGATCTGCGCGCCGGTGCCGCCCTGATTCTTGCCGGTCTCGTAGCCGATGGTACGACGGAGGTAAGCGGGACCCATCATATCGACCGGGGTTATGTCCACCTGGCGGAGAAGCTGTCGGGTCTTGGCGCTGACATCTGGCGCGTATCGCTGGAAGACAGCCTTCCGGAAGCCGCAAAGGAAGAAACGGCCAAAGCCGAGCCTTCCCGGGCCGCATCGCTGAAGGAAGAAACGCCGGGACGTTTCCAGATACAGCCGAGCTGGGTGTAAGCTGGAGCTGATTCGCTTTAGGCTTATGGGAGCTCACTCATTCGGTCGATCTTCAATCGGTCTAATATACTAACCGTTAGTAACCGAAATTATTCTATTTACGGAAGTCCGGCTTCGGCCGGGCTTCTTTTTCATGTTCTTAGTTTCTCAAAGAGATTATAGATCCGGCACCTTAAAATCCCCTGAAATACTCCGCTGCCGGGGGCTGGAAACTCCGTCTTTCTTTCAATCTGCCGTTCTAGCAATGTGGCGGGGCTCATATCCTATCTTGAGCACAGAGAACAAGGGAGGCGGAAGAAATGAAAGATTTCCGGTCCTGGTCCCTTCGGGCTGCCCGGAAGCTCCGGCGGCGCAGGCTTCGCCTCGGCCGGCGCCGCCAGGGCACGCGGCGCCGAAGCCGGCTTGCGGCCGCCGCCTGGCTGGCCGCGCCGCTGCTTGCCGGGCTGCTGCTGCCGCTCGCCGTGGTGCATCTGCACCACGGCACGGCGCCCGCAGGGCCCGGCGGCCCGAAGCCCGCCGCCTCGGCCGCGGCGGGACCTTCAGCTGCGCCTGAGGCCGCGCAGCCGAAGGTGTCCGTGTATTTGTCCGCCACCGGACAAATCGAGAGACTGCCGCTGGAGGACTACGTCACCGGCGTAGTGGCGGCCGAAATGCCGGCCAGCTTTGAGCTTGAAGCGCTCAAAGCCCAGGCCGTCGCGGCCCGCACCTTTATTGTGCGCCGGCTGCTGGCCGGCGACCACAGCGGCGTTCCCGAAGGAGCCGCCGATGTGATGGATACGGTCGCCCATCAGGCTTACCTGTCATCGGCCGAGCTGGAACGCCGGTTCACGAAGGCTGGCCGGCCGGGCGACCTGGCCAAGCTCCGCCGCGCGACGGTGGAGACGCGCGGCGTGGTGATGACCTATCAGGGTGCGCCGATCACGGCATCCTTCTTCTCTTCCAGCGGAGGGTACACCGAGAACTCCGAGGATTACTGGAAGAATGCCGTTCCGTATTTGCGCAGCGTAGCGAGCCCTTGGGACCGCGAGGTGAATCCGCAGCTTGCGGCGACCGCCACCTTCAGCCCGGCGGAGCTGCGGGAGAAGCTGGGCGTGAGCGGTTACCTGCAAGGCGCAAGCGAAGCCGCTATGGCAGAACAGGGTGCGGGGCTGAGACCGGTGCCGCTCGCGGCTGAGCAGGGGGACTCCGGAATGCCCGTTATAAAGGTTCTGTCGGTGACCGCAGGACACCGGGTGAGAGAGATTTCGATAGATGGCAAGATCTTCACCGGCCGGGAGATCCGGGAGAAGCTCGGGCTTCGTTCCAGCCAGTTCACCTGGACGATCAAGAACGGGAACATTGCCATTACAACTTACGGCAGCGGCCACGGTGTCGGAATGAGCCAGTGGGGAGCTGACGGCATGGCCAAAGAAGGCGCCACGGCGACCCAGATTCTCAAACACTACTACAGCGGTATTTCGTTCGCGCAAGTCTCAACTCTTTTGAAAAAATAAAGTGAAAGAAACGTATAAAAGCAGATACCCCGGTAACACTGGTTACTGAGGTGATAGCAAATGAATGAACAAAACAAAAATCAACCATCCCATGAAGATTCTCTCAAAACCAATTCGGGAGAAACGAGCCACAAGCCTTCTTCATGGAACAGACTGTTCAGAAAACGCTGGGTATTTCCCGCAGTCTACACGGCAGCAGCGGCAATCATACTAACCTTGGTGTGGGTCTATCAGGATGCCGGCCATAAGCCGCTTTCGACAGACACTGCAGCCGTTGTTACGGATGATGTCAGCGGGGGAGCTCAGAAGGCTGCTCAAGGCGACGCCAAGGATCCGAATGCGCTGGAGGTAACTGCAACAGCTGAAAGTCTGGCATGGCCGGTAGCCGATCCCGCAAGTGTGGAGATTGTGAAGCCGTACTATGACGAGAAGGGCACGGAGCAGAATCACATCGAGGCCATGGTGCAGAGCGGCGATACGTTCACGCCCAATACCGGCATCGACCTGGCTCGCCAGGACAACAAGACGTTTGACGTGAAGGCTGCTGTCAGCGGTGAAGTTACCCGGGTGGAAGATGTTCCGACGCTCGGAACTGTAATCGAAGTCGATCAGGGCAATCTGAAGACGGTCTATCAAAGCCTTGGAGATGCCAAGGTGAAGCAGGGCGACCAGGTGAAGCAGGGCGATACACTTGCAAGCGCTGGCCGCAACGAGGTGGAGAAGGATCTGGGCAACCACGTTCATTTCGAAGTATACCAAGACAGTAAGCTTGTGAATCCATCTGATCTGCTTCCGCAAAAATAACGATGAACCGCCTAGCGGCGGGACCTACGGTCCCTCCGCTTTTTTTATACCCATACTTAGGACATCCTTCCCATCCTTTAACAGTGTTCTGGTACGGTTGTCCCGGAAATAAAATGGTGATTCCCCGGCCCGTCCTCCCGGTAAACCGCGAATATATAGGCCCGCCCCTCATATAATGTACCAAACTATCCACAGTTGGGAGGCGGGAGCGTGCATGATTACATCAAGGAACGTACCATAAAGATCGGACGCTGCATCGTGGAAACCAGGCATACGGTCCGGACGATAGCCAAAGAATTCGGCGTTTCCAAGAGCACGGTGCATAAAGATTTGACCGAGCGGCTGCCGGAAATCAATCCTGATCTTGCCGATCAGGTGAAACACATTTTGGAGTATCACAAATCGATCCGCCATCTTCGGGGGGGAGAGGCTACAAAAATCAAATATAAAAAAAACACCGGAAAGAAACGGGAGGTAGCAGTTGCGGCGAAACCCTGACATCATGCGGATTTTAAGGTGATTTTAAGGCAAAATTGCATTGTATTTACCCCCTAAAGTATGGTAGTTTTAAAGTTGGTATCAAACCGTCGATTTGATCTAAAATAATACTTTGGGGGCTCTTTTATTATGCTTAGCAAGGACATCGGAATCGATCTCGGCACTGCCAATGTGCTTATTCATGTTAAAGGAAAGGGAGTCGTTCTCGATGAGCCTTCAGTAGTAACGCTGGAAAGCGATACGAAAAAGGTCCTTGCAGTAGGAGAGCAGGCCAGACGCATGGTAGGCCGTACCCCTGGCAACATCTCAACCATTCGTCCGCTCCGGGACGGCGTTATCGCCGATTTTGAGATCACGGAGACGATGCTGAAGTACTTCATCGACCGCGTCGGGGGACGGAGCTGGTATTCGCGTCCGCGCATTTTGATCTGCGCACCTACGAATATCACCTCTGTTGAGCAGAAGTCCATCCGGGAAGCGGCCGAACGCAGCGGAGCCAAGGAAGTCTTCATGGAAGAGGAGCCGAAAGCCGCCGCAATCGGAGCGGGCATGGATATTTATCAACCGAGTGGAAATATGGTCGTCGACATCGGCGGCGGAACGACGGATGTAGCCGTGCTCTCTATGGGCGACGTCGTTACCGCCTCCTCCATTAAAATCGCGGGGGACAAGTTTGACGAGGCCATTTTAAAATATATCAAGTCGAAATATAAGCTGCTGATCGGCGAGCGCACGGCGGAAGACATCAAGCTGAATATCGGCAATGTCCGCCCCGGCGGAACGCAGGCCGAGATGGATATCCGCGGCCGCGATATGGTAAGCGGTCTGCCCCAGACGCTGACCATCAGCTCGGCCGAGGTGCAGGAGGCGCTGTGGGATCCGGTATCGTCCATCGTGGTTGCCGCGAAGACCGTGCTGGAACGGACGCCGCCGGAGCTGTCGGCAGATATTATTGACCGTGGCGTTGTGCTGACCGGGGGCGGAGCACTGCTGACCGGGCTGGACGAGCTGCTTGCCGAAGAGCTTCATGTTCCGGTATGGGTGGCGGAAGATCCGATGCACTGTGTGGTGAAGGGCACGGGAATTATGCTCGATCATTTGGACAGAGTTGTTAAGAAAAAGTTCTAAACCGCCGATATAAAGGTAAAGGTTTGAAATCGGAAGTTCGTTTTAGGCCTAAGGAAGGAGACACGCCTTTATGATCAGAGGTTTATACACGGCAGCTGCCGGAATGGTGACGGAGCAGCGCCGGCACGATACGGCTACCCAGAATATCGCCAACATAAACACAACCGGATACAAGCAGGTCGAAAGCTTGAACCATTCGTTTCCGGAGGTGCTTATCTCCGCAATGCAGAACGGAACGACGAAGTCGATCGGCAAGCTGAACACGGGTGTTTTTGCGGAGCAGTCCATGTCGAAGTTTCTTCAGGGCGATCTGGTCAACACGACCAAGACGACGGACTTTGCGTTGTCCAGCGATCTGAGTGTCACCGATCCCGCTACCGGACAGAACATCGTATTCGATCAATCAGGCAAATATATAAATGCGCAGGGCCAGGTCACTTACCAGCCTCAGGCATTCTTTACGGTTCAGGATACAGACGGCAATCAGTTGTACACACGCAATGGCTCCTTCACGGTTGATTCCACCGGCAACCTCTTAAGCTCGGCAGGCTACAAGGTGCTTGGCGCGAACGGCCAGCCGGTCAATGTCGGCGCTCTCCGTTCAGTGGACGACCTTCGCGTGGATGACGCGGGACGAGTCGTGAATGCAGCGACGGGAACCGATACCGGCATCCGCCTGGGCGTCAGCATCGTAACTAATCCGCAAAATCTGGTGCGTGACGGCAACGGGGTGTTCCACGCAGACGATCCGGCTACGGCGGGCATCCGCTATGCGGCGGCTGGAGACAATGTTCAAGTGCGTCAGGGCTACATTGAGGGCTCGAATGTCGATGTCACTCAGGTTACTGTGGATCTGAATGCGGCCTATCGGGCCTATGAAGCGAATCAGAAGGTGGTTCAATTCTACGACAGCACACTGGACAAGGCCGTCAACAGCGTCGGCAGAGTATAGGGGGAAGATTAACCGATGAATAACTCGACAATCGGCGCAGCCGTAACGATGGCCACCCTTCAGCAGCGTCTGGATTTGATTGCGGACAACATCGCGAATATGAACACAGCAGGGTACAAGAGCAAGGAAGGCTCCTTCGAGGATGTGCTGACACGTGTGCAGCAGCAGTCCAAGGATTACGATTTGGAAGGCCGCAGCACGCCTCTCGGATATGACCTGGGCTTCGGCGTACGGATTCCCCAAATTACAACAAGCTGGGAACAGGGCGCGATGCTGGAGACCGGCAAGCCAAGCGATCTGGCGATTCAGGGGGGCGGCCTGTTCGCGGTACAGGTGAATGGAGTTACGACATATACGCGGCAAGGCGATTTTCATTTTACGCCGGACAGTGCCAATCCGGACAAAATGGCCCTTGTGGATAATACCGGAAATCCGGTGCTGGATTCGACAGGGAATCCGTTATCCGTGCAGAAGGATTCCAGCGTGGCGTTTGATGAGAGCGGCAATGTGTGGTTGAAGAAAGGCGAGAACGAACCGGCGACGCGGGCGGGAAAATTGATGCTGGTCGAGCCGAAGAACGAAAACATGCTGCAAGCGGTGGACGGAGGTCGGTTCGTCCTGGCGGGCGGAGTTACGGCTGGACAAGCCTTCGTTCAGCGTCAGGCCGGGGAGGCTGGCGGACCCGCGATCCGGACCGGCTGGCTTGAACAGTCCAATGTCGATCTGAACAAGGAAATAACTGATATGATGCAGGTTCAGCGTGCTTATCAGCTTGCCGCCCGGGCCCTTAGTTCAAGTGACGCAATGCTCGGACTGGCCAATAGTATGAGCAAGCTATAATATGAGCAAGTAGGTGAGGCAATGAGCCGCCAGGGAGACGAGCGGTTGAAAGAAGAAGGACAATTGACTGAGGATAAGATGCCGGCCAGACGCAAACGGTCAAAATGGACTATAATTCAATGGTTTGTGATCCCTCTGCTGTTTCTGCTGGCTCTAGGCGGCGGCATGGCCGCCGGTTATGTGATTCTCGGCAAAAAAGAACTCAGCGATGTGTTCCAATGGAGCACATGGAAGCATGTATATGATTTGGTGTTTGCGCCTTGACATACGTTTTGAGCCTAAATAAGCATATGGAACTCCCTTGTACAAGGGAGTTTTCTTTTTTATACTGGAATATGTATAATGATGGGGAGCTTGGGATGGCAAAAGGGCCCTCTCTGCTTAATAAGCAGGAAGACCCCTTATCTTAACCTCCACTTCTGCAGCAGGTGAAGGATAACTATAATTCTTGCCCGGAGCTTTACTATTTATGCGTTCCGGCGAAGAATTAGGCGCTGCGCATGTTGAAGGCAGTAAGCCTTCGCATAGGTTCGGAAGGAGAATCGTATCATGCTGGATGTCAATCAGATTCAGGAAATTATCCCACATCGTCCCCCGTTTCTGCTGGTGGACAAGATCATTGAAATCGAGATGGGCGTGCGTGCTGTTGGCATTAAAAATGTCACCGTTAACGAGCCTTTCTTCGCAGGGCATTTTCCGGGATTTCCCGTGATGCCTGGCGTTCTGATTACGGAAGCTCTGGCACAGGTGGGAGCGGTGGCGATTCTGGGTGTTGAAGCCAACCGGGGGAAGATCGGTTTCCTGGCAGGGCTCGACGGTTTCCGGTTTCGCGGACAGGTCAGACCCGGAGACACACTCCGGCTTGAGGTTGAGATTACCCGCCTTAAGGGCAGCATCGGCAAAGGAAAAGCAGTTGCCAAAGTGGAAGACAAGGTTGTGGCCGAAGGCGAAATCATGTTTGCCTTATCCTGAACATTCATTGCCGCGGGATAAACCCTGCAAATGAGTGATTCAGGCGACGTTTGCAAGATGGCATTTTCATGCTCTGCTGATGTTGTGAAAATGGCATTCGTCTTATTAAATCAATCTTACGAAGGAGAGATTTACCTATGACCCAATTGAGTCCAAAAGCTGCGGAGACGCTGGAACGCTGGCTGCAGGATCCGTCGGTTGACGAGCCGACCAAGCAAGAACTGCGCGCTCTAAGCAATGATCCCAAAGAATTGGAAGAACGCTTTTACCGTGACCTGGAATTCGGTACCGGCGGTCTGCGCGGCGTTATCGGTGCAGGCAGCAACCGGATGAACCGTTATACCATCGCCAGAGCAACGCAGGGCTTCGCCAATTTCATTCTGGAAACACATAAAGGAGAAGGACTTCCTTCCATTGTCATCGCACATGACTCCCGCCGATTCTCACCGGAGTTCGCGCTTGAGACCGCGCTTGTGCTTGCCGGCAACGGAATCAAGGCTTATCTCTACCCATCGCTCCGTTCGACCCCCCAATTGTCCTTCAGTGTCCGTCATTTGAGCGCATCGGGCGGGGTTGTCATTACGGCGAGCCACAATCCGCCTGAATACAACGGCTACAAAGTCTATAACGGTCATGGCGGTCAGCTCGTTCCGGATGAAGCGGAGAAGGTGATCTCTTACATATTTAACATCGATTCCTTCAATGCCGTTAAGCGCACCACTCGCGAAGAGGCGGAAGCAGCCGGTCTGCTGGAATGGCTGGGCGAGAAAGAAGATGAGGCCTTTACGGATACGGTAGCAGCAGTCAGTGTCGGACGCGCCGATATCGCCGCAGGACTTGGCAGCAATTTCAAAATCGTCTATACGCCGCTGCATGGAACAGGCAATCTGCCGGTTCGGAGCGTGCTGACGAAAGTCGGATTCACCGAAGTTCACGTCGTGCCGGAGCAGGAACAGCCGGATTCGGAATTCTCCACGGTTAAGTCTCCGAACCCGGAAGAGCGGGAAGCTTTTACGCTGGCCATTAAGCTGGGCGAGGAACTCGGAGCTGATCTGCTAATCGGTACGGACCCTGACGCGGACCGCATGGGCGCTGTTGTACGGGATAATGAAGGCAAATTTGTTGTTCTGTCCGGCAACCAGTCCGGAGCTCTCATGATCCACTACTATCTGAGCCGTCTGCAGGAACAAGGCAAGCTGCCAAGCAACGGCGCGGTCGTCAAGACCATCGTGACCAGTGAAATGGGCGCAGCCGTTGCTTCCCATTATGGCGCTACCATATTCAACACGCTGACTGGCTTCAAATATATCGGCGAGAAGATGACGCAATTCGAAGCTTCGGGCGAATACACATATCTCTTCGGCTATGAGGAAAGCTATGGATACCTCGCAGGCAACTATGCCCGGGACAAGGATGCTGTTCTGGCCTCCATGCTGATTGCCGAGGCGGGCGCTTATTACAAAGCTAAAGGCAAGACGCTGTACGAAGTGCTTCAGGAGCTGTATGAACAGTTCGGATACTTCCTGGAGAGCCTGGAGTCCCGTACGCTGAAAGGCAAGGACGGGGTTGCCCAGATCCAGGGTATTATGAGCGACTGGCGGCAGAATCCGCCGAAGGAAATCGCCGGCGCTTCCGTCAGCGAGGTGCTCGATTACTCGGTCGGCCTGAACGGGCTTCCGAAAGAGAATGTGCTGAAATATTTGCTGTCCGACGGATCATGGTTCTGCCTGCGTCCTTCGGGAACAGAACCGAAGATCAAGGTTTACTTTGCCGTTCGAGGAGAGTCGCTGGATGACGCCAAGTCGAAGGTAGCCGCTCTCACTCAAGAGGTTATGGGGCGGGTAGACGGCAGTTCTAAGTAAAATTAGGAACCGGATAATGATAAAAGGGGAAACGGCTCCCCGGTCTTGAGATCGGGTGCATAGCCGTTTCTTTTTTCGGGGTCCTCTGGAGGTCGTTCACATGGGCGTGCGGATGGAATGCCGCTCCCGAGGGACTAGCCTTTACAGCGGATTCGTCAAGGAATGAGGAGGAAATGTTGGTGCAACAGAAATGGCAGCGTTGGAATGTAGGCGCTAGAAAGTGGCTCTGGCTCCTGGTTCTGATCGGGTTGCTTGGAGCACTTCCGGTGGTGGGCGATCGCCTGCAGACGGAGAAGTCGTCCAAGACCGTTGAGTTCGTATTTGATTACCGGGATTTGGTGGAAGCGGCCAGTTACCGTGCCAATCCGCAGGATTATATCTCCGATCAATTGAACCGGTTGAAAGAAGCGCGCATAGGCAGTATGGCCGTATACGAAAGCACGCTGGATGATTACCGGAGAGCCCGGAGAGTGATGTATTGGGGTGCGCAAGATATTGCGAACTTGACGGACAGCGTCATCCCGGAAAATGAGAATTATACGTACGTTCTGTTCACCAGCCGGGAGAACTACGATCAGCTCTCGCCTACGATCCGGGATACCTTTAACGGGCTGGGAATTACGACAGAGAATTGGAATTTCCGTGGACAGCAGGGCCTGATTATCCGGACACCTCTGGAAGATGCGCTGCTGAAGCCTTTGGCACCGGATGAAGCAACGCTGGACATGCTGAAAGCCAAGGGCTTCAGCATCGTGCCGAGACTGGTTGACTCCCTGCCATATAATGAAGAAAAAATGAACGAACTGATGGACCGTTTCAAAGCGCTCGGCGTTACCCGCGTGTTGTTCGAAGGTGATTCGGTTAAGGGCTTCAACGATGATGAGGACAAGCAGAGTCTGTCTTCATTCGCCAAGCTGCTGAAGGATCACGGAATCGGCGTGGCAACCATCGAGAATTTGAAACAGCAGCAGAAAGGATTCAACAAGCTTGCCTATATGCTGGATTATAACGTCGTCCGTCTGTATTCGCTGAGCGAAAAAGATTCGACGCTGAAGCCGGAGACGATTGTGGACCGGTTTGCGCTGGCAACCAAGGACCGGAATATCCGCATGCTCTATCTTAATACAGCTCCAACCCGAAATACGGCCAAAGCTGAAGTACAGGATTCGATCGATAACCTGATTACCAGCCTCACCGGACCTGACGGAGCGATCAGCAAGATCGAGAGCAACGGCTTTACGATAGGTACGGCTACCGCTTTTGATGTGGCGGATTCCTCTTATCAGCGTTATTTAAAGCTTGTCGCCGTGATCGGCGCCGTAGCGATGATTGCTCTTATGATTTCCTATTTCATTCCTTGGCTGACGCTGCCGGCCTGGATCGTCGGTCTTCTCGGAAGCGTGGGTCTGCTTCTGCTGAAGCCGGTGTTGTTCGAGCAGGCGCTTGCTCTCGCAGTGGCAATAAGCGCTCCGACCGTGGCTGTTGTCATGGCGGTCCGCAAGCTCAACGCATCGGGCCCGCCGCTGGCCAGTGAGTCGCAGGGCGGTACCGAACGAAGAGACCGCACTGTGGCGGCCTTTGCCGCAGCGAGCCCGCAGCGGCGTCTGCTGCAGAGCCTGATTCTCTATGTGAAGACTGCGGTGATTTCACTCAGTGCGGTGCCGTTTGTGATCGCGCTTCTGAACAACATCACCTACGCTCTTGTGCTCAACCAGTTCCGCGGCGTAAGCCTTCTTCATATTGCGCCAATCGGGCTGGTGGCGATTTATGTCCTGCTCTACCGAGGCGAGTTCACCCTGAACAAGACGGGCAAGCTGCTTCGGACGCCGATTACGCTTGCGATGGTTATTGCGGCCGCCGTGCTTGGCATTGTGGGCTTGTACTACTTGAGTCGGACCGGCAACAGCGGTACGGCGAGCTCCTACGAACTGGCCTTCCGGAACTTCATGGAGAATACCTTCGGCGTGCGTCCGCGAAGCAAGGAATTTTTGCTTGCCCACCCGATGATGGTGCTTGGAGCTTTCCTGGCGCTTAAATACCGGAAGGCCAATTACTTGATGATTGTGGCGGTTATCGGCCAGTTGTCGATGATCGATACCTTTGCCCATATTCATTCGCCTGTTCTGATCTCGCTTGTTCGCGGGTTGCTCGGTCTTGGTCTTGGAGTAATTTTGGGTGTGATTGCGGTATTTGTGTGGCAAATCGCGGAAGGATGTTGGAAACGATGGTCGCCTCTCCAAAAAAGATAGTCTTATCCGGATACTACGGCTTCCGCAACAGCGGGGATGAAGCGGTGCTTCAATCGATCCTGAATGCGCTGGAACGCCAATCCGAAGCGGCTGGAGTTCCGGTTGAACCGATTGTGCTGTCTATCGATCCGGCATGGACTTCATCGACATACGGCGTGCGGGCTGTTCACCGGATGAAGCTGTCCGAAGTGCGGAAGGCGATCGCGGAGAGCGATGGGTTGATCAGCGGCGGCGGGAGCCTGCTGCAGGATGTGACAAGTCCCAAATCCGTTCCTTATTATCTCGGTGTAATCAAGCTCGCCCAGTGGATGAAGAAGCCGACGTTCGTGTATGCCCAGGGCGTCGGTCCCGTTCAGCGCAAGCTGTTTCATTCCATGATTAAATCAGTCTTCCAAAAATGCTCGTACATCTCCGTACGCGATGAGCAGTCCAGAGATTTACTCTTGTCCATGGGAATCAAAAGGCCAGCGATAGAAGTTGTGCCGGATCCGGTTATGGGCCTTTCTGCTCCAAAGACCGGTGCGGAAGAAGCGTCCGGATTCGGGCGTGCGGAAACTTCCGCGAAGTCTGAGCTTCCTGTTATCGGCGTTTCGGTGCGGTTCTGGGAAAAGGACCGGAAGGAGCTGGATGCCATTGCCGAAGGGCTTCGGCAGGTGTGTGCGGCGCTTCCGGTACATGTGCGGTTTCTGCCGTTTCATCTCCCTGCCGATGCCGAAGCTTCTCAGTATTGCATGGACAAGATAGGCGATGTTCAAGGTAGCGGCAGCGCTGTCAGCATGTGTGCGGGAACGGAGCATCCTTACGAAATGCTTCGGGAGGTTGAAGCCTGCCAGGCGCTGCTCGGCATGCGGCTGCACAGTCTGATCTATGCAGCAGGGCAGCGCGTACCGCTGCTTGGGGTGTCCTATGATCCGAAGATTGATCATTTTCTCAGCCGCATTGATTCCGTTCCCGCAGGACGTACAGGATCGCTTGACAGCGGCGCGGTCTCGGAGCAGCTGCTTCAGCTTCTGCGGGACGGAGAGTCCTGGCGCCGGCAGAGGGAACCGCTGATCGTCTCCCTCGTTAGGGAGGCTGAGGCTCCTGCCCGGCACATTATAGATGATTTCAGGCATAAAGGGTGATTGAAAGTGAAGGTCTCGGGTAAAGTGCCTACGGTAACGATTTTTGGAATACCGGTATCCAAAATGGATATGAAGGAAACCGTTAACTATTTAATAGAAGTAATTCGTTCCAGAACGCCTCATCAGGTCATTACGGCCAACCCGATCATGGTTATGGCCGCGCTGGACAGCCCAGCTTACATGGACATCATGTCTTCGGCTGAGCTTGTCGTTCCGGACGGAACCGGGGTTGTATGGGCAGCCCAGCGAGGCGGGAATCCTGTTAAGGAACGGGTTCCCGGATATGATCTGCTGCACGAGCTGATGAGAGTGGGGCAAACATATGGCTGGCGCGTGTATCTGCTGGGATCTACTCCCGAGGTGATTCGGGAAACCGCGAGCCGGTTACAGAAGCAATATCCGGGAATCGTTATTGCGGGCTACCGGGACGGCTTCTTTGGAGCATCAGAGGATGAGGGCGTCATCGGCAGCATCCTGGAGACAAAGCCGGATCTGCTGTTCGTCGCAAGGGGAGCGGATACGCAGGAGCCCTGGATCGCCAAGTATAAATCGCAGCTTGGGATTCCGGTTATGATGGGGGTAGGCGGAAGCTTCGACGTCATCTCCGGGAAGAGCAAAAGGGCTCCCGTTGTCTTCCAGAAGCTGCGTCTGGAATGGTTCTATCGGCTTCTGAAAGAACCTACCCGCTATAAAAGAATGCTTGCGCTGCCGAAATTCGCAGTAAAAGTGGTGCGTGAGAAAGATAGCGTGACCTAATGTCAGTGTTATCAGGAAATTCCCCATACAATCAACAAAAATCGCCTGAATTCGGACTTGGAATTTGTTTTTGGATGAGAGTATAATTCAATGCGGTAGAGAAATGGGGGTTGACTAAACGTATGCTAATTATATACATCGCCGGATTTATCGTCTGCATGGGGCTTGCGCTGTGCTTGACGCCGCTGGTCAAGAGACTTGCTCTTGCCATTGGCGCCACGGATGTGCCGAATGCCCGCAAGGTGCACACGAAGATTATGCCGCGCCTTGGAGGCCTGGGTATTTTTCTGGCGTTTGTGTTAGGACTTCTTGCCATATCGCCGTTTATTTCGTATGAATTTTCCACCCGCGATATGAACTTCATCAAAGCACTGCTCAGCGGTGGCGGTCTCATTGTGCTGCTCGGCGCACTGGACGACAAGTTTGAACTGTCGGCTAAGGTGAAGCTGCTAGGACAGATCGCCGCAGCATGTATCGTGGTGTTCGGGTTCCATATCACTGTGGACTTCGTCAATATACCTTTTAACAATTCCTACTCCTCGCTGGAGAGCTGGATCGCCATTCCGCTTACGATTTTCTGGATTGTCGGTGTGACGAACGCCGTTAATCTGATCGACGGGTTGGACGGGCTTGCAGCCGGAGTATCCGGTATCGCAATTGCAACAATCGCCACAATGGCCTTTTTGATGGGGAATGTCATGGTTGCGCTAATTTGTCTGCTCCTGCTGGGCAGCATTGTAGGCTTCCTGTTCTTTAACTTCCATCCGGCCAAGATTTTTATGGGGGACACTGGTTCTCTGTTCCTCGGCTTCTGCTTGGGCATGCTCGCACTGCTTGGATTCAAGCAGATCGCGGTCGTTTCCTTTATCACACCGCTGCTGATTATCGGCGTACCGCTGTCGGACACCTTCTTCGCGATCGTGCGCCGCAAGCTGCAGAAGAAGCCGATTTTTGCTCCGGACAAAGGACATCTGCATCATTGTCTTCGCGAGCTGGGCTTCAGCCACCGTCAAACGGTATTGATCATTTACGGAATCGCCGCTTTCTTCGGTGTTCTGGCTGTTATTCAGTCCTCGTCGGCTATGTATGAAGCAAACTGGGTAACCTTTGTCGTGATCTGTGTGATGCTGTTCTTCCTGCAGATCGGCGCGGAGGTCATTGGTTTGGTTGGACAGACGAAGAAGCCTTTGCTGAACTTGCTGTCTCGTGTCTTCATGAAAGTAAGCCCTGAGAAAGGGTCCAAGTCCTGATTTTTTAAATTGTGAACTGCTGAAAACAGAATTAATAGTAGACAAGCCCCATTCCTTTTGGAATGGGTTTTTTGTGTTTTGTTAAAAATTTGCTAATTATTGCGGGGGCATCAGCCGATATATAGAAAAGGAAGCAACATAACACCCAATTATCCATTTTAGATCAAATAAAAAAGCAGTAGGAGGTTTCACAAGTGAAGAACAGATTCAAGTCGATCGGCAGTTTCATTCTGGCAGCTGTAATCCTGCTGTCGACTCTCTCGGCATCGGGGGCTGTACAGGCTGCAGGGCAATACTTTTCGTTTACCAAATTCAGTACAGACCAGAACTCACCGACATCTGTCAACACAAGCACCGTTGATGTCGAAGGGACCTTTAATGGCGTATCTGCCGACAGTATCTACTATAAAGTGGATGGTTTAATTAATGGTACCGCGGTAGCCGGTGCGAACGGCACCGATGTCAAGCCAACGATTACGAACGAGAAGTATTTTACATTTACCAACGTCCAACTGACTCAGGGTCTTAACCGGATTACGGTCTATGGTACGACTTCCGATGGAAGCATGGTCAGCAGCGAGGCCTACGTCAATTTCTCCAACGTGCCTGCGATTTATAACATCGCTCTGCCGGATGGTACTTTGCTTAACGAAAGTGCGCCCACATTGGTAAATACACAAGGGCTGACAGTGATGCTGGAAGCGCCGAACGCCACTGAGGTTATGCTCAATTCCTCGAAGATGTATGGCGGCGGCAGCGCAACCTTTGTCATCGCCGATTACAAGTTGAACCCCGGATATAATAAGCTGACATTCGTGGCGACAACAGATGGCGGAACCCGGACATACTCTGTAACCCGCGAGGTCATCTATGCTGCTGCAGGAAGCGGGACTCCGTTCAACACCAAGATTGGCACAACAGCCGTGGATACGGGAACAGTCATCTCTTCGGCTTCGGGCGTGCTTAACGGCTCCATCATCTTCCCGGTACCAGAAACGGCGGTTTCCAACCTGACCGCACTTACTTTCACGATCAAGAACACAGACACCGGTGTAGTAGTTGTTTCGAATGAGGCGGCGACGGTGAGTGCTCCGACTACCACTGGTAATTTTATTAAATTTGGTTATACGGGCACGACGAATTTGAATTTGACTGACAATGGAAATTACACCATTTATTTTAATGGAAGCTATGACAGCAAAAGCATCTCTTCCGTTGACTTTAAATTCCGTAATAGTTCGACGCCATATATTACGGATGTTCAACAAGTGTATAGCCCCTCTGTTTCTGGTACGAGCGTATCTTATACCTCTGCAGGAACATTCAGTGATAATACCAGCTTGTTCCAGCTTCCACTGTGGCTGCTTGTTAAAACAAGCGATGCTACCGCAGGGACCTTAAGCAGTGTAGTGCTGACTACAGTTCCAGACGGCAGTTCGACAGCCAGCCCAGTGCTTGCTTCAACGGCATATACGAGTAATGATGGCGGTTATCGGGTATTCAAGATCACCAGCCTGCCAACCGGCAAACAGACGCTTCATATCACTGTGGGCAGCGGAGCCAATACAGACAGTCGCTACATTCCGATCAACTATGTATCGGCGCCTTACATTGAGATCAGCAATCTGTACAATAATCAGGTATTTACCAGCGCAAGTGATTTCGCATCGGTCCAAGGTAAATTGATCAATTTCTTGCCGACGGATATTGGTTCGCTGAAGATTTCGATCAATGGTTCCACGACGGTTCTGCCAGTGGATGCGGCGACAAATACATTTAATTTTTCCACGGCAAGTAACGCTCTCTATTCCCTGGTGGAGGGAGCAAATAAAATTACGATTACAGGAACGGCCAATGGGGTCCCCGTAACCTCCAGCGTTAACGTATATTTATTCTCGAGCAACTTGCCTAAGCTGGTCGATGTTACTCCGCTCCCTGTCAATCAGACAAGTGATCCTGATCAATTGTTTGTCGAGACGGGCAAGCTTCAATACACAACGAATCAAAAGAACGCGGATATCCAGTTCACGACAGGCAACTCCGACGAGGTTGTTGTTAGTGTTGATGGATCACAGATCCTGAAAGCAGCCTGGACTGGTACGGTCTGGAGCGTGTCATGGACTACGACAACACCAGGTACGTTATTGACCCCTTCAGCTCGGGACGGTGTGTTCACGCTGAAGTCGCAGGCTCTGCCGACTACGGGACTTCGGACCTTCGTTATTTCGGCGCGGCTCTCAACTTCGACAGTCTCACAGGCTCTACAGATTACCCGTGAGGTGCCGCCATACAAACTACTGTCGCCTAAGCTTCCGAACGAAAGTGTTATTAAGCAGAACTTCGTGGATGTAAGCATTCAGGCAGAAGGTGCTGACAGCGTCGTTATTGGCAAGACTGCACTGGTGAAGGGTAAAGAGGATATTTTCCGGACCGAGCTTAAGGGCTTGAAGAAGGGCGTTAATACAATCAAATTTACAATCACCAATGGCACTCAGAAGACAAATGGTTCATTCAGCATCACCTATTCGGATGAAGTACTGCAGGGAGCTCAGCTTAAGACTACGCTGAATTCCTCTGGCAAGCTGAGCGCTTTCCAGAATTCGGTTGTCATTAACTTCCCGAAAGGCACCATGCTGCGGGATGCTTCGCCTACACCGGGAAGCACCAATACCCGCCAAATTAATCTGTTCAATGATCAGTATATTTTGCTCGGCATTGCCGATAAGCAGGACGGCCGTACGGTCAAGCAGTATAATCGCGTGGGTGAAACTGAGGTTAGTGGTGCAACTCTCGTTTATCAGGATGGACAGATCACGTCTGTTGATGCCAACTCGTTGGCAACCACATATCTGACGCCTAAAGTTCACTATGGCTATGCATCTAATCTCTACTGGATCGATCCCGGCTATTTTGTATCGAGCGCTTCATTGAATGATTACAACACAGTCGTGTCTTCTCATCCCTACAAGGCGGGTAACGAATTCTATTCCGGGCATAAAGGAAGATGGATGGAGCCTACTCAGCAGGGGACCATTACCTTGAAATATGATTCGGCGATAGCCAACGCCGCGGCTACCAATCTGTCAGTGTGGAAAAGTGTAGACGGAACCTGGTACAACATGGGCGGCACCGTCAACACGGGCAGTAAGACCATCACCGCCAAATTTGACGGGTTCGGTTACTACACCGTTATGAGCTTGCGGTACAGCTACGATGATATTGTCGCTCACCCTACACTGAAGAATGAACTGGAAACCGTTCTGGCAAAAGGGATTATGAATCCTAAAGACAATAATGAGTTTGGCGTTTACGACAACATGACGCGCGGCGAATTTGCCACGATGCTGGTGAAAATTATGGGCATCCAATTGGATTATGAAGCCGACCAGACAAAAATGACGTTCGCGGATGTTCCGATCAGCAGTAATGTTCTTTGGGATTACCGTTACATCGAAACGGCAGTTCGTAAAGGTTTGATCAAAGGAACCGCACCTCGTGTGTTCTCTCCAAATAATGCACTCACCCGAGAGGATGCAGCGGTTATGATCGCCAGAGCGATGAATCTGAAACTGGGTACGGTTAGCAAAGACTTGGCCACGCTGCAAAAAACGTTTACCGATAGCGGCTCTATTGTATCCCAATATTCGGTTCCGTCTATTTTGGCGGTGTACAAAGCCGGAGTTATTCCGGGAATCGCCAATAAGCTTGTTGCAGGCCAGAAAAAAGCAACCTACCGCTTCGATCCGCAGGCTAAATTTACGCGGGCCGACGGAGCAGGAATGGCTTATAGAATGATGGTTAAAATGAAGAAGCTGTAATTCATGGTTAAATGCTTGGATGCAAGCTGCAACGGAAGCCTCGCTCCTGACCCGGAGTGAGGCTTCCTTGTATGTTTCCAATTACATTTCTTTGAAATCTGCATCGCTTTACGTTACAATGGCATAAGTAGGCGTTAGAATACACTCAAAGCTAGAAGGAGAACGCAAGATGAAACCGATTTTATCCAAAGCTCAGATCGATTATATGAAAGCCAAGAATAAGTTTGAGAATACAGCAAAAGTGATGGAGAAAGAAATCGCTGCCAAACGGGCGCTTCAGGAGATTACCCAGGAGGTTATGGAGGAACTTGTTCAGGCTACCGGGTTTCATGATGCTTATAACGAGCTTATACTGGCCGAGAATGCTCTGATCGACTGGTCCCACACCACAATCAAGCATGAGAAGACATACAAGGAGAACAAGGCGGCAATCGATGCTCTCTATAATAATGTGAATTCAAGTCCTGAGAAGCGGCAGGAGCTTATTCAGCTCTCCATGAAAATCCGATAATAGCTGTCTGCAGTGTTGCTGGACAGAATTCATATATACTAACAACAGCTCTATTCCACATACATACTGCGGAACAAGGGCTTTTTTTTGTGTCTGCTGTTAGAATAGTTCTCCCGCTCAATTGCGTTCAGCTAAAATTCAGAAAGTCCCGCTATTCTGACAGAGGTATATAATAGAGAATTTCTTCGTTTAAGCATGCTGAATACGGTTTATAAACTTAACAAATATTGCATGTAACGCAATCCGGAAAATCATGCTATACTCGTTTCCGGAGTCAGCCATGTTTTGATTATATTACCGAAATTGGACGCAGGGGCCCATGGGTCACCTCTCCAAAAAAAAATTAAAAGAGGCGCAACTTTTAAGAAACTGAAGCGTCTAAGATGTAGGGTCACAACAAAGCACGCTGAACTAATAACCCATATTTATCGGTTGGAAAAATTAGCTTTACGTGACTTAAGGCACATTGTATAATACTAAGGTAGAATTAGGAATCTAGTATTGTCATGCCTTGAATGCATTTACCAGTTTCTGTGATACCCGTCACAGACATTATTTATACTTAATTTGCTCAACTCGGGAAAGGGGGTGCATCGGCTAATGAGTGACATGAGCTACCCAACTAAACAAGAACCACAGTTCATGAATGTTCAAGGAGGAGAAAAAAAGGTTATGAAGAAAATTTTGTCCGTAGCACTGTCTACAGCAATGGCATTCTCGATGTTTGCCTCTGTAGCATTCGGTGAAACAGCAGCAACACCGCAAGATAAATTTAACGCTCTGAAAGATAAGGGCATCCTGAACGGATATCCGGACGGCCAGGCTCACCTTGAGAAGGATCTGACTCGCGCTGAGTTCGCTAAGATCGTTACCAAGCTGTTCAACCTGACTGAAGTAACTAACAAGCTGTCCTACAAAGATAAAGGATACAACGCCAAGAACTGGGCTGTTCCTTACATCGAAGCCGTTACTGCAGCTAACCTGATGCAGGGTAAAGATACTGTTAAAGGTATCTTCGACTACAACGGTAAAGTAACAGTTGAAGAAGTGGCAACCGTTCTGGTTCGCGCTCTGAAACTGGAAACTCCTGCAACTACCAACAACAATGCATCTACTTGGGCTAAAGGTTACGCACAAGCAGTAATCGATAAAGGCCTGATCGCAGCAAGCACCAACTTCAAGGGCAATGCTACTCGTTCCCTGGTTGTTGAAACTGCTTATGCAATCGCAACTCAATCGGTTGCTCCGGCTGTAACTTCTGCTGAAGCTAATAGCCCGACTGAAGTTCTTGTAACTTTCGCTAACGGCAAATCGACAACTGTTACACTGACAACCGCTCTGGTTGAAGGCGTAGAAACAACGATTCCTGCCTTTACGTTCGAAGGCTACACTTACAACAACGTTAAAGTAACACTGGCAGCTCCTAAGGTTGTCTCCGTTACAACTCCAAACGCTAAGCAACTGGTTGTTAAATTCAACCGTGCAATCGATGCCTCTACGTTGATTTCCAACGACAAGGTTAAGGCTGGCGTAATTCAAGCAGTTTACCTCAACGGAGCACCTGCTGTAACCGTTGATGGCGCTTATGTTACCCTGAATGCAGGCGGTAATGAAGCAACGATCACTCTGCCTGGTCTGGAATACCTGAAGGGTCAATACACTGTTGTTGTAACTGACGCAGTTAAGACGACTACAGGAACTAAGTTCCCAGCATTCACTAGCCTGATCACAGTTGCTGATACTACGGCTCCTACTGTAGCTAGCGTTTCTGCCGTAGCTAAGACAACAACTACTTCTGTAACTGTACAGTTCAGCGAGCCGGTTAAATCGGCTGGTATCATCGCTTATGTTAACGGCGTAGCTTCTGCTGCAACGGTAGCATCCGATACTTATGATACTTTCACACTGACGACGGGAACACTGAACAGCGGAGCTACTTATGATGTATCCCTGCTGAACGTGACTGACTTCGCCGGCAACGTAGCTAACCCGAACCCGATCAAGACGACTGTAACGGTAACTTCCGATACGGCTGCTCCGACGATCGCAAGCATCACTCCGGTTAGTGACAAGTATGTTGACGTTAAGTTCAACAAGAAAGTAAACTACGAGTCCTTCGTTGCTAACGTTCGTCTGCTGGATGCATATGGCGACAGCAAGGGAACATTCAGCGTTGTAACGACTTCCAACAAGGATACGATCAGACTGCAAGTTCCTGCAGGCTTCTCGCTTCCGTCTTCCGGAACGTTCACTGGATCCATCGTATTTGGCGCTTCCGTTAAGGATACGCTGGGTAATACTTTGGGAACAGCTCTGACTCAACCGATCACAATCACTAAGGATACAACTGCTCCGACTGTTGCTAGCGCAGTATACACTAGCGGCAAGGGTCTGGTTGTAACGTTCTCTGAAGATGTAACTAGCTTGACTGGCGCTCCTACGCTGATCAGCGAATCTACTGGTCAAATCGTATCCACTAATTACACTGGTGCGGTTGTAGACGGTGCTACCGTTACTTATCCGAACGTTACTGGCCTGAGCGGCAACTACACTCTGCGTCTGCCAGCAGCTCTGGTAACAGACATCTCCCTGTCTGCCAACAAGCTGTCTGCAACAGCTGTGACTGTATCTGTAGCAACTACCTCGACTACTGACTACACAAGACCGGTAGTAACAGGAATCACTTACACCGACAGCACTTCCGCTGACGATGTGGTTGTAACTGTAACTGCAACTGACGAAACTGGTCTGAACGTTGCAACTCTTAAGGATCTGAACAGCTATACTCTGGGTGCAAAAGCACTGCCGAGCGGATCCTATATCTACCTGACTAGCTCCACTGGTACCAGCACTGCTCCGACTGCTGCAACAGTGAAGGTCATTATCCCTAAATCCGCTATCAGCGAAACTAAGGCTTATGACTTCGCAGCTGTAGGTATTGCCGATACAGCTGGCAACGGTGTACTGGCTAAGGTACAGTCCATCACGCTGACTGACCGCGTAGCTCCTACACTGACTTCGGCTGCGGTATCCACTGGTGATTCTACTGTACTGGTTCTCGGATTCTCCGAAACAGTTAAGAATGTAGATGCAGCTGACTTCTCGTTCACGATCAACGGTGTTGCCACTACGGCTACCGGATCTCTGTACACAGTTAAGAATGTTACTGCAGGCGCCGGTAACGACGCAGGCAAGTACTATGTAACATTCGCGAAGGCTGACGGTACTCTTCTGGACCTGAACGCTAACAACATCAACACCCTGAACGTTAAGGTTGTTGATAATGCAACAATCGTTGACAACGCTGGTAACAGCATCACAACTGGCACATCGGTTGATGCCAAGTAAGCTTCCTAACCGAAGCAAGAATAGCCTCTTCGGAGGCTATTCTTTTTTTATATCCACTCTTCAAGGAGGAGCTTCATGAAGCCTTATGTGAAAGTATCGATCGCCGCCGGTCTTCTTGTGACTGCCATTTGGGGAGGTTCCATTATCAGCAATACAGCTCAAGGAGCTGATGTAGGGAGCCAGCCGGGTACCGCTGATGATCCTGTAGTCACGAAAAGCTATGTTGATCAGCAGATCCAAAAAGCGCTTCAAGGTGGTGCAGTTGTCTCAACTCCGTCCGCTACTCAAACCCCTGCAGCAACGGCTTCACCTACTGCCCCGACCTCAACTTCGAGTACAACTAGCTCGATTGTTGACGTTAAACCCGGACAGACTCTAATTGCTTCAGCAGGCGCCGAATTTATTGTACGGGCAGGTAAAGCGGTTATCGTATCACAGGATGCCAATGGGGTTGCCGACTTGACCGATGGTCTGGATTTGACGAATGGACAAGCTGCCCCCCAGAACCATTTATTATCTTTCCCAAGAGACGGACGCGGTATCACTGTGCAATCCGGGCAAAGCCTTGGTTTAGTGGTCATGGTTCGCGGAGGATACACGCTGAAGTAATATTAGTTTTGGCTTCTTCGTTGAGGTTTATACAGGATGCCGTACAGTTCTTCGCTTTCAAGGTGCGGCAATCCAAAACGTGTAGATTTTTCAGCGAGTCAGTTTAACCAGGCGAGTGCACAATACTCCTGTAATCATCATTTTGCAGGAGGTATGCGATATGGCACGCGGAAATCGAAAGGTAGTACCGGAAAGTAAAGAAATGCTGAAGCGGATGCAATTTGAAATCGCCTCTGAATTTGGATTGTACGGATCTGTTTCCACACCGGGAGCCGACACGGAATTTGCGTCCGAACTCGGGGTGACAGGGGGTTCCGGTATCATGCAAACGCCGTATTTAGGACAGCTGACTTCCCGGGAAAATGGCTCTGTTGGGGGAGAAATTACAAAGCGGCTTGTTGCGCAGGCCGAACAGGTCCTTTTTAAATAAATAAACAAGCAAGCAACTAACAAGTAATTCACAATTGGAACGGCGGACTACCTTCATAAGAGGCGGTTCAGCCGTTTTCTTCTTGTTTGATTGGTTTTCCTTAGATTGACACCCTAAGTCAAATACGATAAGATGACTTTTGAGGAAAACCGACCTTTTCCATAAGGAAAAGGTTGATTTTTTGAAGTGAAATAATATCTTATGTCTTAAGTTCAGACTAATGTTCCCGCTTGATGCTCGTTGTCTAAAGGACGTCCTAGGCGTTTACCCTTGGGCGAGGTTGCTTATTGTAAAGTCTTGATTTAATGTAAATAATTATGTGACAATGATCGTAATAGGAGAACTGGAGCATTCAGTTTCTACCTATTATATAGGAGGTTGAATTCATGCCTGTTAAAGGACGTCATTTGTTTACTTCTGAATCCGTAACGGAAGGACATCCGGATAAGATCTGTGATCAAATTTCGGATGCGGTATTAGATGCATTTCTTACTAACGATCCTTATGCCCGCGTAGCTTGTGAAGTTTCGGTTGCGACCGGACTTGTTCTCGTTATTGGCGAGATCAGCACGAAATCCGAATATGTGGATATCCCCTCCATTGTTCGCAGCACGGTTAAGGAGATTGGTTATGTACGTGCCAAGTATGGCTTTGACTATAATACCTGCGCCGTACTGACTTCTTTAAATGAACAGTCGGCCGATATTGCACAAGGCGTCAACGCAGCTTTGGAGAATCGCGATCCTTCCCAGGTTGCGGAAGAAACCGCTAATATTGGTGCGGGTGACCAAGGCTTAATGTTCGGTTTCGCCACGAACGAAACGCCTGAGCTAATGCCGCTTCCGATTGCTTTGTCTCACCGCATTGCCCGCCGTCTGTCCGAGGTGCGGAAGAATGGTACATTGGATTATTTGAGACCTGACGGTAAGACGCAGGTTACGATTGAATACCAGGATGATAAGCCGGTTCGCGTGGATACGATCGTCGTCTCGACGCAGCATGCGGAGGAAATTACCCTGGAACAGATTCAGGCCGATATCAAGCAGCATGTCATTCTGCCGGTAGTACCGGAAGAACTGCTGGATTCGGAGACCAAATATTTCATCAATCCGACGGGCCGGTTTGTTATTGGTGGACCGCAGGGTGATGCCGGTCTGACAGGCCGCAAAATTATCGTTGATACATATGGCGGATATGCCCGTCATGGCGGCGGAGCCTTTTCCGGTAAGGATCCGACTAAGGTAGACCGTTCCGCAGCCTATGCCGCCCGTTATGTGGCCAAAAACCTGGTTGCTGCCGGGCTGGCTGATAAATGCGAAATTCAATTGGCTTATGCCATCGGGGTGGCCAATCCGGTCTCCATCAATGTCGATACATATGGTACCGGCAAAATTAGCGAAGAGAAGCTGGTTGAGCTTGTTCGCGGCAACTTTGATCTTCGTCCAGCCGGAATCATCTCGATGCTGGATCTGCGCAGACCGATTTACAAGCAGACGGCTGCTTACGGCCACTTTGGTCGTACCGATTTGGATCTGCCGTGGGAACGTGTGGATAAAGCGGACATTTTGAGAGAGCAGGCAGGCCTGTAATCGGTAAAATATTCTAACCAAATACCTTTCGTAGAGTAAAGCTCTCTAGCGGGCTGCTCTTTACGAAAGGTTTTTTTATGTCCATCTCCTATAAAATGACCAAAAAAACGTTAATTTTTCGTAACTTTTTCATACTTAAACAGTCTATTAATTGTGAAAGGAAGTTTGGGACAAAGAATCAGAGAGGGAACAATGGAGATGGGAGAGTAAATCTGGAATGAAGAGTAATGGGTCGTGGAATCAATCACAACAGAAATCGACTAAACTCGTTAAACACGCAGTTGCTAAAAAATGGATCGTAGCGTCGCTTGCAGGTGTGATCTGGATTATGCCGGTGATCGGAGAAGGGCTCCCGCTGATAAGCCTTAACACGACTTCGATAGCCGAAGCTGCAACTTCGTTCTCGGCGACGAAAATCAGTGAGGACATTATCACTTCCGGTGCGACCAAGCTGAAGTATAAATACTCCGTGACCCGCTCAGGCAGCAAGGCGACCGGTCTGGCCGATGTCATCCGTGTCGACTTGAACAACCCTTATGTATCGATTGATGTGATGACGGGGAAGAACGGCAAACTGACCACACGCCAGAGCACAGGCGGCATGGCTAAGGAGACTGAGGCGGTCGCAGCCGTGAATGGTGATTATTTCAACACTTCAGGGGAAGGGGCACCAATTGGCGGCGAAGTATCCGGAGGGACGCTTGTGTCAACGCCTTCACAACTGGATGGTCTGTATGCATTTGCCCTGACGGCGGACCGCAAGCCGATGATCGACGAGTTCTCATTTGAAGGAACCGTAACGGCTGAGGACGGCTCTCAGCTGGCGCTGGCGGGTGTTAACAAGGGGGCGTACAATCCGGAAGGCGGAACCTCCACATATAGCCATGTCAACGCGGCATATATATATACCGATGCCTGGACGGCAGCAGACCGCCCGAAGAATGCTTCTATGGCAACCCCAACTGAAGTGCTGGTGGAGAATGGCGTGATCACGCAGATTTCGCAGGGAGCGGCACTGCCCATGGCAGTTCCGGCAGGGGCGTATATTTTGCGTACACATGGTACTGCAGCGCAATTCGTAGCTTCTCATCTGGCAGTTGGGCAGAAGCTGACAACCGCGTATTCGCTGCGTTCAGAGACAACCGGTCAAGCGATTGATCCGGGGACGCTGCAAATGATGATCGGCGGGCATACGATACTGGTGAGTAACGGCAAGGCGACGTCCTTCTCCCGTTCGGTCAGCAGTATTGGCGGTTATCGGGCAAGAACGGCGCTAGGGTACTCGCAGGATGGACGTTACGTCTATATTATCGCGGTAGAAAAAAATGACGATAGCTCCGGCATGTCCTTGACCGAGCTGCAGTCCTTCATGACAAGTATCGGCGTGTACAAGGGGCTTAACCTGGATGGCGGGGGTTCGACTACCATGGTAGACCGGCCGCTTGCCGAGACCCAGACCGTACTCTCATTCGATACCGAATACGGTACGGAACAGCGCAGCGTAGTCAATGGACTTGGGGTGTATACCAACGCTCCACAGGGACAGGTAAAGGGGATAAAAATCAGCGGCAGCAGCGTTCTGCTGATTGGGCAAAGTGCTACGTATTCCTTGAAGGGCTATGACACGTACTACAATCCGATCGATTTATCTACGGGGAACACTTCATGGAAATCAAGTAACGGAAGCGTGTCTGTCAGCGGCGGCGTGGCTTCGGCGGTCAAGGTCGGAACGGCAACGCTCACTGCGGCCAGCGGCTCCGCCAGCGCCACAACGAAGGTAACCGTGCTCGGTGGCGATGATCTAAGCAGTCTGCAGCTGGGAACAGCCACAGGTGCGCTAAAAGCGGGAACAACCCTTTCAGTGCCGGTTACAGCGGTCTCAAGAAGCGGTGCTTCGATAAGCGTTCCGGCCTCCTCTCTGAAATGGGAGTTTGTAGGGTTCCAGGGCAGCGTTCAGGATGGGAAGTTAACCATCAATTCGGTCAATCCGGGAGTCACGACAGGCTATGCTATCGCGCGTTATGACGGCTTTAGTACGGCCGTGGTTCTGACAACAGCCGCTGCGACGGCCTGGGAGGACTTTGAGAACGTTAGTTATCCGGTAGCCTTTACGACTAACGCACAGGGCGTTCAGGGGACGGCTCAGATCACGGCGGGCACGGGCGATCATGCCGGCTCTAAGGTACTGTCACTCAGCTACGACATGACGGCTGGAAGCGGCAAAATGTATGCATATGCCCAGCTTAACGGAACGACGGGACGCACGGTGCCTGCGACAGCCACGACGATATCGATGGATGTCATGGGAGATAAGAGCTTGAATTGGCTCCGCGCCGAATTCACGGACGCAGGCGGCTCCACGGTCTATGTGGACCTTGCCAAGACGATCGACTGGACGGGTTGGAAGACAATTAACGTCGACCTCTCGGGTTATGGCATCAAATTCCCGGCCGTTCTCAAAAGAGTATACGTTGTTAACGTAGAAGAGGGCCAGGATGAACGCGCCAAGACCGGTACTGTAGCCTTTGATAATATTTCCTTCGTTATGCCTTCCCTTTCCAGCGAGGTGGGCCTGCCGACCGGAACGGCCAGCATGACGATTGGCCAGAAATCACTGACCGTCAACGGAGTGAAGAAAGCGATCGATTCGGCGCCTTTGAATCAGAATGGAACGACTTATGTACCGATTAAATATGTGCTCGATGCGTTCGGCGGCAGCGCTACCTGGAACTCCGTTACGAAGAATATTATGGTGCTTCGCGGCTCCAAAGCGCTGGAACTTACGGTGAACAAGAAGGAGTTCATACTGAACGGAAAGCGTCAGAGTGCAGAAGTAGCGCCTATTCTCCTACAAGGAAGGACTTTAGTCCCGCTTCGCCTGGTTTCGGAACAGCTTGGATTAACTGTAAAATGGGAACAGAAAACGAAGACCGTAACGATCGAATCATGATATGTTAATATAAAGTTATTTTCATTAAATGATTCGAGAGAAATGGGGCTATTGTCCGTGGATTTCCAGACCGATGCGATTGACCGTGTGATCAAAAATACGATCGATGTAATGGAAGACAGCAAGTATCAAATTTATGAGATTTTGCAAGCTGCCCGCGAGGAGCTTGCAAATCTCACAAATGAACTGCACCGGGTAAGGCAGGAAACGGATGAGACCTTGAAGAAGGTAGATAAGCTGGAAATTGATTACCGTCGTTCGCGCATCAGGTTGACTGAAGTGAGCCGTGATTTTGTTCGTTATACAGAACAGGATATCCGGATTGCCTATGAAAAGGCGACAGAACTTCAGCTTGAGCTAATGATCACAAGAGAACGGGAACTCAACCTGCGAAACCGGCGAGATGAGCTGTATAAGCGGGTACGCAGCGTAGAAAGCTCGGTGGAGCGGGCGGAGACGATCGGTTCCCAGATGAGTGTAGTCCTGAAATATTTGTCCGGCGAGCTTGGCCATGTGACGAGAATTGTTGAATCGGCCAAGAACCGGCAGATGATCGGACTCAAAATCATTCTGGCCCAGGAAGAGGAACGCAAGCGGATCGCCAGGGAAATTCATGACGGACCCGCGCAGATGCTGGCCAATCTCGTCCTGCGGACGGAAATTGTTGAAAGGATGCTGGTGAAGCAGGAATTTGGACTGGTGCAGAGCGAAGTAGTAGATTTAAAGGGGCAGGTTCGCTCCAGTCTCGAAGAGATGCGGAAGGTAATATTTGATCTGCGTCCGATGGCTCTGGATGACCTGGGACTAATCCCCACTCTCCGAAAATATGTCCATGATTACGAGGAGAAAACGAAGATCCGTACTTCCTTCGAAACCCGGGGCAAAGAGCATCGTCTGTCGTCCGCAATGGAAGCGGCGGTCTACCGGCTCGTGCAGGAGGCGCTGTCCAATGTAGCCAAACATGCTTTTGCCAGCTATGTGTTAGTGGAAATTACATATCAGGCACAATTGATTAAAATTGTCGTGAAGGATAATGGAATAGGATTTAACGTTCAGAAGATGAAGAATGAGCAGATCAACCGGGAGAGCTTCGGACTGGTTGGCATGCGGGAGCGCGTGGAGCTCCTGGAAGGCAGAATGGAAATCGAATCTGCCGAGAATCAGGGAACATCAATTATCATCCATATTCCAACGAACGTGGACAAGGGGAAGGAGTAATCAAATGGAGAACCAAATTTCCGGCAAAACGCCTATTAAAGTGCTGTTGGCAGATGATCATCAACTGTTCAGGGAAGGTCTCAAACGGATATTGAATATGGAGGACGATATTGAGGTTATCGGCGAATGCGGCGACGGCATCCAGGTGCTGGAATTCTGCAACCAGAATAAGCCGGATATCGTGCTGATGGATATCAATATGCCGATTGAGAACGGCGTGGAGGCTACGGAGAAGCTGCGGGAAATGTTCCCCGAAGTCAAAGTCATCATCCTGTCGATCCACGATGACGAAAGTTATGTATTTGAAACGCTCCGCAAGGGTGCTAACGGCTATCTGCTTAAGGATATGGAGGCGGAGTCGCTGATCAACGCCATCCGTTCCGTCTGTGAAGGGCATGCTTTTATACATCCTAAGGTGACAGGCAAGCTGATCAACCAACTGCGGCGCATGACTTACCTGAACGAGGCTGGAGCAATTGCCGAAACTTCCGTGAAGGAAGCGGGCGTCAAATTTGTAGCAGGCGACAACAATCCGCTGACCCGCCGGGAAGCGGAAGTGCTGCGGCTGATGGCCGAGGGCAAGAGCAACAAGATGATTGGGGAATACCTGTTCATCAGCGAGAAGACGGTCAAGAACCATGTCAGCAGTATTCTGCAAAAAATGGAGGTCGACGACCGCACGCAAGCGGTAATCAACTCCATCAAATACGGTTGGGTAACCCTGTAACAGGGCGAAGACAACCTGGGAAGCACCTCTCGCGATCCGCCAGCATATCATGGTGGTATCAAAGGGAGGTGCATCTCCATGATAACCCAGTTAATCTGGATTGGAGCCGTATATGCATCCGCGGTTGTAATGGTTCATTCGCTCAAGCTTCTGAAAGAGCGGGGAACGCCCGAGAAAGCGGGGAAATGGATGCACTACATCCTGATCGCCCGCAATCATGAATCCGTTATTGAAGGCGTGATCCGGGCGATGACGCTGCAGTCCTTCCTAACCGGCAAGCGCTTGCGCGTAACCTTTCTTCTGGATGAAGGCTCTAGTGATGGAACTCTGCGGATTGTCTCGGGCTTGCAGAGCAGCGGATGTTCTTTGGATCTGCAGATGCGGAAGGAAGCGGAGAATCCGCTTGAGCCCGCGTCTGCCGGTGAGGCGGCGGCTCGAACTGTAATTGACCTGCGGCATGAAGATCCGGTTCATCCATTCTCGTATTCACGGAGACCGGGAAGCTTATGATCTACTCATGAATTATAATGGAAGCAAAGTACGGTCAAAGTGAAGCACACTTTCCCAGAGCGGGAGAGTGTGCTTTTTTTGATCTAGAAAGGAAATCAGGAGGAAAACGATGAAAGTTGCGGTATATGCGGTACAGCACAATCACAAATGGAGTATAACGGTCTCCCTTGATCTGCGAATAGACCGGTTGTGGTGGACCGGACAAGCTGGCGGGGAGGGAGGGCTTCCTCCCGTTCCGGAGCAATGGGTCCTGCTCTCGGCGGAAATTCCGCTCGGATGGGCGGCGCTGCTTCGGGACAGCTTTTGCGAAGCTCCGGAAATGGCGGGGTGGAGAGAGCCGGAATGGAGGCATTATGCCGCGAAACGGCTGGAACGGGAGATGAGGGAAGAACGGGAAGCGAGGGGGGATCGGAGCAAGAGACAAGATCGGGACAAGAGACTGCTAGGAGTGGGTATCCTTGGCAGTGCCGAGACGGAGCTTGGCAGGAGGGTTCATTCTGATGAGCTTCCCCCAGTAACGAGGCTGCGGGAGCATGCCGATATGCTGGCAGACGCCTTAACCGGCCGTTCCCTCCTGGAAGCCGAAGTGGAGTCGCTGCTGGCAGAGTGCTGCCCTGGAATGCTGGGCCACTGGCGAAGCGCCGCCCAGCTGGCGCATCTGGAGGGCCGCCTCCTGCTCGAGGCGGCGGTAGGCCCGGCGCCGGCTGAGCGCGCCGGAGGCCACGGCATGGCGCGGGGGCCGCTGGCCCGCGCCTGGAACCGGCTGCGGCGCCAGCCCGCCGCAGCCGCGCTCCCGCGCTGCCGGCGCTGCGGCAGCGAAGCCACGGGCCGCACGGCTTGCGCCGCGTGCGGCCTTGCCGGCTGCGCCTACTGCGAGGCCTGCCTCGCGCTGGGGCGCAGCCGGTCCTGCGCGCTGCTGCTGCGCAGCGCGCATCTTCCGGCCGTGCCATGCACGGCCGATCCGGGCACCGGCGGGCTGGCGCGCCGGTGGGGGCTGAGCGCGGCGCAGGCCGAGGCTGCCGGAGCCGCGCTCAGGTTCCTGGCGGAGCCGCGGGACGGCTCCGCGGGCAGGCGCCCAGGCCGATTTCTGCTCTGGGCGGTCACGGGAGCGGGAAAGACGGAAATGATGTTCCCGCTCCTTGAAGCCGTGCTCGCCGCCGGAGGACGGGCGCTGATTGCCACACCCAGGCGCGATGTTGTGCTGGAGCTAGCTCCCAGGCTGGCCCGCGCTTTTCCAGCGGCAAGCATCAGCGTACTGTACGGCGGCAGCCCGGACCGGTGGACGCCTGGCGCGATTACGCTGGCGACCACCCACCAGCTGCTCCGCTTTCACCGGGGATTCGATCTGGCCATAATTGATGAGATCGATGCCTTTCCCTATCACGGAGATCCTATGCTTGTCTTCGCCGCTGAAGAGGCTTGCAAGCCTGGTGGCGCCTTTGTGTATTTGTCGGCTACGCCGCCCGCCGCGATGCGGAGCGAAATCCGCCGGAGACGGCTGGCCCATGCCAGAGTACCGGCAAGGTTTCACGGGCATCCGCTTCCCGTGCCCGTAAGGCTTGTCATGCCATCAGTTGCCGATTGCCTGAAACGGGGAAGGCTGCCGGCTGCGTTTGTCAGATCACTACGGGTATCGCTCGAGCGGGAAGCCCAGGTGTTTGTGTTCGTCACCCGGATTGCGCAGATTGAAGGACTGCTGCGGCTGCTCCGAAGGTCACTGCCGGGTATCCTTATGGAGGGGACATCGTCGCAGGACCCGGAACGGGCGGGCAAGGTCGCGGCTTTTCGCAGCCGTGGATTTGCGCTGCTTGTGACAACCACGATCCTGGAGCGGGGCGTGACGGTGCCCCGCAGCGATGTGTTCGTACTGGACGCCGATAATCGGCTGTTCGATGAAGCCTCGCTGGTTCAGATGGCCGGCCGCGCAGGCCGCTCTCTAGAGGACCCGCATGGCCGCGTCGTCTTCGCCTCGCCGGTCTGGAACCGGGCTCAGCGAAACGCCCGGGCCCAGATCCGGACGATGAACACGATCGCCCGCCGCAAAGGCTATCTATGCAAGGAGAAGATTTGAGTGATGTCATTGGATAATCGCTTGCCAAAGGGACTTGGCTTCTTTCATCGCCTGTTATCGCCTTCCGGAAGAGCTTGTCTGGTCTGCGGCAGAGAACGGCGCCTTTCCGTCCGACTTCCTGGTATATGCAGCGTCTGTGAACAATCGGTCCCTTGGATTATGCAGCCCCGCTGCCGCAAATGCGGCCGGCCCGTGGGTTGTCCCGACTGCGCCAGGGGCTATGACGCTTCTGCGTTATTGCTAAATAGAAGCGCGGTGGCTTACAGCAGTGACATGAGGAGCTGGATTGGTGAGTTCAAATACCGCGGCGATGAAAGATATGGCGAGCTACTGGGAGCGATGCTGGACCATGCATATGAGATGCTGAAGTCGGAACTGGAATCCAGAAGGGGCACGAAGTGGAAGGCGGATTTGCTCATACCCGTACCCGTAAGCGAAGCTAGGCTCTTGGAGCGCGGCTTCAACCAGGCGGGCAGATTAGCGGAAGTTTTATCGTTGCGGCGCAAAATCCCTGTAATGGAACTGCTGGGCCGGACCCGTCATACCGGCAAGCAGAGTTTTAAAGGAAGGGCCGAAAGAATCAAGGCGATGAAGGAGGCTTTTATCTTCAATAACAAGAAGGGGGAGGCCTTTGCTCGTCAGCTGCGTGAACGGGAAGTGTCCCGTATTGTCATTATCGATGATATTTATACAACGGGCAGTACTATACACTCATGTGCTGAAGTGATCCAGCGAACGGCCGAGGCATACGGCGGCCATATTGAGATCTGCAGCTTAACCTGGGCACGCTCATGAAGAGTTTGCATCACTGTCACATCAGTTGGAAAAGGCCAGCCAAAATATACATAAGAGTGGAGACGTAGACGTATGGACTATTCCAATCCAATCATGTAATCTAGGAAGATGAGGTATGTTTTGTAAGCACAGATATTAAGAAAGGGGCGGCTGGAATTATGAACCTTGATAATTGTCCTCGGTGCGGCCGGCTATATGTCAAAAATGTTATGGAGTTGTGCCAGCCTTGTATCAAAGAACTTGAACAACAATACGAAGCTTGTGTCAAATACATTCGTGAACATAAAAATACGGATATCCAGGAGCTGTCCGATGCTACGGAAGTATCCATCAAGGAAATTACCCGCTTTATCAAAGAGGGCCGGATTTCCATCGCCAATGCTCCAAATATGATGTACCCTTGTGAGGTGTGCGGCCGGCTGATCCGGGAAAGCCATATGTGCGACGACTGCCGGAACCGGCTGAGAAAAGGATTTACAGATGCTCCAAAGAAGGAAGAGGCTCCCACTACCACCAAGAAGAAGGGAACGACTTATTTCACAGTAGAAGACCGTCATCATTCATAAACACGTTCATAATAGACAAAATTAATGGCACAGCTATTAATATTGCCCCGACCCTACCCGATAAACTTATTAAAGAGGTTATCGGTTTTTTTATTATTTGATTGAAAGGTGGAATGGATAACGATGAAAATTAACGATACCAACAGAGTCAACGGTATAAATCCTTATCAGAAGACAGTCGAGACGAACGCCGCTAACAGCGTTAAGAAGTCGCAGAAGAAAGATGAGGTCTCCATTTCTGCGGAAGCCCTTGAGATGCTGCGCGCACAGCAGTCGGGAGATGTTGAAAAGACGAAAAAGATTGAGGAACTGAAAAAACTTGTTTCTTCCGGAACATATAATGTAGATGCCCGGGACCTGGCCGATAAACTGCTTCCTTACTTCAAGAACATCCAACAAGACTAGGGGAGTATAAACGATGTCCCTTCGAAAACTGGTTGAATCGCTGGAATTATTAAATGAACTCAATGAGAAACTGCTCCAGCTAGCCGAACAAAAGAAAGAGGCCCTTATTAAAGGGAACTTTGATGAATTGCTGCGTACGACAACTGGGGAATCCTCTTTGATCAAGAGCATCAGGAACCAGGAAGAGGTTCAGCAGGAGATGGCGCATGAATTCATGAGAGAAAAGGGGATTAAATCCCGTCTAAGCCTTACGATCTCGGAAATATCCCGGCTTGTCTTTGACCCAGAAGAGAAAGCCTCTCTCTTGGATGTGCAGAAGAAGCTGGTCGAGAACTTAGGGAAGCTGAAGCGCCTGAATGAGTTGAACCAGACGCTGGTTGCTCAATCCTTAAGCTTTATCGACTTTTCCCTTAACCTCTATATCGAAGAAGATGATTCGACCTATTCACGGCCGGATCAGATTAATACAGCCCGAACTGCCAAACGCAACGGTGTTTTTGATACCCGCGCTTAATGTTATAGATAGAGCTCGAACAATGAAGGAGTTGCATTCTCATGACATCTACATTCCATGGTCTCGAAACCAGTAAAAGAGCATTGTTGGTGAATACCGTAAGCATGCAGACGATGGGTCATAATATTGCAAATGCCAATACGGAAGGATACACAAGGCAAAGAGTCAATATCTCGGCTGCAAGTCCGATTTGGCAAATGGGCATGACCAAGAGTCAGGCTGCAGGCCAATTGGGGACGGGCGTTGAGTATGACAGCATCACAAGAGTTAGAGACAGCTATCTGGATCTTCAATATCGCCGGGAGAATCAGGCACTCGGTTCTTACGACGTACTGAATACGACGATGACCTCGATTCAGAACATCGTCAACGAACCCTCGGATACCGGTCTCAGCAGCGTGATGGACGATTTCTGGAATTCATGGGAGACGCTTAACCGCGACCCTTCCCTTCTGAGTGCGCGTGTATCCGTTGTGGGAGCGGCGCAGAATCTTTCGGACACCCTCAAGCATATTGGCGAGTCTCTCACTAATGTTACAACTGACACAAATGCCAATATCGGGAAGAAAGTAACCGAAGCCAATGATTTGATCAATAACATTGCCAAGCTGAATGATATTATCCGAAGAAATGAGAGTCTAGGCGATGACTCTAACGATTATCGCGACCAGAGGGATCTGCTGATCGACAAGCTGTCCACCATTGTGGATGTTACGGTAACGGAGAGCACAGATGGCATGGTCAGCATTACTTCTGCCGGTGTGAATGTTGTTGATGGCCTTAACGTAACGGAACTGACCGCCGCCAATGCCCAGACTGCTAC
>RCUS01000219.1_pt1 | contig 42302 bp, 54 predicted proteins | sample 2166221 | NCBI WGS metagenome assembly RCUS01 (sample SAMN09932758, study PRJNA488358) | compost metagenome | isolation source: compost soil in cyclohexanecarboxylic | place: Germany: Experimental Botanical Garden
ATATTATATTAATATATAGAGAAGCAATCATTATACATTACTAGGAGGAATTAGTATGTCCACAGCTAACAAGATCAAAGTAGAAGGTTACAAATGGATTCTCGAGGAGAATCAACAGGTTTTCCACAACGGGCGGCAATACAGATTGGTTGGTATGCGTTCCGAACATAAGGGAGAGTTACATCACGGCAGACGTTCATCGGTAATCGCCTTTGCACCGCTGATGTTCTTTGCTTTGTTGATGGACCCAGCAGATACCTGGACAGTTAAAGAAGTACCGCTCAGTGAGACAGAACCACTGGTGACGGACGTATTTAAGCTCGGGGATAAAGTACAATCCAAGTATACGTTCCGAGGTCGTGTAGTTGGTTATGAGATGTCAACGAATAGCGTTATCGCTGTGAGTGAGAAGGTAGCTATGTATACAGACAGAAATGAGCCTGGGGATGGCAGTCGTGTACGGTATGCGTACAAGTTAGATGACATTATGCCTCTGAAGCCTGAGATTGAATTCGAACTCAACAAACGTTACCGCTTAGTTCTTCCTAGTGGTGAGGTTATAGACGTACGTGCCTTAGAGGGTATCTCGATGGGAAGTCGCAGACTTTATCGTTTGGACAATGGTAAGTTCGTATGCAATGTATCGTTGAAGCAAGACCCTGATATGATACACACGGCATACGGTCGTGTTGATGGCGTAATGGCCCTTTAGAGATCACGTGGAGAAGCTGATATCCTTACGATATCGGCTTTTCGGCGTGGAACCTAAGCCACACTACACCTAAAAGGAACGTGGTGGTTATGATGTAACTGTTTATCGTCGTCTGCCGGACATTTCTATGGGAGAGGTGTTTTATGTCGACAGTTGAGAAACACGCAGTGAGTAAGTACACTGTAAGAACGAGTGGGAGAAGAACGTTTCGTCGTTGTATGCGCAAATGGGGATTTCAATCTTCTATGCGTATGAACCTGCAGCGTAAGGGAGCAGAGACCAATATCCACTTCTGGTTTGGATCTGCAATTCACTTTGCGATGGAGGACTACTTCGGATACAACAAGTTCGGAGATCCGCAGAAGGCATTTCAAGCATACTATGCAGCCTTCAAAGCAGCAGATCGTCCTAATGGGGCAGATGAGCATTACTATCTGGGGATGGGGATGTTGGATTACTTCAAGACTTGGTACGCTAAGCACAATGAAGTATATCAGTTTGAAACCATCTGGCTTAATGAGTTCAAGCAAGAAGTGCCTCCAGGAACTCCAGGTGCTAAGCCTCTCATTGAATCATCCTTCATTCTAGATCTAGGTGTTAAGGTTTGGGCTAGACAGGATACGGGTGAGATCATCGACGTAGCGGATCAGCAAATTCAGGGGTTCAGAAGTGACGAAGGACATGTAGAGAACTTTATCTGGGGAGATAAGACCGCAGATTCCATGCTCTGGGATGGCGAACGTGAGCGTATTGCCGTTACAGAAGTACCTGTATGTTATCACGGAACACTTGACCGTTTGGTTAAGGACAAAGCTGGTCGTTGGTGGATTATGGACTGGAAGACCGCTAAGAGTGCAGACACAAACAAGCTTGATACGGATGATCAGATCAGTGCTTATATGTGGGCAGCAGAACAGTGGTTCGGACATAAGATTCACGGATTCGTTTATGTGCAGCTGACGAAGGAACTAGCTAAGCCACCTAAGCGGTTAGCAAATGGTACTATGTCTGTTGATAAGAAGCAGAAGACAACGTACGCGTTGGCGAAGCAGATGATCATCGAGGACTACAAGGAAGTACGTAAGGCCCCTAACAAAGTTATTGAGTTCCTGAATATGATTGCTGCTCAGGAGTCACCGGAAGGCGATCGTTATATTCGTTGGGATCTAGTGACACGTTCGCAGGCACAGAAGGAAAGTACCTACAGACATATCTTGGGAGAGATTGAGCTGATGGTTAATCCTAATCTGTACCTATATCCAAGTCCTACGAGAGACTGCATCTGGGATTGTGAGTTCCGAGATGCTTGTATGAAGATGGATAACGGGCAGGTAGAAGAAGCTAAACGTGAGCTGGCTGTGATGTACGAACCTCGCCCACGGGAAGAGGATGGTAATATTGATCCTTGGCGTGAGAATATTCCTTGGCCTGATACTGATAAGTACGCTGCTGTAGGAACACTAGTTCAAGAAATGGAAGCTGATGCATCTAAGGTGCTCAACATTATCTTGCCTGCCGAGTATTTGCAAGATGACGGTAGGGACTGATATGGTCAATTGGTACAAGAGACGTATGTGGCGTTTCATGAACTGGTGTCGTAGGAATATGAAAGTGCTTGATCGTAAGATTAAGGAAGAGGAACGTAAAATTGCTCAGATGGGGGAAGATTAATAATGACAGAACAAAACAAGGAACAGAACAAAGAACAAACCGACGTACCAGGGGTGGGGGCTGGAGCCAATAAAGCTGCCGCGATCCCTGTTGCCGCGCCATCTTTCGATTATGGAAACTTGAGTCATATGATCCCGATGATGGGATTGCGTCCTATTGAATCTGTTTATAACTGGTTGAATGCCCTGTTCTACGGAGCTTATGGTGATGGTAAGACTTGGCTTGCTGGATCGGCTGCACTTGTACCTGAGATGTGCGATATCCTCTATGTGAGTCTTGAGGGTGGAGAAAAGACACTCCGCGACTTAGTTGCACTTTGTAAGGAGAATGGTGTTGACCCAAGCGTTATCATGGTAATGCCGATTCAAACTTACAAGCAGTTCGCACAAACATATGAGACATTAAAGATGCACGTAGCTTTCCGCGATTCCAATAACTTAGATGGCTTGCGTATGATTGAATGTCAGCTCCGCGGTGTGGAGATGTTAGAAAAAGTAGGCTGGCAGCCAACCACTACAGAACCAGCTAAGGTAATCGCAGAGATTACAGCAGCTGTGCAAAAGCTGTCGCAGAACAAAGAGGCGTTAAGAGAACTGATTCCTACGCCACGGAAGTTCAAAACGGTTATTGTCGATTCGTTGACAGAAGCACAAAAGTATTGTATGTATCAAATCCTCGGCATCGACCCTACAAAACAAAAGCTGGATGTTGAACCTGACTCGGCTGAGTGGAAAGACTGGGGCTCTTCACGTGAAATGGTACAGTTCTTGGTACGTCGTTTCCGTGACTTGGATATTAACTCTATCTTCGTATGTGCGGTTGACGAAGATCAGGATGCGAAGAAGAAATGGTACTTTACACCGATGCTCCCAGGTAAGTTAGCTAAGGACGTGCAAGGTCTCGTCGACGTAGTTGGTTTCATCAAGAAGATTCCGCTTGAGGGTGGGGCTAAAGTACTTCGTCGCTTGTATCTTGAGGGTGGAGAATATGGCGGAGTAAACATTGCAGCTAAGCACCGTTTCGGAAGAAAGATGCAAGGCCGTCAGTTCTTGGACAATGCTACGATGCAAGTGTTGTACGATTTGGATAATAAATAATTTTGCTATTATAGTTCATTTCATCAGCTGGCTGAATATTATATAAATATATTCAGTCAGTTTTACTTTGAGGAGGAAGCTTCATGGGCAAAGAACAAGTAATGGTATGCAAGACGTTTTCATTCGATTCATCACATCAATTGATTGGGCATTTCGGTAAATGTGCTAATTTGCATGGGCACACGTACAAACTGGAAGTTAAGTGTTTGGACGTTCCTCGGTGCCACCCAGATGAACTGCTGTACGGTGACAACTTCAGCGCAGCTGAAAAGGAAGAGCAGATTTCCAATGAGGGTTTCGTCATTGATTTTTACTACCTTAAGAAGGTTGTTAATGAGCTTATTGTTGATAGGTTGGATCATGCATTCATAGCTATGGGCAATGAGCCTGCACTTGAGGTACTGCAACAATCAGGAGCTAAGGTAGTTGTTCTTGGTTTCCGTACTACTGTTGAGAACATGTCTCGTTATATTTGCTGGCGTTTGATGAAAGCTGGACTGCCGGTACATTCAGTACGTATGTGGGAAACTCCTACAGGCTGGGCAGAAGTACTTGCTGATGATATCGACATCATCAATGGCCCAAGCTACAGAACTATCGGTGGTTGTGACTTAGACTAGGAGGCAGCATAATGGCAAAGAAGATTCCAGTTATGGAGATATTTGGACCTACAATCCAAGGTGAAGGGATGGTTATCGGCCAGAAGACAATGTTCTTACGTACTGGTGGCTGTGACTATTCCTGTTCTTGGTGTGATAGTGCATTCACGTGGAATGGTGAGCAAAAGGCAACAATGCTAACGGCTCAGGAAGTATTCGATAAGCTGATGGATTTGGGGGGCACAAATGTCCCACTATACGATGAGGAGAATCCTCGTCCTGATGGTGCTCCAGTATTTTGGGATCCTAGACGTAACTTCAATCATGTTACGATCTCAGGTGGCAATCCTGCATTAATCGGTGAACCTATGGCTGAGCTTGTTCAAATGTTGCATAGAGCAGGTATTAAGGTAGGATTAGAGACCCAAGGTAGTCGTTGGCAGGATTGGTTTCATAACATCGATGACTTGACTATCAGCCCTAAACCACCCTCAAGTGGGATGACTACTGATTGGGATAAGCTCGACCACATTATTACTAAGTTGGACGACATGTGCGCTATTGTAAACGAACCTCATAACTTCACGCTGAAGGTAGTAGTCTTCAATGATGAGGATTTCGAATATGCAAAGAAAGTGCATGAGTGTTATCCTAATGTTGGTTTCTACGTATCTGTCGGCAACGAGAACGCATCTGAGCCGGGGGATATATCTTCACGTTTGATTGAAAAGCTTGACTGGTTATGGGGTAAGGTGTTAGCTGATCCGGACATGAACAGTGTAAGACCATTGCCGCAGCTACACACACTGGTTTGGGCAAATAAACGGGGGGTGTAACCTTGACGAACCAAGAGAAGATTGATGCTTGGCGGAAGTGGTTGGAGGTTAGACAGATCGAGTTTCGTGAGAATGCTAACGGCCACTTCCAAATCTTCCGTGGCGGTGAGTTACGTATGGATCTGTGGGCTACGAAGGATAAGTACCACGTCAAGGGTGCTCCTGACTATCCTATCGGTGAGAAACGTGCGAAAGCTGCTATAGTCGGTATCTATGGGCCGAAGTAACGTCCAATATTGCAACGAAAAATATTTTTATATAATTTAGTTCATTTGCTATCATCTCTGAATATTATATTAATATAAGCAGACAGAAATGAAAGCTTATACGCTTCAGGGTATACCAAACCTCAATTGGTGGGTGGATGGTCGGGAACCGATCCTAAAGGGATCATTGTGTTAATCCTAAGGAGGTTTTTTGTAATGGTAGATTTTTTGGGTCTTGGTAACAACGAGGAAGACAACAAGGATGCAGTAGGTGGTACTGACGGCGGTGGATTGGTATTTAACCTTTCCGATGTCGAAGAAGACAAAGGCTTTGAAGTCCTTCCTAAGGGCGACTATCCTGCAATTGTTGACGAGTTGACTTTTGGTGAATCTTCCAAAGGCAATCCAATGATCACAGTTAAGTACAAAGTCTCTGAAGGAGAATTCGAAGGTCGTGTATTGTTCGACTACTGGGTGCTGAATGGTAAAGGCGCTGAATTCGGACTTGCTAAACTTAAGAAATTCTTGGTACGCGTTATGCCAGAAGTTGATATCTCGAGCTTCAACCCTACTACGTTCGCTGAGAACGAAGAAGCTGTTGGTCGTGAGCTGACTATGTCCGTTCGCGTTAAGAAAGAAACCAAAGGCGATTACAAGGGCGAGCTGCGAAACAACATTACTGACATTTCGGCTCCATCAGCTGGAGCTATGTACTAATCCATTTCATACAGGCAAGACGCTTGGGGCACTGCTAGCTGCGGTGCTTCAAGTTTTTATTTGCATGTCTTGGAGATAGGCCACAAATTTGAGTTGGGGGAATGCATCGTGCACGACAACAGTAGTAAGTATCGGCCCGTTAATGGTTTGTCTGATAAGCAGATGAACAAGTTAGCAGACATTAATAAAAAGGCAGTATCCACTTCTTATGGGTGCGATCTCATCAATGCAAGTATGGTTGGTATTGAGAACCTGATCGAGCTTTGTGGTGATGATGCTTCTCGTAACGGTTTAGCGGAAACACCATTCAGAGTAGTTAAGGCCTTCATGGAGTACACTAAAGGCTACCAAGAAGATCCTGCTGAGATCCTCGGCAAATCGTTCGACGTTGAATTCAGCGAACTCGTCCTTGTAAAAGATATCCCTTTTAATTCCTTATGTGAACATCACTTCGCGCCGTTCTTCGGTGTAGCTCACGTAGCTTACATACCGCAGAATGACGTCATTACTGGTCTATCTAAATTCGCAAGATTGGTGGATGCTTATGCACACCGGTTTCAAGTTCAAGAGAGACTTACGGCCCAGATCGCTGATACGATCGAGGAAGTCCTTAGACCACTGGGATGTGCGGTGGTTATCGAAGCTCAGCACTACTGCATGTGTGGCCGAGGAGTTAAGAAAGCAGGTGCCTCAACTACTACATCCTCTATGCGGGGCGTATTCCGCGATAAGGCAGAAGCCAGAGCCGAATTGTTAGCACTTATAAATTCCAAGAATTAAATTCGTAGAGAGATGCCATTGCAGGTTCGGTCAGGACTTGCAAGGCACTTACCTTGAGGAGGAAAGATTGATGCCAGTTCCGTCGATCGGCAGAACAGTACTTTATAACGTTCACGCACTTCATAATATTACTAAGGAACCAACGCCAATTGTTATCCCTGCAATCATCTTAGGAGTACAAGATGAAAACACGATTGACATTCACTTGGTGGGTGTAGGAGAAAATCGTGTAGGAATACCTTTCGGTACAGCTGAAGGACATTGGTGCTGGCCGCAGATCATCCCTGATCCAGTAACTGCACCTTCTAAAGTCCGAGGCTTTCAAGTTGTAGCTGACTGGGCAAAGCGGATATCGGATGAAGAGTTGGCAGCTAACGGTATCGAGCGGAAACTTCCTTGTCGTGGAACGCAACAGTCTGCAGGATATGACTTCTTTGTATTGCAGACTCAGTGGATTGAGCCTGGACATAAGGTTGAATTCTGTACGGATATCAAAGCGTACATGCAGGGAGACGAGACGCTGCACTTCTACCCACGTAGTTCTGCGGGTATCAAGTTGGATCTGATGTTGGCGAACACGATTCCTACAATCGATGCTGACTATTACGAGAACCAAGACAATGATGGTAACATCACACTCGTAGTTCGTAATCTGGGAAAAGAGCCAGTTTGCATCAACGCTGGGGATAGAGTCGCGCAAGGTATCTTTGTGAAATATCTGGCGGCAGATAATGATCCGGAAGATTTACCAGTTCGTAAGGGCGGCATCGGCCATACAGGCAAATAAGGAGGCTATACAATGACAGCTGTCATATCATTACTTGTTGTCCTGTCCGCTATTACAGCTATAAACGTGTTAACTGAGGGAGGCGTGCAAACACGTCGTACACCGGTTGCCTCCATGGTTGTATGTTCTGTATGTATCATTTGCCTGACTGTAATCGTATTATCACATTAAGGAGGCGTACCAGGGTGGGTGTAGAAGCGAAGCAAGTGAAACTTTTACTTGTAGGTCCCGATTGTTCAGGGAAATCATTATTGTCAAGTCGTCTTGGCTTGCACTACAGTCTTGAAATCTTCCGCAATCGTAGAATAGACAGGCCGCTGCCAGCGCTGCAAAGTGTTGTTGACTTCGCAATGGACTGGTTTGCAGACGAAGAGGGCTTCATCCTCGATCAATGGCAATTCCCTGTCGACATCATATACAATCATACCTTAAGGGATCAATCCTCAGTATTCGAGGCGCTGGCACCTTACCTCAAGGAAGAGATGGACGATAACAAAGTCCTGATCATCCATTTGACGGCTGATGACAGAACGCTGCGTTCAAGGTTTGACAGACGTGGAGATGAGTTGTGGAACATCAAGCAGATACTTGAAGTTGCAAAGGCCTATAAGCCATGGTTACAGAAGCTGAACCTGACGCACACTACGATTGATACTTCCGAGTTAACACCGGAAGAAGTGTTCCAGACAGCTTTAGCAAGAATAGAGAAATTTTATGGAGGCGGTAAGTAATGTGTGAAACATGTGAATCGGCAAATGCACCAGAAATGAAAGTAGTTGTGTTATTGAGTGGTGGGATTGATTCCTCGACGTTGTTGGCCGCAGCGGTCAGTGAGAATGGAGCACATAACGTAGTTGCCTTGTCTTTGTTCTACGGACAGAAGCATGAACGTGAGATTCTCAGTGCCCGTAAGATTGCTGAGCATTACTGTGTACAGCATATCGAGAAGGACATAACTGACGTGTTCACGTTCAGTAACTCAGCACTGCTTGGTAAGAGTACAGAGGAGGTGCCTGATGGGTCCTATGCTGATGATTCTACACACGAAGCAGATGGAATGTCTAAGACTTATGTGCCGTATCGAAATGGATTGTTCCTCAGTTATGCAGCTGCTATCGCCTACTCAATCGGAGCTGGAGAAGTATATTATGGAGCTCATGCAGATGACGCAGCCGGAAATGCCTACCCAGACTGTTCGGTGGATTTCTACGAGGCTCAGAACAAAGCTATCTTCGAAGGTACTGGTAAGAAGGTTTCCATGGTTGCCCCCTTAATCGATATGTTTAAGAAGGATGTCGTTGAGTGGGGATTAGAGCTCAGCGTTCCTTACGCAAAGACATGGTCTTGCTACAAAGGGGAAGGTAAAGCTTGTGGTACTTGCGGAACGTGCGTAGACAGACGAATCGCATTCATTGCTAACGGTACAAGAGATCCGCTAGAGTATGCTAATCCACTGCCTGCAACTATGGGAGTTCACAAGGTATTAAGGGAGCTTGGTTACACGGACGAAGAGGTCAATGTAATCATTCACGAATAGGCTCCATGTAAAGCGGAATCATCTTATGATCATGCCACCACACCCTGGTACGCTGGGGTTTGGTGGTAATTTTAGTTAATCGGAGGAGACACAATGAAGGTAGCAACAATAGTTCCACAACAATTTTTGGATATGACTAGAGCAGACGATTACCATATGTGCCTAGCGCACTTGATTGATCAGCCTGGCTATGAACCATATACACATTTCTTCAAACAGATTGGAAGGCTGCCATACAATCACCTGATTATGGATAACGGCTTGATTGAAGGAAGACCACAACCTATCGAAGTATTGGTTGATCGTGCGTTGCTCGTAGATGCTGACGAACTTGTGTTGCCAGATGTATTTAGAGATCGTGCGAAGACATATGCTGCCGTAGTAGATGCGTTGAACAATCCAGTAATTAACAAATTACGCGGGAGAGCTGGTTTCATGGCTGTAGCACAAGGGGCTACTTTGGAGGAATGGGTTGAGAGTGCAAAGGATCTCATGAAGCTACCGATTAGAAGCTTAGGTGTTCCTAAGGTATTATGTTCATTACCGGGAGGAACTACTCCGACTGGCTGGTTGAATCGTTTGGACGTATTGAAGGCTATCGAACCGTATCGCCAGAACAACAACATTGCGATCCACCTGTTGGGTTGCTGGGATACTCCGCTTGAAGCTAAGATGATCTCTAAAGCAGAAGCTGAGGGTGTGATCTCACCGATTCGAGGTATCGATAGTGCCCTGCCATACGTGTTCACTCGTGCAGGTATGAAGATGAGTGAAGGCGAACGTCCTGATTCTTCCCCAATCGATTTCGCTATGGGCGGAGTAGATCGGAAATTGTTGAAGTACAATATCGGTATGTGGAGGTACGAGTGTAATATACACGATACATCGAAAGACAATGTCCAGAAAATATGGTAGGAGGTAACCATGCGAGGACTTAGACACGAAGGGCATATGGCCTTACCATTTGCACATGTGCTTGCGCAGCAGTTCGAGGATGAAGTCGAGTTAATGGTCATAGGTGATATTCCTACGCCATCAGAAGTTCGAAAAGGTGTATTCCTTCAAGGACCTGCAGCTGATATTCTCAAACAAACTTTGGAGAAAGTCGGCATGCCTGCGGGAGCTATAAGTACACATTTTACAACAGCTATTAAGACAGCAGTTCCAAAGAAAAAGGGAAAAGCTGTTCCTGCTGAAATCATTCGCGGATATCACCCAATGATTAAGCGGGAGATTATAGCTGTGAAACCTAAGATGGTTTTGATCTTGGGTAAGACAGCTGTGCAGACGGTTTATGGCGACACTAAGATTAAGATTGGAGAAGTAATGGGCCGTGTTACACCCATTCCAGGAGTTCCGGAAGACATTATCTGTATTCCGATTCTACATCCAGCTTTGATCATGCGATCGCCTTCCGACTTTAAACCCTTTCTGGCATCCTTAGAACTAGCCGCGAGATTATTTAAAGGTGGTTCAACGTATGATACAGGGGAGACGAAATGGCAAGTCCTTGACTCAGAAGCGAAGATTGATCTCGCACTTAAGGTCATTGCCACCAAGAAGCACGTCAGTGCTGATATGGAGACGACGGGTCTTGATTATCGTATCGCTGACTTCCTCGTACTGGGGATTGGATTCGACAAGAATAAAGTATTCGTTATACCGCGGGAGATGCGGCATCGCGTTCAAGACTTCTTTAACCTCCCGAATGTAGAATGGACTTGGCAGCACGGCAAGTACGATACCAAAGTCATCTGGAGACGTAAGTTAGGCATTGTGCCACTGCATCATGATGCTATGTATATGCACTATGTCTTGGATGAAACATCTGAGCACAACTTGGAGTATTTGTCAAAGGTATTCTTGAATGCGGAGTCGTACAAGTACAAGATGAACCAGAACTTCAAGGCGATCAACTTGGAGAACTATCCGCAGTGGTTTGATGCTCTCTGCGAGCGGGTTGCAGTTGACTGTGACTACACATACCAACTGAAGAATGTTCTGCTTGCTGAACTAGAGAAGGATCCTGGTTTGTTGAACGTATACAACCAGATCATTATGCCAGCAGCACCATTCCTTTCTAGAGTTGAGCAAAATGGTATCTTACTTGATTCAGAGTTGTTGGAAGAGTATGGTACGTTATACGTGAAGCGTCTGGATGGTATCATGGAAGAGATTGAAGCACTAGCAGCACCTGACTGGGATCCTGTAACGTATATGAAGGAAATGGGAGCTAAGTCAGCAGGCAAAAATGGCAAGTTCAATCCAGGTAGTCCGAAGATGATGGCTTGGATGGTCTTCAACAAGCTCAAGCTTAAACCGAGACGTAAGAAAGGCACGAGTACGGATAAAGACGTACTGAACTCGATTGAGAATCCGCCACCACTGGTTAAGAAGGTGCTAGAGTATCGGGGGGTGCAAAAGGAGTACAAGACCTACGTTATCGGCTTGTTGAAATGGCGTGATGTAGACGGAAGAGTGCGTACTAACTTCTCGTTACAGATTACAGCAACCGGTCGTTTATCTAGTAAGGAACCAAACGTACAGAATCTACCGAATGCCTTTGGTGTAGGTAACATACGTAAAGCAATCATACCTCCACAGCATTACATCATTATGGACTCTGACTATTCAGGTGCCGAACTTCGTTGGCTGGCCTGTATGAGTGAATGTCCTGTCTTGTTGGATATCTTTCTTAACGGCAAGAACCTCCACCATGAGACAGCGGTTGACTTGTTTGGGGTCAACTATGATTCGCAAGATAAGATGAGAGCCAAGGCTACTAACTTTGGTATCCCATATGGCCGAGAGGAACAGTCCTTTGTGGATGAGTTTGGCATATCATGGGATGAAGCACATGCAATGATTCAAGGCTGGTTGAATAAGTATCACGGAGCTAGAGACTTCTTGCTACGTTGTGCAGCAGCAGTACGTCAAGGTAAGGTATTGAGAACACCGTTCGGACGTCAAAGACGTTTTGGATTGGTGACAGCTGAGAGTTTACATGCTCTGCAAAACGAGGCACGTAACTTCCCTATTCAATCGCCATCATCGGATACAACACTACTTGCTGCTATGGAGTTGGAAGATTACACAAACAAGATGGGTTGTCAAACTGTCAACTTAGTACATGACTCCATCCTATACTATGTTCCAGCTGAGCACGATCTTATCCTTGAAGTTGGGTATCACATTAACCAGCACATGATCAAGGTGCCAGAGCGCTTATTTGGTTACAAAGTTCCGTTCGCGTCTGATACAGATATTGGGTTTACGTGGGATAAGAATGACTTGGTAAATTTGCAGTTCGATAGCAAGTCGGTTATCTGGGAAGAAAAAGTTAACGGACAAAAGATCGAACAAACGACCAGTCTGCATAACTGGTTGTATGAGGGTATCCAAAAGCATAACTATAAATACGAGAAACAGTGGTATAAGGACCTTCAACCATTGTTCTAGCGTACCAGGGTGGTGTTTGGCTGCGGAGCTTAGGTTCCGCGCCTGCTAAACCCCTAACATGAGAGGGAGTGCTTTAATGTTCACAGAGGCCGAGGTATATGAGATTCTTCCGCAGTACGAACAAGAGACAGGACGGGTAATCCATTCGCAAGACAATCATAATCACGCAATTATCGGCGTAGTAATTTCATTTGGGTTACATGTAGTGCAGTGCATTAAGAAGGTCCCCTTGCGCGAGCCATTGAAGCAACCTAAGGAAGTATTACTTCGGGCCTTTATGATTGAGGCTTGTTCAGTTGTCAGAGAGCAGGTAGAAGTGGAGGGATTCAAGTGAGTCAAGAACCAAAAGCACAAGCGCTAGGTCATACTACGGTAGCTTTATACCATGTAGGCGGAGCAACTTCAATCCTGGAAACACAACAAGAATACGAGGGCGAGCAAGGAGCGGTTGTCCCTGCAAAGTCGATATGGCTTAACACAGCGCATGCAATAAAGCTACGCGACTTCCTGATTGCATGTTATCCACTACCCACAGAACATGAAGAAGGAGCATTTTAATGTTTATCTGGACTGCAAGAGATGTTGTCGGAGCTGTCCTTGTCGGTGCTGTTATTTTGATATATGTAGTAGCCCTTGCCATGGACCGATATGATTCTTGGAAGAAGAAGCGGAGGGGATCGAAGTGAATCCATTCGACTTGCTCGAGGAGACCTACAAGATTTACCCAGCAGGTGTGGTTGAGTGTGGTAGAGAGGTATCCGTAAGTAGAATAGCCTTGCCAGGGAAGTTATCCTCCATTCAATACAGGGTTCACATACGTATTGAACTCACCAATAGGGAAACAGTGCAGTACTGCCAGGCCTATTCAGACATTCAGATACAGTGCACACCGGAGGAATGCATAGGTCCGATACTTCACCGAGACCTAGAATGGATGCTTCGTAAGTTGGAGGCAGAAATAAACGCTAAAACGGACCGAACAAACAAAGAGCCCTGGACGTAATGTCCAAGGCTTTTTTTTGTTTCCAAGCACCTATCTGTCACTTACCGCCCGAACTCGCATTGGCCTCTCTCTGGTTGAATTGATCCCGAACTATTTACCTAATAGCGTCGCGATCTCGCGCAAAGTAATAAGCGGAGTTTGTTGGACCTGGGATCCTAATTGACGGAAGCCTACAGAAGTATAACCAAGTACACCTGACCAGTCACCAACAACCATATGATACCCTTCAGTAGCACTTACTTCATTGTCTGTGAACTTGTAAGCCTTACGACAACCATCAAAGCTAGGAAGCGTTATGATAAAGCTTGAACCCGTATTCTCTGCTTTAACAGCAATATCAAAATAAAAGAATTTAGGGTTGTGCAACTCGAAGCCGGCAACTCGGTTTAGCTTTATTGCACACTCAGGTTTCGCAGTCTGCCAGTTCTTGAAGCTGCAGTTACGCACACTGATATTTGAAGGAGCTGCACCATTTATTTTACCAATCTCTATCTGGTAGTTACCATTCTCCTCGAAGTTAACACCTTCAATACTCATCGTACGACATTCTCCACCATAGATGTACAAGCCACCAGCCAGGTTACGTTCTACTGCTCCACCTATCCAGATAAATACGTCAGGTGAATTTTCGACAAACATTCCGTAACGGCTGTTATCTATAAGATAAACATTGTGACGAGCACTAGGTGAGTTAGAGGGATTAAAGGATGGATAATACCAACCATCTATGTTCTTCGAACACATGATGTTTTCGAAGTGACCATACCACACACATTTCTCAAATATGGCCTTAGCATGATTGGTTATCTTTACGTCCCTGATCACACACGTATGACAGAACAACATAGATATACCATCCTGTAAGTAGAAAGGGTTACCTGACTTGCCTGTTGTTATTGTCATATTAGCGATCGTCCAATGGTCCATAAAACCCGTCGGGTTTGTGTAATCGTCAAGTGAACCGCCTATCCCGTGAACTTGGATGGAGTGGTTCAATGGGTGATGATTGTACAGGATAGTACCTGAAATAGAACTTCCTAGCAAGTTAACCTTATCCTTGAAATACAGGCCGGTGTGTCGATAGAATCCATCAGGCAGATGAACTCTACCTCCCCCTGCCGTGCTACAATCGTTAATAGCTTGCTGTATCGCTCGAGTGTCATCGTGGCGAGCAGTCACATACGAAACCTTGTAGTCAGCTGCCTTGGATAGGGTTATCTTGTTCGTAGCATAATCAATTGCCGTGATCGTAGCAATAAGCTCTCCGACACCATTAATAGGTTGGCGGATAGCTACTGTACAACCGGTAGTGCCTGCATTGAACACGGGAACAGGGGCTGTACCTACAATGTTGCGAGTAGCTACTGCTGTAACTTCGTCTAGACGGGATTGCACAAAACCATCCATCTTCATTACATCAGCCAAACGATAGGCAATTGTACCTTTGTCGCCTGTACCTGCTTGTATTTGAGCAACCGTCCAGTTCATCCCAGCGTTAGCAAAGGCTTGAGTACCCCAAAGTCTCGGTCCGGTTGTTTTTGAGGTGAAGCGTACTACTGTAGTGCCTGCAGTACCACTTATAGTCCATCCTGGCCAGTAGTTCGTAAAGTAGCTATCCGTACGTAAGCGGTTAGCAAACTGGACAGCCGTCTCATTAGGTAACATAGTAACATACTTGGTGTCGTACTCTAAGCTGATCCCAAATTGCAATTTGTCTGACGCCAAGTTTTCTGCCTGCCCCGTAAACGTGAACTCGAATATCTGTGCTAGTGGATTTACAGTAGCTGTCACAGTTTTCCCATCAGCCGTCAAGGAAATGGTTCCTGGGCCTGTAGGAGCACTAGTTACCTCCATGAACGTGACTGAGTTAACTGCCGCAGCTCCATCAATAGCCACATCTTGTCCTACTTCGAAATCCGATAACGAGGACAATGTAACCACATTACTACCCGCCGTGGTTAGACAGGTAGTAGTTTTTTGTGAGCCAGAAGCCCCGTAGCGGACAACGTTCCAATCCAGGGCAAGAGGTTCACGCTTAAATGTGGCTTTTACATTCCAGGCAGATGATACCCACTCGTACATCTTATTGTCGGCTAAAACTAAGAAGTCACCGGATGTACCGGAGGGATACGCGGCTTTTAAGGCAGCCAGTGTTGGGAACGATCCTTTAGCCATCCGATTGCACTCTCCTCTATGCTAAATCATTTTCCTTAAGTACTTCTTTTTGTTCTTGACCTTTCTTACTGATGTAGTTGTTCTTCCACCAAGTCCAAAGGGAAACAACGATTGTGAAGCCGGTACTGATTGCGACAGTTACAGTTTCATCTTCGATAGGCAGAGGCGACTTACCAGCTGAAGTCAGCAATTGGTTACCCAGTGCAATAGCTAAGATGATTGTGCGTGTTAGTGAACCTTTATCCATTATAATTTCCCCTTTCCAAAATACCCCGACCCGGGCTCGTACCAGGGTGGGGTTGGTTTGCTTGCAACGGGATTCCGCGATCGATGGAGCCCTATTTCTTAGGGATCTTAGGGATGATTCCGCCATTGTAAAGCATTTGAATCATGTTGAGCTCCATCTTCGATTTGTCGGCAGAAGTCTTAATGAAGCCGTAGTGTTTAGCAGCTTCAACAGCCTCTGCGTAATCCTTGACGAAATCTTCCTTGCCGGACATGTTAAGACGTCTTTCCACGGCTGCGAGGTTCTTCTGTAAGGAAGCAATGATCTCACCTTGGGAATCTACTTTTGCTTGTAATGCTTGGTTTTCTGCCACTGAACTTTCCTCCATTTCCCACTTCTGAATTTTGGTGATTACAGCACCAATCTGCGTATCTGTAGGACGTTTGCCAGCCAATAGGTCTGCGATGGATAATCCAAAGTTAATCTCAAAGTGAGGATTGTCTTTGAATGTCTTCCAATCACCACCCCAGCTAAAACCAAACAGCTTAGCGATTGCTACAACCTCCAACCAGTCAGCAATACCATCTCCGTCAAAGTCAGCTTTCATGTCATAGCCGCCTTTAACAAGCACAAAGTCAATTGCTAAACTATAGTTGTGGTTGGAGTGGCCACCCTTTGCATTAGTAACTACAGATCCTGGTTTTGTTCTTCCCTGAGCGTACAGGGCATCCTGATCAGCGAATGAGCGGAAACCAGACGTTAGTCTGATCTCCACACCCGCTTTGTAACTGTACTCGATGAGCTTCTGGGCTGCAAACTTAACAGCGGCATTGGACAAAGAGGACAGGATCGGGGCGGATCGTTTTACTGTCTCTTCTAAGGTACTCATTATTTCTCCTCCTCTTCTAAGGCTGTTAATATGTCTTTAGGGTCGTGGTCTTCTGGTGTAGGCTTCATGCGTCTACGGTAGATGAAAATGTCGAATGTTTTCTTGCGTGTTAAGAACGTGAGGATTAAGAATGAAAGGGTTGTTCCTGTCATGGCTAATGTCCACACGTACGTACTCATGGCCTTCCTAATGTCTCCCGGACCTCCGCACAATTCGATAAGCTTCATGGCAAGCGCAACAGCCATCTTGACAGAATAACTACAGAGGAAGATGAATATTGCAATTACCAATAAACTTGCAATACCTCTATCCCACCGCTCCTTGAAGTAGTGACGGTATGCGAACAGAATGTAAAGCGAACAAACCAAGGAGATCGCATACTCTGCTACCACCGCATAATCTCTGATCATTGTTATTTCCCCCTGTCGTACAATAAACGATTGGCAATGTGGTTCTCCTCTATCTCTTTCTTAAGGGTCTTTTCTAATGTATGATATCTCCCCAACGCGAACGTAACTCTTTCAGTTGTCTCAGCAACTTGCTTAGCATTCTCTTTGTGTGCGGGAAGACGGTCCAAGAATCGCTGAAGGAATCGCAAGTTACTCACCTCCGTCCTCAGGACCTTGTTCTACCTTTTTAATACGTCTGACAAATGTCAAAATCTCTCTCAAGGCCCCTGTCTCCTGGTTCTCTATGATGTGCAATAATCTCTCTGTGTTGGCTTCGGAGCGCTCATAGGCGTCCCGCGTTACCAAGTCGCCTTTGATGATCTTCTTTCCTAGATAGACGAGAGCTAAAATACATAAGACCAAAGCGACCTGCGTAACGCCGTACCTTTCTAAGAATCCTAACAATTGCCCCAAAGAAGACAGCTCTCCTGTCACGGCCCAAACCTCCTACATGACACTAGTTTATAAGTCCTTTCTTGCTTTGGGTAAGCACCACCCCCTTTACCCTAATCACACCACCCTGGTACGCCCCACCTAGATAATGTAGTAGTTTATCTGGGCGGCGTTCTGCCCACGAGGATCACGGAAGTAGTGCCCATAACCGATTCTGAAACCCGTTTCGGTCATACCTCCAAAGTAACCAGTATTATTTCCTCGTGTGGGAGTATTAATATTTTCCCAGTTATTGAAATCTATCGGTCTCTGCCAGTTACCAAAGTCTAGATTCCATGTGTCACCTTGCGGTCCTATTGGGTAGGACATAGAACTAGAACCGCCGCTAGAGAAACCGTTAGCCGCTCTATTGTTTTCCATGGAGGCACTTGTACTTTTAGAGAACATACCGTATCCCCACACCATATTCATTCCGTACTCATTGTATATATTGGTAACGCCGTAGTAGATCCAGAACTGATAGAATACTAACTGTGGGCGATATCCAACATTAATTTCCCAAGGGGCATCGACTGTAGCTTGCATATTTACCCATCCGTTGCTGGAGGTAGCTCTTCCGCGCTCTGCCATAGTACCCGGCACTCCCAAGATACTCTGACCTTCCCGTATGTTATTAGACACGAGCGCTGGTGCTGGCGCCGTAACCCATGAGTCACCACTGTAGTAACCCCACGGCGGTTGTAAGAATACCCTATCTCCAGGCCACACAGTAACATTCTGAGATGGATAATGATGATCCCTAGCTGAACGGTTGGGCATACTCCCTGCTTGCCCGGCAACCACATTTCCCTCTAATAGGGCATTAGTGTTAATAGGAACACCAGCAATGATGATATCTGCATCATAAATACCTGCCTGCTTAACAATTTGATTGGCTGTGGGAGAAACACCACCACCAGACCTAACTGGCAATGTCCCTGTAGTTGGTCCCCCATCTGTTTCGGCGGTCTTCCCTGCACGGATATCCCCTGCAGTTGCTGTACCACCACCTCCTTCACCCTGTAATATAAAAGCCGAGCCGTTGAAGACAAGTGAGTACACCGAATCCTTCTTAAGGTTACCTGCTGGGATCGGACTACCATTTGCCTTCTTAATAGCATAGGCTCCCAAGGCGTTAACATTGATTGTGGGGTTTGCTGCACTATCGATATGCAACTTCACAGCTATTCTCAGACCCTCAACTAGGGAGGTAACTCCAGGAATATTCACCGTGTATAACGCCCCAGACCCACCAGTCGATCCGTATCCCCCACCGTTAACAGCTAGCTGGGCAATGTTACCTTCAATACGGTTTAAATCATCTACGCCCACACCATGGGACTCATTCCAATTCGTTCTCGGTGTCGACCATGCCATTGTTAATCACTCCCTATTTTCTGAGCTTCAACTACTGCACTTAAGGAACCATCCCATGCAAGTGATTGTCGGACTAGTGTGTAGTCTGTGTAGCTCTCGTTATCGTAATCCGGAACACTTATTCTATCTCCCAGTGTTAGGGTTATATGACCTCTCGACTCAAGTACCGCATCATGTCGAGGATCCTTATAAGTTACAAGAATGAGGTCTGCTATCTTCTGTGCTAGCGCTACGTCCTGTATGAACTCATTAGTTAGCAATTCGTACTTGGACTTACCTTCATCCCTTATACTGATGGCATCAGAAGCTGTAGCTACACGTGTGTTAGCAACTTCCAATACTCTGCCCTTGACTACAACACTTTCAACATCTTGTGGGGCAGTTGATTCATTCGTGAATGTAATCTCTATTCCCCATGCAAATGCTTGATATGAGTCTACTGTGATCAGCCCATCATGAATAATAGCAGGTTCTTGTACGGCTGTTACAGGGACATTATCAAACATGAACGTTTCTGTGACCGTGCTGTTAGCTGGTATTGAGATAGGCTCCGTAAGTGTAAACACATCAGATACGGCCGCAAGTGTTCTAGAAGTAGCTTGCACTTCAACGTAGTTGACTACGCCAGCACCCGATATTGGGAATGTAGTATTGAACAAGGAGCGGTCATCACTGAAGGCGTAAATAGCCTTTTCAGCCGGTTTGAAGATCTGCATAACAATTCTACCTTGCCGATCGCAAAACGTTCTGGCGAGGGCCACAGTAGCCAACCTTACGAGTGCGTCTCTGTGACTCATTCTCTCGAACCACGCATATGGAATAACGATGGCATCAAGAGCTGAATCCAGTACATACTCTTCAGGTTTTACACCTGCATCATTCAGAATAAGCTGAGCCAGCCATTTCACCGATCTGTTGGTATATAGCTGAGATACCGTGAAATCACTTGTTCTAAGTAATTCCATTCTATCCCGTGCTGAGAAGTCCGCATAAAGTCCTGCTCTTGGAGCATCCCATTGTGTTGTCCAGTAAGTACCTAACGGGAACCAAGTCATCTCTCCCTTGATAGGAGTTCCTAACCAAGCCTTAACACGACGGTTCTTCTTGAGGAGGCCGTATAGAGGTGATTTTCTGTTGTCCGCGTTGAAGTGGCCTTCATAGTTGTACAACCTCACGTCGATCTCATTTGAAGACACGTTACCAATTGGCAACGTCTGATCCTCAAACATCTGCTCTTCCAAGAGGTTGATCGAAACGATATCTTCTGTCTCGTAGCTCTCCTGCACAGCCGTATAAAACTCCACAATCTTTACGTTCGTGCGATATGTTGCACTTATCCTGTGCACGATAAGTTTGATTGTGGCTACGTTGATAACGGGCGTGTCTAAGATTTTATTCCACGTTACAGCATTGTTACCTACGACGTTTTCTTCATGCAATACCTCGCCAAACTTACTTACCAACTGAATGGTGAAGTCTACTGGGTATTCCTTCAGCTTATCATCGCCAATAACTCGAAGCTGATACATCGCACGAGGGTCAAAGCTGATAGACAATGTTGGCTCAGATGCAGCAGGCATAGGATAAGTTTTACCAACATACAATTCAGTGTACTCCCCCGATACCGCACTGTCGTACAGTACATGCCATTCGACACCATCTGAGGATACCTCTGTCTTCGTCCCGTGATACTTTCTGTCGCCATAACTTGTATGTGCGACTTTCACGGTAGATAACGGATAGTTAGCACCAAGATCAACGCGTAGCCAAATAGGACCAGTATTGTATATACCGGTATAGCTATCGTTGTTACCATCTACCACTACTGATAGAGGCGCTTCGAAGTCTTGAATCGGCCCATTACTGGTTACGGTCTTTCCTAGTGCAACGTTTACCCCTGAGGTATCGAAAGCACTGATCTCTGACCAATAGTTGTTTCCATTCGCAGTACTACCACCTGAGAGCCAGTCTCTTATGTAGCGTATGCGACCAAAGAAGTGACCTGTCGAACTTGACAAGGATTCACTCCACCACCCAACAGAGACTTCAGAGTCATCTGCTGGGAGGGGGTGAAATGTTCCGTCAAGCTTGTTGTTCGTTAAGGAAAACCACTTGTATGGAGTTTCCAACGAGTTGTCGGCTGTTTCAATGGGGCTTGTATGCGGTACGGTGGTATCCGCAGAAGCTACAATGGATTCATCCAGAAATGGGTCAGTATATGTTATCTCAAGTCTCCCTACGACGTGCCGTGCATCAGCGTCCATTAGCTTGTTGAGGTGTTTCTGCTCATCATAGACTTCCTCACCATCGACACTAAAGCCCATAAGGTTAAATAGATGTGACATATACTCACCTCCTTAATAGTTCTGAATTAAGAATATACAGCTTGCCGCGGCTTCTGGCAACGTACAAGAAATGTTAGTGTCTGTGAAGTTAATGCTCGAAGGATTGATCTGTTTTGTTACTCCAGCTACTACGCACTTGACAGCCACTACATAACAGTTATCTGCATTGTATGAACTATCTGGGTAAGAAGCTGTTGCATACACACCACCAGTCACAGTAGCTGTAACTTTTGCAGTGGAGGGCACCTTCTTGCCATTACCAATCGTCAGGCCATTCTTAGGATGGAGTGTAGCAGCATACTTGGCTACCTTGTTGAGGGCATATTTAACTAGCGTGTAGTTAGTATTGCCAAGAACCACTCTAAGCCCGCCAGCAACCCAGCGATGCTCCCTATCCTTAAGCATTGTATCTTTACCGCCAATAACACCTACGAGGTTTGTTATGACTGTGTTATCCTTATTCCAAGTACCATCTGGGAATGGGATAACAATCTCATTCAAGCCTACAGCAGTGAAGTTGTCTTTGGTAAAGGTCTGCAGTACCTCCCAATGGTTGAAAGTAGCCACACCATTCTCGTTCACCGACATAGCATCCTGCCAATTCTCAACGTACGGTCTGACATAACCTCCCAAACGCCTTACCACAAACTCTGCTGTGGTCATGGAAGCCCGACCTGATCCTGGGTTAATTATAGGTCCTTGGTCATAGAAATCAATTGGAGTTACTAACCCATAAAAATATCCGGCTAGCTGATCCTCGTCCTTATTCCACAGCCCGTGCTGCGTATTCCAACAGGTGCCGTTATATGCATATCCATATTCTGTGTAAGGACGACTGGCTATTTGACTTCCGCCCGTAAACTTACCTAATGAGGTACGTTTAAATGGTGAGGTACCTGAACCGTCAATCTCAAAACCAGCACCACCAATAGTCATACCTCCATAGGAGTCTAACATGAAGTGGTTATTCCAACCAAGCATGATACCGAATTCTCGCCAAGAACCATCTTCTTGGTAAGCTCCAATATCTTCACCTGTCTGAGCATAAGCTGGATCACTTTCAGAGTAAGCTTTTCTACCATTGGCTTTCCATAAGTTCATACCCTGGTTTATGAAGTCGCCTATGCTACCTTCACCGGGATAAGTTCCGCCGCCTTGCCACTGCCAACCAAATGAGAAGTTATTAATGTCGTAGCGTTTGAACCGTTTAGTGTCGTAATCATACCAGGCATTAACCATGATCCATATCTCAGTGAAGGGGACGGTATCGCGCATGCCTTCAATGATGTAGAAACCATAAGGGGCATGAGCACCTCCACCACCAGCCGGAAATAGGTTAAGGCTTTGGTGTATATCTCCTTTGGTGTTTATCAGGTCTTGGATAACTGCACGAATTGTGTCATAGTCGTATGCCGTAAAGCGTCTTGCAACACTTGTTGTGGACGGCCATGCTTTTGCCGTGCCTTGGAAACCACGAGTAACACCTGTTATAGTGTTACCCGTTTTTCCTGTGTACAGAACTGTCTCTGCGGTTTCGTCGTCACCTAAGACTGCAAGGTTAGGTGGCGCCGGAAGTACGCTCGCATTAGCAAGGGTAATAGCCGTTGAAGTAGCAGTTATAGTAATGGAGATTTCTGTTGTCGGGCTGTTTACCTTGCCGGGATACATTGCGGGTGTTGCCATCGCATCCGCCTCCTTATTGTTCTATTAGGTCGAAGGTAACGTTTTTGTAGTACCAACCCATCCTGCCTGTTCGGAACCTCGTAGCCTTGATGGCCCCCGAGTAAACTACAGCAACGCTTTGACCTGACTCATCATCGTATTCTAAACTGAAGAATGGAATTGTTGGATTAAATATGAGGGAACGAAGCTTCTTCATATCTGCTCCAGCCATTACAGGATAGCTAAATGTAAACTTCCGCTTTTGTGCTATAATCTCCATGGTCATCTTACCGGAGGCAACACGACCACTCTTTGTGAGGTTATAGTACTCATAGCTGAACTCCGGGGGGTTCTTAATGACCTCCCCGTTTATCTTAAAGGCCATCAGTATTACCTCCCCTTACGTTCATTTTCACGGACCCGAATAACATCGAGCTTTCTTTCGAGCTCCTTCAGTGCCCGCTCGTCCGCTACCAGGGTGTGGACATACATTACGGGACGCATGTCTCCACCTCCACCGCCTCCGCCCGAATATGAGACTTGCTCACCGAGCATGGATGCTAAGTCGTTCGCCACTGCTTTACTGAACGGCTTCATGTAGCTTGAGTTCTCCAATGGAATTACTGCTTCTCGCTTATTCCCTTCACCGATACGAACGATCTGATCCTGGTCTACGATACCCCCTGTTTCAAGGGCAGCAAGACCTGCTAAAGACCATCCTCCTGTAAACGGAGCAAGTGCAAGTGCACCACCAACCACACCCACGGTGATAGCAGCCGGTACGGCCCAGTTCTTATTCTTATCATACCAGGCACCCATACTCACTGATGCAGCTTTGATACTGGAGTCAACATTGTCAGCAAAACCACCAAGTGTCTGGCCAGCGGCACTTGCTAGATTCTTTAACCATCCCCAGGCAGCTTTAGCACCACTCATGACGGTATTTACGAAGCCTCTTGCCCATTGGGTAACTCCATCAGCAGCCCCAGCAAAGAAGGCATCCAGGGCACCCCATCCGTTACTACCTAAAGCATTCATAGCTGCGGAGGCTGCAGTAGCCACCTGTCCGAATACTCTTCCCATGTCCTTACCCCATGTTTCAGTCCAGGAGGAAGTTTTGTTCAGGAACTCGGCCCAGTTTGCTGCGGTGCCTGTAACGAAGTCTCCCCACATTTTATTGGACTGTGAGAACACATCGTTAAATAGTTTACCGATGTTGTTGCCCCACGTAGATAGGGTAGTTTGAACATTGTTGCCCCAGTTCTTGAATGTTGTCTGGACTGCTGTACTCCATTCCGTTACTAGTGCCTCAACGCCTACCTTCCAATCGCCAAACAACTTCTTGGTATTGGCTGACCAAGTACTTACTGTCGTCTTGACATCGGTTGACCAAGTACTGAACTTTGCCTTAACATTCGTAACCCAAGTACTGAATACTGTCTCAGCATTTAGTCTCCACGAAGTTAAGGACGTAACTACATCTGTAGCCCATGTAGCGAAGCCCGTCTTGATGTCCGAAATCCAAGTGTTAACAGTTGACTTAGCGTTAGTAGCCCAAGTCGATATGGCTGTCTGGGCATTTAAACGCCAAGTGGTAAGGCTACTTACTACATCAGTACCCCATGTAGCAAATCCTGTTTTGACGTCTGAGATCCAAGTCTTTATGGATGCCAATGCATTAGTTGCCCAAGTAGTGATAGCAGCTTCGGCATTTAGTCTCCAAGTGGTCATCGCACCTACGACATCGACACTCCATCCCTGGAAGGCTGATTGTACATCGCCTATCCATTCTTTGACCGAAGCCAGCAAGCTGTCAAGGGTAGGATCGATAATGTTCTTCAATCCTTGTGCCCATTCAGTTACAGGAGGCAGTGTATCGACAAGTCGATCAAATGCACCATGAACCTTCGACAGGATGTCTACGATGTTCGTGAAGATGCCTGGTATAGGATTAAGCACATTTCCCAAGTTCTTAGCAAAGTCGCCTAAGCCTTCCCATGATAGACCTAAGTCACCAAGGTTAAACTTAAACTTATTGATAAGGCTATTCACGGTCTCAAGAACGGCAGTCGCTACCCCAAAGTTCGGAGGTGGGAACTTAGGCCATTCGAAATCGGTGAACCACTTCTTCATATTGGCGAAGATAGGTGGGAACTTCCAGTTATCCCAGAAGTGCGAGAAGTCAGCAGGTTCAACTTTAACTTGTTCGACCTTAGGCAGCGTAGGAAGCTTACCAAGGCCCAAGTCAAGATCCAATGCGGGAGTATCGACATCACCTACATCTCCCAAGCCCTTGCCAATATCATCTAGCTTGTCTGGTATTTGATACAATTCGTCGAATGCTGCTACGAACTTATCTTCAACCTTCTTACCAGCTTTATCGGCATCCTTACCTGTGCCCTCAATCTCTTTCCCAGTGTCTTTTAGGTTATCATTCAAACCCTCAACCTGCTCGTTGAACTCATCAATCCATTTCTGTGAATCTCCAAGGTCTTCGACGTCGAAGATATCACTCGAATCGACAGCTAGACCGCCTAAGGCTCCTAGCTTCTTCATGAGGTTATCCAACCAAGCACTGGCTGACTTACTGGTCATGATGAGGTACAGTAACGCACCTACAACCAACATGATTCCCGCTACGATAGGATTCTTTGTGAGGACAAGCGTCAAGCCTCTGATGGCTTTAGACAGAGTAGTTACTGCGCCAGCTACGGCAGTACAAATAACACCCAGTCTAGTTACGCTCCACAAGAACATCAATGCTTTAGCAGCTACCTGGGCAACTACCAAACCAATAACGGCGGCTGCGAGGTACTTAAGCCAAGGCCAAGCTTGCATAGCACCCTTAGCTAGCTGTGCGAATACAGTGGCGGTCTTAGCAAGTACTGGAATCACTAAATTCATAGCCGATAGAATCGAAGACCCTATTAACTTGAACGTAGGTCCAAGAGCACTCCAGATCATAGCACCGGCTTTCGCCAGATCCCGGAAACCTGCAATGATGTTACGGATTTTCTCCTGTACCTCTTTATCTGGGATAAGAGATTCAAAAGCGCCCCCGATACCCTTCAACGTCATAGCTTCGCGGGCTTTATCAATACCATCACGCCAAACCTTCAAGAACCTACGCAATGCATCCATAGGAGGCTTAAACAACTTCTCACTTATGAATAACGTATCATCCTTGATGGTATCCCACATACCGCCCAATGTATCGGCGATGCGGTCAGCAGCACCTTGATACTGATCTTGCAGACCCTTCAGAACTGCCGCAACCCCTTTGTCACCGCTAATACCTAACTTACCGATATTTTGCATCTGCTTCTGGGTTAGTCCCAACTCTTTACGGATGATGGAATAGATAGGAATACCGGCCTCAGCTAACTGTCTTAACTCTTGCCCGGCAATCTTACCATTCGTTTTCATCTGCGTCAAGGCCAATACGATACGGTCCATCTGCTGAGCCGTAGCCCCCGTGGCCGCATTCGCATCATTGAGGATAGTCATAACGCCACGGATTTGCTCAGGCTTTACTTGAGCTCCCATAAGGCGTCTTGACAATTGCAATGCCTGTTCTGTACTAAAGGCTGTATCAGCTGCGAAGTCCTGCATGTTGGTGATGAAGCCTGCAGCACGCTCAGCGTTACCAACAAAGTACTCCATCGCAATTCCAGCTTTTTCCATTTCGCTGCTGAAATGTACAACAGATGAAATACCGTCTTCTATAGCGTTAACTCCTGCATAGAATATCTGTGATATCAAGATACCACTAACCATTCTATCCAGGTCCTTAAAACTAGAGGTGAGGTTGTTAACGCTGTTACGCGTACCGTTAAGACTGTTCTGAGCACCACTACCTAATGAACTACTTAGTGTAGCTCCTAGGCGACTTACCTGGGTGCTCAGCTGTCCCATAGCAGCAACGAAAGGTTGAATATTTAGGCCTATCCGCGCAGCTAATTCACCTGCATTCACGCTATTACCTCCCTTCTCATATTACCTGATCTATATACCCCTGCTTTTGATTCTTCTGATCATCACCTTTGTCGTTGAGGCGTATGTATATGCGCGATAAAGCATTAAGCTTCTTCGGAGTCATACGCCAAAAGTCCTTTTCGGTGCGTCTGAACAATACCGTAGCGGTATACATAAGGAAGGGCCAATCCCACGAGTCATCGTAAGGCATCGCCTCAAGTAACTCGTGGTCTAGGCGTTTTTTTCAGCTGCCTCTTCCGGTGTCATAACCACGGTAGCTGTCCCTTCAGGCAATGCTGCGAATTCTGTGCTGCCCTTTCTGCCTTTGGTTTTAGTCTTAGGTGCCATTGCATCAGCGGCAGGAGAAGAATCACCTAATGCCATACCAATCTTGATGATTGCATCATTCATCTCGCCTGGGGAAGTTAACCAACTACCCACCTGGTACGGGGTGATGTTGTAGCCTACTGGCTCGCCATTGTCATCCAAGATAGCTTCTTCGTGAATTAGGCCGGCCCACAAGCTAACGCGCACATCCTTTACCTTACCGGACGACAAGGATTTGACTGCAGCATCCATAGTACCATAACGCGTTTCCAATTCTGCAAAGGCGTTCATGTCAAACTGAATTACTCTTTCTCTGCCACCCAGTTCGATTGTTACAGGGTTAACTTTTCTAATTGTATTGAGCTCCATTTGTATCTCCTCCTGAATGTTTATAAATGCACTATGATCTGAGACCATAGTGCATCTGGGTTGGATCGGCTTACGCCGTTGTAAATGTCAGTGTTTTAGCACCGAAGCTATTACCTGCCGTATCTTTCAATCCAGCAGACAATACTACTCTGAACTTCGTAGCTGCTGTTAAGTTCGCTGTAGGGGATGCAGTCACAACTGTTCTGTCCGCATTCACTGTCAACGTAATAGCAACTCCGTTACCTGTTACATCATTGTATAAACTGATGTTTCCGGTGTTCAGGGTGGAAATGGCCATCGACTTACTGAATGTAAGTGCAATGGTAGTCCCTACAGCAACTGCCGTAGCTCCGGTAGCTGGTACCGAAGTAACGAGTGTAGGTGCAGTAGCATCACCTGAACCCGTGCCATATGGATTTGTAAGCCAGTTAGTACCCATGGTAGGTACATAGTCGGGATGATCTTGGTCGATGTGTCTTTCCCACTCATCATCACATTCACGCTTAACGAAGGAACCGGAAATTGTAGCTGTGTTCCAGTTAATGCTGTCTGCCTTAGTTTGGTTAGCTTGCTCTGGCAGTGAGAACTTACCTTTAGCCAACCAAGTGTATCTGTAACTACCGTTCGATTTCAGTGATCTGAAACCAACGGCAATCCATGGTGGAATATCAGAAGACTTACGAATCAACACACCACCCGCAAGTGTATGCCCTAATAGGTCTGCCTGCACTTCAATAGGCAGATCGGCTACGTTAAGTTCCAAGCCAATGTTACCAATGGTGGAAGCTGTTTCGTATGGACCGTCATCAGCAAAGAGTGTTTCTGTCGATGCGTTCGGGTTAATACTAGCCGTAATTGCACCCGGGATCTTCTTAGGTGTTTCATACGTAGCTAGGCCTGTACCGAACGCAGGGTCCGTAACAAGCTTAGCGTAAACTACATCGCGTAATCCAATTGGAACGCCATTTGCCATTATTTTAACCTCCTAGTCAAGATAAGTAACTATTGCCAAATTAAAACCATAATACACTCGATTGCTGGTGTCTGTACGCATCTTGAACGGGGCTTGTCGCAGGGTAACTACTCCCCATCTATAAGGAGTTAGTTGCACTACTGCATCCTCAGTCTTAAGACTACGAAAAAGCTCATGTGCCTTTGCCCTAGCCTTCTCAGTGTTGTCTTGCTTGTCTCGCACTAAGATTTGTACCGATCTTGCAGCTCCTTCAATTTGACTGACTACCGGACTACCAATGTACTCGGAGATCATGATTAAATCTGAAGGTGAATCTTGTGCCCCATCGTAGGTGCACTTATACTTGCCTAGCAAGTTTTGTTCGCGGAAATAAGTCTCGAAATCCTTCAACAGGTCTGATGTCATGGTATCCCTCCTATGATAGTGAACTACGAACTTCTTCTGCTACAGTGGCCAGGAACTTTTCCTGGTATTCCCGTACGGCATTTTCTAAGAACTTAGCATTACCGACTGGATGCACCGCATGAAGGTCTTCGTGTACAGCAACCATGTATTCGGACACCATCTGACCTGTTTTAGGGTTCCTTACATCCTTAGGACCGCCAAAACCCACTCTAGCTGAAAAGTTACGATAAGAACCATCGATCTCATAGAAGAAGGCACTTGATAACGCTCCAGTTTCCGATGGAACCTGAGGCATTACTATGTCCTTAATCTGCTCGCAAGCTCGAATGGTAGCTTTCTTCGTTCCTCTCTCAACCCGGGATAAAGCTATCTGCAAGCGCTTTTCGAAATCCTTATAGTCGACGGTTAAGGTGATATTTCCTCCTCTTGCCATTACAGATACACCACCGTTGTTCCGACATAACCAGCAATTCCATTGCCCTTGAAGAAAGAAGCCGCTAACACAGGATAATCTTTATCGTTGAACTTAAAGACGTCATGTGCTGTAATAGTCAGCTTTCCCGAAATATATAAACGAAGAGCAGATGTTACCTGCTCCCCATTCATATTACGTATTACGTTGATCTTGCCATCACTGATGCATTTGTACGGAACGGCAGGTGCATAGATTCCTTGGTTATAACCATCTACCTCCGTACAGACTAGATGTTCAACATCTTCCCGGGCCGTAGATGCTACGAAAGGATCCATTATGATCACCCCCTATTATCGTGCATGCCTACTCCAAAGATGCAACCCTCATCTGAGTTATGCATCGTCGGCACGGCGTCAGATCCGGAAACATCAGATAATAAATCCTTCAAGATCAGCTTGAAGTGCTCTAAGCGTTGACTGGCTTTAACTGTTTCTGGGCCAATTGTGTAATCTACCTGCATAGCCAGCTTTCGCAGGATTGCACGGCAAACTTTAACGGCAGCAGCACGAGGTGTGCCAGAGCGCGTAAGAGCATAAGCAACTTCCTCATCGGACACAAAGGAATATGCTTCCTCTATGTCCCCAGAAAGAAATCGAACCTCATCCAAGTCTGAAGTTGTAGGATCTCCACTATACGTCCAAGTCATAAGGCACCTCCTAGGCTTTCTTTGTAGGAGCCTTGATTACTGGTGCAGCTGTGGTCTTAGCGGTAGTAGTTGTGGCCTTAGGTGCCACAGGCTCTACCTTAGGGTCTGGCGTACCAGGTGGGGGTGTTGAATCCGCTTTAGCGCTGGGTTCCGCGACGCTCGGAGCCTCTGGAGGAGTTACCGGCTCTTTTGGCTCTTGGGTAACTTCCTCTCCGGAAGTTGCTTCATAGTCGTCGAGGATCTGCTCTAAATCAACGCCCCTACGATGTTCTAGGTAATCCTTCAGCTTGGCGTATTCTACGTCGTCGTCAGGCACCGGAATAATCTTCCGTTCCTTCATCTTGATCTTCCCAAGTTTTACCTCGGAAAGATCCTCGATGATAGTTCCTACGGCGAAGAACCTTCCCATAGATCTGAAGGGCCTAGCCACAATGTAGATTTGGGACATTACTTAACGAGATCCTTCAGGAAGATACCAAGATCCGCGCCAACCACTTTGTGGTCAAATGCCATCTCAGCTTCGATCCGTTCTGTATCTTTACCCAACCAAGGCATTGGGATGCGGACTACCCGGCTGCCCATAGCTTCTCCACCCATCAAACCTGTCCAAGCGAAAGTATAACCAGCAGATGCTTTCTTGATACCTGGTTTAGGCTCAACATACATCAGCAAGGCATGTTTGCCCATGATGAAGGAGTATTGGCCATCTTTGCCCTTCGGTGCAGTGTTTTGAATTGCGTAAGGAATGTATACGCGATCCACTTCGAACAATGCAGCCAACAGGTCCATTGCCACGATACCCTTTTCTGTATACTTGATACGGTCCAGGATATCTTCGTTGCTTACCAAAGCATTGTAAACCCAAGGGCTCAATACCAAGGTATTAGGTTTCTTACCTGTTGCTTCGATCATGCGGGTACCAACCATCGCCATGAAGCGAACTGGGTCAGCTGCAGGATCGTCGAATTGAAGCACCTTAGTGTTATCCAGTGAAGTACCGGAAGCAACACCTTGGATTTCAGTTCCCCATACGCCTGCTTGGAAGAACTTCTGAGCCCAAAGGTTCTCACGCTTCAACAGAAGCTTGTGAGTAACGATCTCAGTAGCATCTTCGTTAGGACGAAGTGGAGTATCGGAGTTTACACGATCTTCTTCAGTTACGTCAACGTGGAATGCGTACTTACGGCAGTAGTACGGATCCGCGATGTCAACGTTGTAGTCGCCGCCGTCGGATTCAGTTCCCTTGGCGCGCAGACCAGCCTCGTCTCTGAAGTAGTCATCGCGGTCGTATGTGAAGTAAGTATCCGATTGTTTTTGTACTCCAATGATAGGGAATACTTTATCGGCGATAAATACGCTAGCGTCCTGTGCGTATTGAACAGACAGGTTAGTTAGCGGCTTATCTACGTGAATTTGTTGTCTTGTAGGCAAGTTATTCAGCCCCTTTTCGTTTTATGGTATATTATTATTTCAACAATACAGAACCGATATCGCCAGACACGCCACCAACAGCGCAGATACCTACTACCTTACCAGTAGTGGCTTTAACCATCTCACCACCAGCGCCAATCTCAACTTCATCCCCACCAGCTACAGTACCTCCAAGAAGGACAAACGATACACCATGTACCATTACTTGCGCAGGTTCATTGATGTTGTTCGGCTCTTGAATAATACCGATGGCAGTTCCGGCTGCAGTAGCAGCAATTACATCTCCATTAGCATTGTAGTTAACGAATGTGTAACGCTTATCTTTGAAGTCGATGGCAGGGTTACCGGTAATATTTTTCCAGGATTGCTCGAATGCAGGTCTAGCCATGGATTGTTACCTCCTCTTATTTGTTACGCAGAATAGTTAAAACTTACAGGCCGGCTTCTTGAGCTGCAACATATTGTGCATACAGCTGTGGATTTTGTTCCAAAGCCTTAGTAACAGCGGACGTAAGGGTCATCGCCTTGTCGTCACCTTTGATGCTCTTACCGATTGATTCGATCTCTGCCCAAATAGCATCAGAGCTCTTAGAAACGCCGGTAGTGCGTGCAACGGAACCTGTCTCAGTGAAAGCACCAGAACCTTCAGTTACCAAGTTGCTAGCAGCTTTGAAGATACCAAATACGTCTGTGCACAGTTGCTCATCAACGGCTTTGAGCTTTTTGTATACAGTTGCAAGAGTAGCTTCCTCAGCACCAATACCCGGTACTTCCTTAGCTTTCGAAATTGCTTCACCTTCCAGGGCAGCTTCACGAGCTTTACGTACTTGTTCTTCGGCCACTTTGGTTTTAGCAATCTGGCTTTCCATCAAAGCACGTACAGCCGGGTCTTTAATCGATTTAACGATATCTTCCTCGGACTGGCCCGTAGGTAGTGGTGCTTCGGATTTTAGCTTCTCAACTTCGTCTTTAGCTGCAGCTGCATCTTCTTCAGCTTTCTTAGCCTTGTCAGCCTCAGCTGTTGCTGCATCTTCTTTGTCTTTCAGGGCTTTCTCAATCACCGAGCGGTGCTCAGGTTGAAGAGCCGCAAGAATTTTATCCAAATCCATTGTAATGCCTCCTCTTTGCTTGATAATTTTGATATGTGCCTTCGAATTAGCGCCTTCCTTTACAAGGTCAACACGATCGTAATCGATGTTATCCATGTAATTAAGATGCCAAGGCATCAAATTGTCACCCATCTAAATTCACCTCCTCTCACTGTCCTGTGGGAGTTCGGCGAGCTTTGCCCTGAACGGAGAACATTTCGTATTCTCCCTTCTTAATCTTAGCAAAGACTTCTGTGTCAGGCACATAAAAGCCGACCCACCAAGCTTCTGGAATGATACCATCTGGAATTCCTAGTGCAGCCTGCTTCTCTTTCGTGAACATCATACTTTCTACAAGAGTTCCAACGGCTTCGCCTTGGTGTTGTTCTCCTGTTTCCCGGTATTTCAGTACATAATTGTAAGCGGCCTTCTCAAGTTCCTCAGGTTGCGTAACGTCGCCATCCCAATCCAGCGGAAATGAGCCGTCAGCTTCCTTAGCTACGTTAGCCCAGCCAAAGACAAGCTGTTGGTCTGGAGCGGTCTTAGCTATTTTGAACGTGTCGCCGGAACCCGCTTTGGCTTTCTCCACGGAAGAATACGTTATCGTAGGTAGCGTAGCCGATAGAACTTCCGCGATTCTCCAATCACAGTATCGGGAATTGTATATCGAGTTTGGATCGATCTCTCGTTCCATCCTAACTACCATCGAAATCGCATTGTCGGTCATGTATGATGCCCAACCCTCATCGATGATTCGCGCAAGAGCTTCCTCGTTAGCGTCGGGTTTTAAGATTTTCATTCCCGCCCAACAACGATTATAAAAGGCTTGGTACGTCTCACCGGGCTGGGGATGCAACTCAGGATGCCCACCATAAAAATAAATCTCTGCATAAGGCAATTTTTATCACCTCCTCTACTTGTCTACGTAGTTCTGGCTATTGTCATCCATTGAATGACCAACCGGATCTACTTCACTAGACAGCGTATCTGTGTTATTTTCTTCCGCTATTGGAACTGCATACCACTCATCTAGCTCCTCTTTTGTAAGAGGCTCAAGACTTACTAAGCGGCGTAGCAAGTTCATCAACGGTAAGTCATTAGCAGGACGCAATCCAGCAGACTTGAGTAGGAATGCTAGCTCTTTAATGTCCGGCGTTTCTACTTCACCTGGAACGATCTTTGGAATGTTAGTCATTCCTGGGAAATAGTTAAACTTGAACAGTTTAGGCACGGCATACGTATTAAGGATGTCGGCAATGTTTTGAATATGTGATTCAAGGGACGCTGCCAACAAGCTCTTCTTAACCTCACCAAGAGCGAAGGAACCAACTTTATCCCCGCCCATCATTACGATATCCGCTAGCATCGTAATTGCTATCCGGTTATCATAACGATTAACAATGGCATTCGTGTCGAACTGTCTAGAACCACCGGTTGTAGCCAACTTAAATTCCCAGCCATTAGGAAGCAAAAGCCCTTCAGTTCGATCTCGGCGTACGTTACGTACGAGTGTTTCTGCTTTAGCTCTCAGCCGTGAAGCATCTATATCGGTTGAATCCCAGATATTTACATCGGGTGGAGCAGTTAGCATAGGCAAACCAGCAAGGTCACGCTCAATACCGATACCCTCAATCTCTTCAATACGTTTCTTGAAGTACCAAGGACGGTAGGCGTTACGTAGTAAAGCTCGGCCTTCTGGGTTATCCCTAGAAACTTTTGTACGGAACAACAATCCTTTACTTAAAGGAATTACTGTCTTTCCCCAGTTAGGAGGACAACTTTGTTCAAAGGCCTTAACATAACCCTGTTCATCAAATTCCCACCCTGACAAGCTGCTTTGTGAACGTACTGGGAAACCAGCCCATCCAATACGGCCATCAGTGTGTTTACTTCGGAACTTAGGATTTGTTTGCTCCGGCCCTTTACGCACTTTAAAAATAACCTCATGGAAACTAAACCCGTAGGTGAACATAGAAAGGATTTCCGATATCGTGTTATCCCACGACATTCGCATATCATCCATGCACTCCTTAAGGAACTCAGCGGCAGCAATATCCCCTTCTGAATCTCCTCCAGGCTTAACTGTCCATCCGGCTTTCTTAATAAGCTGCTCCATCATGTATAGGATGGCCCCGATCGTAGGATCGTTATCGGACATCTCTTTATAGATAGCCGCTGCCTGAGGGTACAGCAATTGAGGCAGGAACTCCTCATAAACACCGCCACCCAATCGATTAAGACCGGAAACACCTAACTCGGAAAATTCCGCCCCATACTTTGCAATGGCGATGTCCGATTGAGACAGTTCTCCTTTATCTTGCTCCAATTATCTCACCTCCTTACAGTGACCAGCTACTAAAGCCGGAATCTAATCCTGACCCCGAATAGTAATCCGAAGCATCAAGACTGTCTTGCTGCCAGTAAGACCCACCAGCGTTATCAGGGGCTAGGTCTTCTGGTGCATATGCTACAGGGACAATCCCTAAAGCATTAAAGGCACCAGAGAAAGCATCCACTATGTCATCATGTCCCGTTCCTGGAAACGACTCTAACTCAGCGATCAGCTTATCCTTGTTTCTGCAGCCCGTGACAATCTTAATCTGTCTACGTTCGGCTGCAGCAGAAGCGGGCGTAGCTCTTTCGATCTTACCCCCCGTACTTCTAACCCCTTCATAGGCAAAACCAGCAAAGAGTTCCTTGCGCTTGTGTTCAATGGTATATTTACCCGAACTCCCGCCTTCTTCCTCTTCCCTGATCTTAACGCTTGTACCATCTGATACAGCTAACTGCTTCTGCAGGTCAGCTACATTCATAGCACTCTTCTGAACGTGCTCAATGTCCCAGATGTAGTAAATGCCTTTGTACTCACTCATCTTAAGACCGGCAGTCCAGTCAGGCGTCTTACCTCTTCGCTTCTGCACCACCTCCACTTCTGTAGCTGCACAGTCCCAAAAACGTACTGCACGGCCTGGAACTGGAGGGGCAGGAACTTCTTCGAACCATTCACCCTTAAACATATTACCTTTACGCACCAGAGTCCAAATACCATCACGCAAGCGTGCACGCGTGACCGGATCCAACTCTTCAAGGTTCTCCACATAGGATTCTTTATCCAGGAACGGATTGTCATCCATGCCAGCAGAAATAAACACTACGTGAGCTTTCTTCGTTTCGGGGTTAACGAAACGATCATAAACCCACTCAGCGTCGTCCCCATCATCAGGCGGGTTAGATGCCGCTCTGACGCGCAAAGGAATGTTCATTGCCGTCTTAAGTCTCCGTAAACGGGAGAACATATAAGTATAGCAACCTTCGAGTATATGTGTTACTTCATCGAAGCCAATGAATTGATACTCACCACCCTGGTAGTTCAGGCGGTCTTTATAAGTTTCCATGAAACCGAATTGTACCGTAGCGCCGGAAGGAAACACAAGTTTCTTTTCCTTGTCAACCCATTTAATGGTTTTATTGGCAATCCACGGTGCTAGCCAAGTCAATGCACGGTCGATCAACGCTCCCGGCTTAACTAAGTCAGCATACGATTTACGGAAGATAATGGCACTGTATCCCGGCACATCAACGTGCTGTAAAGCACACATAAGTAATGCATCCGACTTACCACCACCCGCTGCTCCACCGTAAAAGCCCTCTTTCCCTTCTAGCAACATGAATGCTGCTTGCTTAGGATAAGGCTTATGGATGATATACTCCGTCATCTTAGGTGTAAGCATCTTCAAGAGCTGCTCACGCTCACTCCGAGGTAGTGACGCTAAGTCGATCTGCCCAAGTGATGACATAGCAAACAACCCCTTTTATACGTCTTTTCGGAAAAAGCCCAAGAAAGGGCAGGTAACTAACCCAGTACACCTTTCCTGGTAGTGGAGGAATACTAGGAGTTCAAATCAAGTACTTTTATGCAGGGTCATCTGGGATGACCTCAAAATCGGCCTCTACCACAGTTCCCCTGGGAAAAGCACCGGATTTGTCAAGAATATGCAAAATGGACTGTAGGTGTGAAATGTCCTCAGCAGTATCAGCTCCACCACCCGGTGTCGTTGTCTGCGCCACTTCGTTACCACTACCAGCAACTTGTTGAATGTTGATGCTAGTGCTTCCACCTCCATCGGTTCCAGGCTTGTCTGCCTGTAAGCCTACGGCCAAACGTCCCATTTTAGCTGCTACTTGTAGTAGCTGTACTGCTATTTTAGGTGATAACTGCTGCTCATGCTCCTCCAGGTAGGTCATAGACATCTCAAGAAGCTTGTCGGCCGTCTTGGCATGCTTACTCTCCAACTTCTGGATTTCGATCTCCTTCATGCGCTGAGCCTGTATTTTCTTGTGGAAATCATAGGCCTTACAACGTAAAGCCCAGTGATATGTACGAGAAAGCATGGTCAAATTGCGCATCTGGATACCGGTTGAAGCTGCAAGCTTGGCAATAGCTCGTGCACCCTCTAAATAAAGGGCCTCACGATAAGCTTTGAACAGATTATAATAGGCAACTGACTCGCCATCTAATCTTTCCCAAATCGGCACTCCTTCTACAAGGGGCATGCCTTCTTCCAATATGATATCCCACGTAGCGGTATTAACCACATCCGTAGGTACGTCATCAGATGTCTCATAGTCGGTCAATTTCTCCGCTAACACGGATGGATCAATCAACTGTAATGGAATGCCGTGGGCATTTGACGGCAGATTAACTTGAAAATACTGCACCAGATTTCCAAGTTTCCTATAAAATTCGAACGATCCCTCGTTGAAGGACACTGTTAAATCCGTGCTCAAGTCTCTCACCTACCCTAAAATAAATTTCGGAGAGGTTCCGCCTTAATTGTCAGATATTGTATCCCCAGCACACGCAGTAGGGCTATCGAGGTGGGCGGTGAACCACTCCTTATATTTATATAATATAAGCGCGGTGATCTAATTGCACACGGGAGAGACACGAATTTTCAATATTTTTTAAGCTCGACTGAACCCGACGGCAACTCTTCCAGGATACACACTTGTTATCATCTTTCTTCTTCTCATTCTTCCTGTTGGGTTTTGGCATGGCGGCTGTCGAGTATCTCAATCTATCACTCTAGCCGCATTTGATATTTTTAAAAATAGTTTTTGATCTTTGGTATAAAATTTAGCATTTAGAGTAATAATAATAAAGTAATACAAATCTAAACAAAAAGGAGTTGTTGGGCTTTATGCCGAGGCGTGGAGGTAGACATTATGTACTGGTTAAGGGTGCTGAGCGTGCTATGGAGGCTTTCAAGATCGAGGTTCTCAAAGACTTGGGGCTTTTTAGTAAGGTATCCGAAGACGGGTCCTATAAGGGGCTCACGACGCTCGAAGTTGGTCAAGTAGGTGGCGAGATGGTTCGTCGCATCCAGGCAGCAGGCGAGTACGCGATTAAATCGAGATTTGAAATGGGCGAGCAACGTCTTATGCCGCCAGAAGTATTACCCGACCCTAGAGCAGTACGCGAAGTTACAAACAATGGTAATCCTACATTGCATGTGACTGGTGACGTTCATGATGCTCCGGGTAGTGGTCAGCAGTTCGACAGCAAGACAGTTCACTAGCCGTACCAGGTGGTGGGTTGGTGGCGAAGCCTAGACTCCGCGATGCTTGAGGCATATTGCCTATCCGGTGGTGACTGTGCTTCCGCGATGTCCTAGGCATATTGCCTCTGGAAGGTTATACGCGACCGCGATGCTTACCTGATGTTGCTTACTCCTTGTTTGATGCGTAAAAAGACTGTAGGGTTCTAGGTACCTAGGTATAGAACTCTGCAGTCTTCTTTTTGGCAGTTTCCGGGATGGCAAGATCCGGGATGGTATGAGTTGGTGGAAATGTGGCAAAAAGATGGCAATAGCCCTACGACCCCCCGTATATCGCCCGGGACCCGGTTCCTGCTTTATTCCGGGAAACGGTTTCAGGAGTAACGATTGTACATTTCGTTACTCCCTTTTTGATCGTTCCTTATGATACGAGATGATAGAACATTTCGCGGAACTCTTTCATAAAGTTAGCGACTGACAACTGGGTATAGAAGCGCGTCAGGAACGTAGCTACCTCAGTGTAGTCATCATATGTTACTCTTCGATCTACATAAATTCTAGACAGATGACCTAAGCAGAACATCTGGGGGGTGATGTCACTGTCTTTGGAACTGATGGCCATGAAGATACCATAGTCCCTTATTAGTCTATCTTGATACGTTAACTGTGGTGACCCCGCCAGACCCTCTTCTAGTGTCGCAGGTGCCTTCTTCAACTCTATCATTGTCTCCCAACTCCCATACTAACATTTTAATATCCATTGTCGCAATCACTAACCATACTCTGATGATCCATTCCAACGTCCAGTAGATCAAGTTCATGGTCACCACTCCTTATCTCTATATATTTATTATAACATATATGAGAGATAAAGTCAACAAGTATTTTATTATGTAGACATATCACAGCCGCGAGCCAAAGCAACGTTGGCATCTATCCGTTACTGTGGGAAACAAGGACCCCTCTACAGGGATCCCTTTAGGACGTCAATCTGTTCTTGGACACGTTCCTTGTAGTCTTCCTCTAAGACATCTTCGTCACCATTAATGATTAAGAAGGACTCAAGAACCTCAATGATCAATTCTACATCCATCATTTACTTCACCCCCTTTTCTTGTTCTTCAATTAGTTTCGTCAAGTACTCCATTAACTCTTTACCCTTACCAACAAATCCAATCATCAACATAATAATCATCCTCTCTTCTATATATTTATTATACTACAGAATGAGAAAGATGACACGGGGTGTTTCCCAAATTACCGTAGGAAATAAATAACCCCACCAGTTACGGCAGGGTTTCGTACGTTACTCCACGGAGTCGGGGTCGGCATTATTGGTAAACAAGTCCTCGGCTAAACTCCACACGGTGGACTCGGGTACACCAAAGCGCTCCACCAACTCCTCCACGGCTGCGGGGTGTTTCTCCATGTGCTCGAATAACAGGTTAAACGCAAAGTACGCTAGTGTGTACTCCAAGGTACCAAACTCGTACGCTAGGCCTAAGGGGCCTACCGGCTCCCCGTTTACTGTATTAAGTTTTTTGTTATACTCCATAATTTATTACCTCCTTGTTATTTATAATTTAATTATAACCTATATTATGTGAGATGGCAACGGGTGTTTCTCAAGTTACAGTAGCAGCCAGTGTCGTCAATTACCGTGTTAGTGGAGGAACGTATGTAAGGAAAGAAAAGATAGAAGCTCTCTCGAGTTGAGCTCCTATCTATTTGATTGCCGCTTACTATTTACTATTTAGTAAGTACTTTATCTGGTCTTCTATTTCGTTAGTCTCTATACGATTGACAGTTAAGAACTCTCTGATAGTCTCTATCTCTATCTTATAGTCGTCTGATTCATACGCAACGAGTGTAAACTCAAGTACGTTTGTATCGTAACCATCTTCGTTTAATTCAGATACGAACAATTTGTAAGCAGCGTCGCAATCTTCTATCGTTTCGATAACAACTATTAATAAGTCTTCTAATTCTTGTTTTAACGTACGAATCGAAAGTATTTCTTTCTGTGTATCGTTATACTCTTCTTGAGTCATAACATGTTGCGATTCATAGATCTCGATCAACTCATCAAGTCTCGCTGTCGTTTTGCGTACTACGTTCTTTTCGTTATCGGTATACAATCTCATTAATAACAACTCCTAATAATTTATTTACTTTCTATATTTATTATAACTGATTATTGAGAATAAATCAAGAGGTGTTTCCCAGATTACAGTACTACCTGTTTACCCAACGACCCGCAGCCACGCCGGCCTTTCTCCGAGGAACCTGTGAAACCGTAACACTTTCCTGCGTTACACTATGGAGGGAACAAAAAGATAGGAGCGATTGTACATTTCGCTCCTATCAATTCGATACTAGTTCGCTTGTTGTTCGTCGCTAACAATTTCTTCGGTAACAACATTTTGTAATTTGTACTGTTTAAGTACGTTATGAACGTAATTATAGTTGGTTGTTAATTCGATCGATATTTCTTTATTGGTCTTACCGTTCAAATACATAGCGATGATCGCATCCTTCTTAACGTTCTTATCCTTCGCAACTATCTCTATCTTATTCATGTTAACATAATTCGAAACGACATTATATACGAAATTGTACCGTACGTTCATTATGACAGCGATTTCTTTAATGTCCAATCCGATATCGAATAACTCTTTCATCTTAGCTGACTTACTTAACGATTCGTTCGAAGTGATGGTCGCGATCATTTTGTCGGTAACTTTCTTTGCGTTCTCGATTTGTTTTTTCATTTTGGTATCCACCTTATTATTATTATTTAGAAGATGTTTTTTTCTCATCTCTTCTATATACTTATTATAACTGATAACACGATATTAATCCACTGTAGTTTCGGAAACACTAGGACGCGACTCGTTTAATCGGAGAAACCGTTACTGTGTAACAGGAGAAACATATTTCGTTTCGCGGATTACAGTGTAACAGAAGAAACATATTATGTTGATCGGATTAACGTGTTTAAGGTTTACTCGACGACAGTGAGGGGGTCCTGGTGGAACGAAGTAAACGGTTCCACGGTCAGACTCTCTCAAGCCGTTGATATCTCTTAAATTCTGTGATATAATTAAATTAAGAAGTAAGGAATAGTTTCCTCCATTACCGTGATCCACCTAGAACGCCTCACCGTAGTCCACATCACTACCCCCACCCAGGAAGCTATCCGAGTCCCACGGGAAACGTTTATCGGAGTAATCTGATATTCACTTCTTCAACTACCGCAGCAACCCACCTAACAGACCGATAAAACTCAAGCGATTGAGTTTGGCGCGGGGTTGTAATAAATTTATGGGGAGTGTTGAAGAATGGGAGTAGTTCAGGGGAAGTTGTCTAAGTCGGAGCAGATTCGTAGGTTGTTTGATGGAGGTATGAAGGTAGCGGACATTGCGAACTATATGAACGTTCGTTACCAATTTGCCTACAACGTCATCTCCTACCATGTAAAGACGAAGGGAGGTAGTGACAGTGGTACTCGGACTTATACTAATGGCGGCCTTCATACTGCTATGTAAGGGTGAGCATGACAAACGGAACTGCAGGGCCAATAACCATCATTGGGTAACCGATGAACCACACAGAGCACACTGCAAACACTGCAACGCTTCGTCTGGTCTGCTGCCTGCACAGCACGTACAACAGAATTCACGCACTTATCCTATGTAACTAATCCAAGGGGAGTACCGAGAGGTACTCTCCTATTTTAGGAGGAATTGTCATGTTGTTAATCAAATTACTGTTTCTTCGGTTACTCGACATCCTGTTTCCTGTAGTAACGCCTGAAATTGTGCCACCAAGACCCGTAAAGCCTCCTTTTGAGAGCAGAATAGTGCATCATACGCCTAAACCTTACGTTTTGCCAGAAACTTACGTGCCGAAACCTGCTGTCTTAAGGTTAGTACCTGATATTACGCCAGAAGAGCGCAGAAAGCAAGAATACCGCATTTGGAAAGCTAATAACGAACTTTTATTCGCCTAGGACGCTGGGTGTTTCATGGATTACCGTTTTCGTCTGCTAAACACCGGGCGGGACGGTTGGGACAACCCTTTCCCGGACGAAACG
>RCUS01000220.1_pt1 | contig 42176 bp, 31 predicted proteins | sample 2166221 | NCBI WGS metagenome assembly RCUS01 (sample SAMN09932758, study PRJNA488358) | compost metagenome | isolation source: compost soil in cyclohexanecarboxylic | place: Germany: Experimental Botanical Garden
ATCCTCGCCTTCCCGGATGAACTTTTCTCCTTTCTTTTTTATCGGCGATTGAGACTGTTTAAATGAATGATATTAAAATTTGGATAAAATAGGCAAATATGAGATCGATTTATCAAACCTAACGCCGCTGCTTTTCCGCCGGCTTGCGCTTGTGACCGCTAACGTTAGTGAGACGAGAGACGTAGTTTTTTGCTTTTTTTCGGTAATTAAAAATTAAAGATTGACTAATTCATAGTTTGGAGATAGGATTAATAAAAAAACTGACTGACTGATCAATCGGGGGTGTTTGCTTGAGTAGTGATTGTAATGAAATAAAGAATAACGACCGACGGTTGGAATTGCTGGATGTCGCCGTAGAGCTGTTTGCGACCCAGGGTTATCACAAGACCAAAATATCAGATATCGTCAAAAAGGCCGGAGTAGCCCAAGGCACATTTTATTGGTATTTCAAGAGCAAGGAAGCTATTGTGCTGGAGATTATCGCCACCGGAAGAGAAAAAGTGCTTAATGTCATCTCCCAGGGGTATCGGGAGCATACCGGCTCTGTAACGGATATGGTCAGCGCATCGGAATCCTTATTGAAGAATCTCTTCCGGTTCGCCAGCGACAACCGTTATTTTATGGAATTGCTGCTCGGAAGCGGTTCATCCGATGAAGCCATTCGCAAAGCATCCAGCGATACCCGAATCGAGCTCGAGCTGTCCTTCCGGCGAAACATTCAGCGGGCAATGGAACTGGAGATGCTCCCGCAGAGTATTGAGCCCGGCGTCCGGGCTGCGATGCTGATGAGTTTAATCGAGGGAACGATAGCCAGATGGCTGTTCGGTCCGCAAGCTCCGGACTCTCCCCTGTCGGAGAAGACATTGGATGAAATCGCCGCACAGACGGCCAGATTCGAGTTCTTCGGTCTGCTCGGAATTTAAAGAAAGAAGGACAACTATGATTGCAATCCGCTGGAATGGAAGTTCATACAAGACGACTAGCGATTATACTTACGAGCCGCCTGACGGGGCTGCCCTCTCACCGATGGATATCATGTGCGAAGCGCTTGGGATGTGTATTGCGGTATCCCTGGTACGTCTACTGGAGCAGGAAGAGATAGAGGAAAATGAGCTTATTATAGAGGTTCAACCGCACAAAGCGTCCGTTGGCGCTCCCAGGGTGGAGAAGTTTCGGATAACTGCGGATTTTGCCAGAAGTCTGGATTCGGATCTTCGGGAGAAGCTGCTTACCCACGCATCCAGAATCTGCACTATCGGCAATACCTTAAAGCGCGGTGCTGAACTTACGTATGAATTGAAAAACTGATGGAATACACCAAATTTCAATAATAGGAGATGAAAAATATGTCAACCGGACCACTCGAAATCAACACTGCTCAACGTTTGGACGACTATGCAATTCAGGCAGTGCCAGAGAATGAGCGGAAAGGGCTCCTGAATGTGGCCTTCACGAGCTGCGGCTGGATTATATCGCTTTCGACGATTTTTGTTGGCGGTTCGCTAGCGGCAGGCATGAGCTTCGGACAAGCGATTCTGGCCGCGCTGCTGGGCATGCTGATTTTGGCCGTATACGGATTCTTTCAAGGATGGGTGGGCGCCAAATACGGCGTAGCGACTGCGGTTCTGGCCAGACAAGCGTTTGGACGTACCGGTGCAAGCCTGTTCGGTTTATTGTTGTCCTTGACCATGGGAATTGGCTGGTTTGGCTGGCAGGTAGCTTTCTTCGGATCGACGATCGAGCAGATGTTCCCGGGACAATGGTTCGCCAATCCCAATATTGCGATTGTCTGGGGCGGGGCTTTAATGATGCTCACTGCCCTGATCGGCTATAAAGGAATTACGTATCTTAGCTTTGTCGCGGTTCCCATGGTTATCCTTCTCTCTATTTGGGGCATATGGGTGGCAACCGACCAGTCAGGCGGCTTCGGCATGCTGTTCTCCGCCCAGCCGACCGGCGATCCTTTGAGCCTATTTGCCGGGATCACGCTTGTTGTAGGCAATGCCGCTCTCGGAGCCGTCGTGTTTCCCGATGTCAGCCGTTACGGCAAGACGCCGTTTGCCGGAGGATTCGGCGCAGCGGCAGGTTATTTTGTCGGGGGAATCTTCTCGATCATTGCCGGTGCATCCATGACCTTTGCGGCTCAGCTGCCCGAACTGGGTTCAACGCCGAACATCCCTGCCGTCATGGCCAAGCTGGGGTTGGGATTCTTCGCTTTTCTTATCCTTGTGTTCGCGCAGTGGTCCAACAATGACAACAATTTGTATACCGGCGCTCTCGGATTGCGCAACGTTATCCGTCTTCCCAAGTACATTCTGGTCATCGGAATGGGCGTCCTTGGAATTGTGATCGCGTTAACCGGTTATCAGGATCACTTTGTACCGTTCCTTAACTTCCTGGGAGTCTATGTACCGCCAATTGCTGGCGTAATGATCGCCGATCATTGGTTCGTTCGGCGGAACAGCTACCGTTTCGGACCTGGCACCGAATATGCAGCGATTAACGTTGCAGCTCTGGTTACCGTGATTGCAGCAGGCTTGATCGCTTCCCATATCAACTGGGGAATCAGTCCGATCAACTCCACCCTGCTTGGACTAATCCTCTATCCTCTGATTACGCTGGTATTAAAAGCGGCGCGTATCCCATACGAATTCGGCAAATCGACGGAAGACTCGACAGGCTATTAACCGGCATTGCAGTAATCAACAGTCACTTGATGTATACAAACAGCAGGAGGAAGGAAAATGGCATCGACGGCAGCAAACAGCTGGAAGCTAGGCATTGACGTAGGAGGAACATTTACAGACATCACCGCGCTTGACGATCAGGGAAGAATTACGGCAACGAAGACGCCTTCCACACCGGACCCTTCGGACGGCGTCATCCAGGGAATTGTCAAGATAGCCGGTATAATCGGACAGACAGCCGAACAATTCCTGAAAAACTGCACTCTGCTTATCCATGGCACCACTGTGGCGACAAATACGATTTTGGAATATTCGGGCGCCAAGGTTGGTTTGATCACAACCGAAGGCTTCCGGGATGAAATCGAATTCCGGCGCTCCTATAAGGAAAGTGTATTCTCGCCCCGTCTCCCCGCTCCGTATCCTATCGTACCCCGGAGGCTGAGGATCGGCGTGCCCGAGAGGGTAAGCGCCCAGGGCGAGGTGATACGGGAACTGGATGAACAGGCTGTACGCGAAGCTGCTGCGTTCTTTCAGTCGGAAGGGGTTGAAGCCGTTGCGGTGAGCTTTCTGTTCAGCTTCCTGTATCCGGCCCATGAGGAGAGGGTCAAGCAAATATTCAGTGAGATGGCTCCTGAAATTTTTGTCACCCTGTCCGTCGAAGTGCTGCCTCAAATCCGCGAATTTGAACGCGTCAGTACGACGATCGTGAATGCCTATACCGCCCCCTCAATGAAGCACTATCTGGAAAGGCTGGAGCGCAGGCTGAAAGAGCAAGGATTTGCGGGCGATTTGTTTGTCATGCAGTCGGGCGGAGGCGTGCAAAATATTATCCAAAGCGGGAATCTGGCGGCCAGCTGCTTGCTCTCGGGTCCCGCGGGCGGAGTTACTGCCGCTACCTTTCTTGGTGAACGGATCGGCTATTCCGATTTGATCACCGTAGATATGGGAGGTACCAGCTATGACGTTTCCGTTATTGAATCCCTTCAACCAACCTTAACCACCGAAAGCTGGATCAGCCGTTACAGGGTTGCGCTTCCTATGCTTGACATCCATACCGTCGGAGCGGGAGGCGGGAGCATCGCATGGATTGACAGTGGAGGCATGCTTCAAGTGGGACCGCGCAGCGCGGGTTCCACGCCGGGCCCGGCCTGTTACGGTAGAGGGGGCACGGAGCCGACGGTGACGGATGTCAATCTGGTCTTAGGCTACATGAATCCGGATCATTTTTTGGGCGGAGAAATGAAGCTGGACCGTTCGCTGTCCGAGGAAGCCCTCCGCACGCATATCGCCAATCCTCTGGGCATTAGCGTGATCGAGGCGGCGTTAGCGATTTCCGAAATCGTCAATAACAATATGTCCAATGCCATCCGGTTTGTCACCACACAGCGGGGGCATGATCCCCGGCGGTTTGCCCTTCTCGCGGCAGGCGGTGCAGGGGCGGTTCATGCCGGACGCCAGGCGGAGGATCTTGGAATCGAGACGATCATCGTACCGGGATTCGCCCCGGTGCTGTGTGCGCTTGGCGATGTGACAGCCAACCTGAAAGTAACGGAGCTGCGGACATTTTATACTTCCGGCGCTGAACTGGACCTGCAGCGGATGAATGATCTGTTCGAATCGATGGAGCAGTCCGCCAGAGAGAAGCTGGGCGACAATTCCAGACTTAAGCTGCATGAGGAAATCCGGCGTTATGTAGATATCCGCTATGCGGGTGAGGTGCATGAGGTTACGGTCCCGATCCGGACAAGGACCCGAAAAGTAACGTCATTGAATATGGAAGCCACCATCAAACAATTCCATGAACTGCATGAGCGTTTATATGCGCATCAAAATACCGGACAGGAAGTTGAAATTCTGAATCTTAGACTGGATCTGATCGGGGTTCGGGAACGAATTCAGTTTGAAGAGAAGACATTCGAGGGCGAAGATCCGCAGGATGCGTTAACGAGTGTCCGGCAGGTGTATTTCAGCTCCGAACCGGACGCGACCTCCATCTATAATGGAGCCAACCTTAAGCCGGGCAACCTCATTATTGGGCCTGCCGTTATCGAACAATGGGGGACGACGATTGTCGTCTACCCGGGACATGAAGCTCTTATTGATGCGGGGGGAAACTGCATTATCGAGGTTCGGCACGATAGAGAGGGGACTTAATCATGTCGAACGCCCATACGATTGCCGATCAAATTATCTATGGCAAGCTGGCTTCCGTCAGCCGCTATGCGGGGGAGCAGCTACGGCGCGTCTCCCGTTCCTCACTGCTCGCGGAAAACGGGGCGTTTGCCGCTGGAGTCATCACCGGAGAAGGCGCCCTGGCGAATCAGTTCCAGGCTGAAGCAGAGCACTTGTACGCGCTCAGATCGGCAGCCCGGGAGCTGCTGGAACACTTCGAATATGATCTTGAAGAAGGCGACGTGCTGATTACGGCCGATGTTTATGTAGGCGGAACCAAGGCTCAGATGCTGACCATGATGCTTCCGGTATTTGCCGAGGGTGAGCTTGTTCTAAGTCCGGTTATCCGCGCTCAAATGGCCGATCTTGGCGGGGAATATCCGGGTGGGTACAATCCGGATGCATTTGAAGTCTGGCAGGAAAGCATGCGTTTGACTCCGGTTAAGCTCTACAAAGGAGGAAAGCTGCAGCGCGATGTCTGGCGATTCCTCCTAGCCAACAGCCGTGCCGGAAAACTACTGGAATCCGATATACAAGCCATGTACGCGTGCCTTATGGAGGCCAGGAAATCAATTCTTAAGCTTCTCGGCATCTACGGCATCTCGTCCGTGAACCACGCGGTGGAAAGAATGAAGCACCACACCCGGCAGCGTACGCTGGAGCTGCTGACGGATATTCCGGAAGAGATTTCAGGGGAGTCACCGCTGTTTTTACAAGAGACCCAGGAAAAGGTTCTGGTCAAAGTGCGGCGTAGCCCCGAGCACTGTGTTTTCGATTTCTCCGGTACGTCCGGGCAGCTAGCCCTTCCGTATAACATAACCGCCGGGACAACGGCCGCTTGCGCGGTAACGGCCCTGATGGCCGAACACCTGGACCTGCTCCCGATTAATGACGGACTGCTGGATGTCTTCGAGTTTAACCTTCCTAGTAACAGTGTGGTCAATCCCGGATTTCCAGCGGCTACGGCGCTGGGGCTGCATTCCACCGGCCATGCAGTTGCCCGCGCGATCACTACAGCCATTCAAAGAGAGAGCAATCCGGACTTTGCGGGAGTCCACGGACCCGCCCCGCTGACGGTGTTGTATCCTCCTGTAGGCTCCCAGGCCGTAATGGAGCCGGTGTTCCTGGAACCCGGGTTTACCATATCTCAGGCCGGCTGGGGCGCACCTGTCCTCCAGGGCGGACGGAAGCTGGTATCGGCTGAGGAGCTGGAATGGCGCAGCGATCTCAGAATCAGACACCGGAAACTGTCGGACGACGGCGGCATGGAAGTTCAGTTGGAAGTGCTGCATGGCCGTTATGAAGCCTGCATCTTTGTACCGGGCGGAGAAACAGAGTTCCGGATAGTTAATGTAGCCAATGGAGCCCGGAACGGCACAGGAACGGGAGTACCTGTAGCAAAGGGAGACATACTGGACTACCGCTATGGTTGCACACACGAAACGAGCAGGACGGAAAAGGAGGACGATATCCATGAGACGTCCTGTTAACGAGTGGATTTTATCCCAGGTAGTCGGTGGGACGCTGGACTCCGTAGCGGAGGAGATGAGCGCAGCGGTCACCCGAACCGCCCGATCGCCTTTGTTTAACGAAGCTCATGATTTTACTACAGGCGTATTTGATTTTGCGGAGGGCAAGACCCGCCTTGTGGCCCAAGCGCCGGGATGCACCCTGCATTTATACGCGGTGGTCAGTGCTGTCAACGAACTGATGGATGCGTTCAAAAATGACCTTCACCCCGGCGATATTTTACTCGTGAATGATCCTTATTATGGCGGCTCCCACAGTCTGGACTGGACGATCGTTATGCCTGTTTTTCATGGGCGCCGTCCGGTGCTGCTTCCCGCGGTTCGCAGTCATATGGGGGATAACGGAGGTCCTGTTGCCGGCGGATATAATCCAAGGTCCCGGGATATATGGCAGGACGGATTGCGTATTCCCCCTTTGAAGCTGTATGAGCGTGGGGAGAAAAGACGGGATGTGTTCGAGCTTCTTCTCGCCAACAATCGGCTGGAGCACTGGCTGGAAGGCGATCTGGAAGCGATGATAGGCGCCTGCAAGCTGGCCGCTCAACGGGGAGAGATGCTGCTGAACCGTTATGGCTATGACAAGGTAAGCCGATCCATTGATCAGCGCATTGAGTATACGGAGTCTCGGGTCCGTGAGGAAATCGCGAGCTGGCCCGACGGAACCTATACCGCGGAGACATTTGCCGATCACGACTTTCAGGGCAACCGGGATATTAGGGTAAGGGCCAGCGTGACCGTATCCGGGAGCGACCTGACGATCGATTTTGAGGGCTCCTCTCCACAGGTTCCAGGATTCATTAATAGCCCGTTGTCCAATACAACTTCCTTTTCTTTTGTTGCGATCTCCACCTGCTGCGATGAAAGCATTCCAATTAACGAAGGTTATATGAATCCGGTCAAAGTTATCGCTCCGGAGGGAAGTGTGGTTAATCCGCATCTCCCGGCACCATGCGGCCACGCGACAGCCTGCACAGGGGCGGAGATTGCTGAAGCCGTACTTCTCGCGATTTCGAAATGCGCTCCCAAGCGCGTTGGCGTCAATGCGCACAAGCTGCCGCTGGCTTATACAAGTGGACAGTATGAGGACGGCCGTCCATGGGTGAACTTGAACTTTTTCGGGTACACGGGCGGGGCAGGCGGCGCTTATCAAACCGACGGCTGGGGATTGTATCCACCTGTAATGACCGGGGTCATTCTGCCCTCCATCGAGATGAACGAGCTTCAGTATCCAAGCCGTGTGTTGAAGCATGAATATACGGCGGATTTTACAGGCGCCGGGCAATGGCGCGGCACACCGGGACTACATGTGAAGATTCAGCATCTGGAACCAAGCCGCACGAGCGTCATGATGGCGGGTGTCCGCAATACGACACGGGGGTTGTGCGGGGGAGCGGATGCCCCATCCAATCTGGTGATCGTTGACGCGGAAGCACAGGAGCCGCTTGAGGTTCGTGAGACAGCGTTCCATGTCCCGATGAGCGGCGGAGGGATTATTGAATTCCAGCGTGCCGGAGGCGGCGGATGGGGCGATCCGTATGCCCGAGATCCGGAATTGGTACTGATGGATGTGCGAAACGGCTTTGTTACGATTCATGGGGCCCTTAGGGACTATGGAGTGTCGGTTGAAGCGGAAGGAATGGATTATATAATCAACAGCGGCGCTACCGCAAAAATCCGGCAGGGAGGCAATCTCTAGGCTTCTTGCTCATCTTGTCCGCCCCCACTATTGATTCCAATATACAAAAAGGTACCCATACTCTAAACACTTTATTGAAGTGTCCAGTGTATGGGTACCCGTCTATATGGAGGTATCACCCAACCATCTCCAAAGGGGCGATCTCTTTGCACATTCAAATTTACCATGGATCAACTTTGCTATTCCGATACATCAACTCGCTTGAATCATAAGTGCTTCCATTAATCGGTTGGAGACAATCTTATCTGAGCGGGCTGTTGCGCGTGGTGAAAAAACCCACTTTGGGACGGCCTCTTACACTATGGCTCCCGTTTTAACGCAGCAGCCCGTATTTTTGGCGGAAACGCTCCAGCACCTTGATCCACCCTCCCGCCAAAATGGACAGGAAGATGACGTTCGATATCGCATGCGCCAAGTCAAAATAAAAACTCTGGGCATATACCGTCAGCACCAGCCCCCAGCTGAACGCATCCGGGAGCCCGATCAGGGTCCAGATATTCATAATCCAGCCGAACAGAAATCCCCATACAAAACCGAATGTCAAAAGTCCAAGGCGGCTTCTCATAAATCCGGTATTCCGCAGCCAGCCGGCGGTCAGCCCAACCATTCCCCAGGCGAACATCTGCCAAGGCGTCCAGGGTCCCTGTCCAAAATACAGATTGGAGACGAGTGCCGCCACCGCCCCGATCACAAAGCCCGCCTCAGCCCCGAATACATAAGCGGATAAAATAACAATGGCCGATACCGGCTTGACGCTCGGCAGGGCGGCGAACGGAATGCGGCTTACGGCGGCGACTGCTGCGAGAACCGCAAGGAGAACCAGCTCGCGGGGCTCCAGCTTGCGGCGCTCCAGCCGAAGGAACAGCGGCAGCATGGCCGCGACCAGCAGCACGAAGCTGAGCAGGAGATAGTGCCGGTCCTTCAGTGCAGAGGAGAGCGCCAGACCTCCGATGAACAGTCCCAGGCCGATCAGAAGCGGCAGGCGGAGCTTCACCATCGCGCCATCACATCCTCAATCGTCAGAGCTTCAGGCAGCCAGTCGCGCACGATCCGGCCAACGGCTGTCGTGTAGAAATAATTGGCGCCGAAAAAAGCGGACGGCGTTCCTTCCGCCGCTATACCGCCGTCAAACAGCATGGCACAGCGGGTGGCGCAGCGGGCCGCGAATTCGACATCATGCGTAACTATAGTAACATTCCGGCCCTCCAAGGCAAGAGCGCCCAGCAGCTCCGCCAGCTCCTCCTTGGCTGACGGGTCCAGCCCTTTGGTCGGCTCATCCAGCAGCAGAATATCCGGACGCAGCAGCAGCACCAGGGCAAGCGCAGTCCGCTGCTGCTCGCCCCCGCTAATATCCTGCGGGTGGCTGTCCAGCACGCCGCCAAGCCCCAGCTTATCTGTCAATGCGCCGATTTCCCGTTCCCCCTCCGCCGCTGACAGACCCGCATAGCGGGCCATATGCGCCAGCTCCTCCGCCACCGTATCGTGGCTGAAGTAGAGCAGCGGGTTCTGCGCCAGATAGCCCGCCGTCACGCCGCTCCCTGGCTTCAGACGTCCGCGCTGCGGCTTAAGCAGACCGGCCATTACTTGAAGCAGTGTCGATTTGCCGGCCCCGTTGCCGCCGAGAATTGCGGTGAGCTCGCTCCCGTAGAGGGAGAAATCCAGCTTCCGCAGAACCTCAGGGCTGTCCTTCTCATAGCGGAACGAAATTTCCCGGCACTCGAGCAGCGGCTTCGAAGCCGTGATGCCCCTGTCCTCACTTCCGGCCGCGCCATGAAGTGCGGCGGGTCCGGGCGAAGATAGGCTGATCGCCGAAGCCGCTTCCGGCTGGAAACGGCGGCTTACGGCGGCTTCGCCAAGCCAGCGTTTGCCTTCGCGGACGGTCAATGGAACCTGATCCGGCCGCCGGTCGTCCGGCTCTGGATACAGCGCCAGGAACAGGCGCGACGCCGACGGAAGGTACGGCTCCAGCCCTCTTCCCGACTCCCGGCCGCTGGCAAGCACAAGCTCCCGGGGAGTGCCGCAGGCGGCAAGCCTGCCCTGCTCCATGACCAGAACCCGGTCTGCAAGCGGCATCGCCTCCTCCAGGCGGTGTTCGTTCAGGATTATCGTCATCGACAATTCCTCGTTCAGCCTCCGCAGCAGATGGATGAACTCCCGGGACGCCACAGGATCGAGCTGGGATGTCGGTTCATCGAGCAGCAGCAGCCGGGGGTGAAGCAGCAGCACGGAAGCAAGATTGACCAGCTGCTTCTGGCCGCCGGACAGCTCGTGAACCGGCTTATAGAGCAGCGGCTCCAGATTGAACAATCCGGCGAACTCCGCCAGTCTGCTGCGCATCACGGAAGGCGGCAGCCCCATATTTTCCATAGAGAAAGCCAGCTCCTGCCATACGGTCTCCATGACAATCTGCGCATCCGGATTCTGAAAGACCATGCCAATCTCGCCGGCGGCCGTCTCGGGCGGAAGCTCGCCAAGCTCCATCCCCCTGTACAGCACGGTTCCGCTCTTCTCCCCGACCGGTGCAAGCTCCCGTTTGAGATGCCGAAGGAGCGTCGTCTTCCCGCTGCCCGAAGGCCCGCAGAGAACGATGAACTCCCCTTCCTCTATTCCGAACGATATTCGGTCCAATGAAGGCCGGGACGCTTCGGGATAGCGGAACGAAAGCTCCTGCGCCCGGAGTATTTCCATAACCAAATCTCCTTCCCTTCCACCCACAGCGGAAGCATCGTAAATAAGCAAAAGGCGGCGTACATTCCCGCTTCAGCATATGTAAACATATGGGGCCGCATCCGGGGATAGATCATGATATAGCCGAATCCTTCGTACCAACCCCACACAATGCCGGCAGCCGCGGCTCCCAGCACGATCAGAGCCGCCCGGTCCCGGCGCTCCAGCCGGTGAACCGAATAGGAGCTGCGGCGGCGTATTCCGTAGCCGCGGGCTTTCATGGAGTCCGCGGTCTGCAGCGCCTCCTCCAGCGACCAGCTCAGGAGCGTCTTCAGCAGCGTCATGCCGCTTGACATGCGGGCGCGGAGACTGCCTTTAGCCACAGTAATCCCCCGCGCTCCCTGAATAAGCGTAATCTTCGCAAGCCGCCGCTGAAAGAGCGGCACGAAGCGGAGCGTCATCAGCGCAAGCAGGGCGGTTGTGGGGGCCGCCGAGCCGAACAGATAGAGGAAACGGTCCGGTGTCACCGTATAGTTGTAAGACAGAAACAGAATAACCACCGACAGCAGCACAAGCATCATCATAAGCCCGTAGAGCACAGCCTCAAGCGTAATGGGCTGGTCCATAAAATAGAACAGGATGACAGCTCCCCGATGCGAGAACAGCGGATTGAGCAGCGCAGCAGGCACTGCGACGATCAGGACAAAGGGAAGACTCCGTACCAGCGTTCTCCCCTGCCCCTGCAGAACGAGCAGCCCGGTCAGAACTGCGATTTCCGTAACCAGAAACAGCGGATGGAAGAGCAGCAGCGTGAACGCCAGCAGACCGGCGTAGTAGACGATCGTCACCGCCGGGTGCATAGACCGGAAGCCACTCATCTAGGGGCTCCCAGGTCTTTGCCCATATCCAGCGTGTACAGCCAATCGAGCTTATCCCCCGGAGAGAGGCGGTACGCCCCTGCGCTTTCGCTCGGGAATTCGCCGTTCACCCGGTACATCCAGCCGCTCTCCGCACCCCGGTCCTGCTCATACAGATTATCGATCCCCCGGACATAGCTGAAGGCCTTGGCTCCGCTGTACTCCATCTGGATTTTGCGGGCGCGGGTGGCCCGCTTCAGTACCTCCAGCGCCGTATCTCCCTCCTGCACATCGACAGCGGTCGGCGGCAGAATCGTTCCGGTCTGGTCGTCGCCTATGATCGACATGGTGACGGACGTCGCCTTGGGCGAGGGGGATGGCGCCGGAGCCTGGGACGGCTTGGCCGTGGCCGCCGGCTTCACGGTGCCGGCGGAAGCTTGCGCCGAGGCGGCGGGCTTCGCCGCCGCCGATGCCTTGGGCGCCGCGCTGCCGGCCGGCGCGCTCTTGCCCGGGCCGTCAGTTCCGGCCCGGGGCGATGCCGCCGGCGCTGTGCCTGCGGCGGCGGTTCCGACTCCCGGCTGCGCAGCGCCGGGAGCTGATGACGGCTGGGCGGTCGCCGCCCCGGCCGAGGCTTCTGCGGCCGCTGGCGTTCCGGCGGCCGCAGTCACGCCCGGCGAGGCATCCGCGCCGGGCACGGAGCCGGCTTCCGGCGAAGCGGAAGCCGGGGCCGAAGCGCCGCCGATGTCCTCGGCGGCGGCAGTATGAGCGGCGGGCGGCGCACTGCCCACCGGTGCCGCGCCGCGGTCCGAAGCGCAGCCGGACAGCAGGGCGGCGGACAGCAGCAGCGCCGGAAGCAGTCTTGCACTGGCTTGACGGAACGTAATCCTCATCGTTGACCTGCACCTCCATTAAACGGGAAAGAACGGGGGCACTCTTGCCTCCCCCGTTCGATGTGGAATGTAATTGGCGCGCGGGTGCCGCCAAGGTTCCGGCGGCGATCCGCACCTTCGAATATTTGAATACTCCTGCTCGGGTGAGCGGGACTGCCCTGAGCTTAAAGTTTGACTTCTTGCTTAAGGTTTTACTTCTTGCTTAAGGTTAAAGCTTAAGGCAATCTGGAGGCTACAACAGCCGCCATTTCGCGCGTCACCAAACCCTGCGGATCAAAGGCCGAGCCGATGCCGGTCATGTAGCCTTTTTCCGTCATGGCGTTCACGGCGTTCAGCGCGTACGAACTGATTTTGCCGCCGTCGGTGAAGCTGGTCTTCGTCAAAGGAGACAGCTTGTAAGCCCGCGCAATCATGACCGCCATATCCTGGCGGGTAATGTACGCGTCCGGCTTGAAGGAGGTCGCGGTTACGCCGCCGACCAGGCCGAGCGCTTTCGCTTTTACAACATAACCATAATACCACGAACCAGCCTTCACGTCGCTGAAGCTTGCGGTGCCGGAAACTGACGGTTCATTGCCCGTAAGACGAAGCAGCAGGGCCGCGAACTGGGCGCGGGTGATCTTCGCCTTCGGAGCGAAGGTCGGCTTGCCGCTGCCTACGCCTTCCATCAGCTTGTTGTTATATACGGCATGTACGGATGCCACCGCCCAAGGCGAAATCTGCTTCTCGTCGGTGAAAATCGTCAGAGCGGTCACCTTCACGGAGCCCGTATACCGGACCACTGACGGTACTGCATTCTCCTTATAGCCCGTAATCTCCACCGTCTGGCTGCCTGGAGGCAGATCAGAGCCAAACGATGCGACGCCCTTGTCGTCGGTCACTGCCGTCTTCCCGCCGATGGAGACGGTAACGCCTGCTGCGCCCGCAGTTACGGGATTGCCGTCAAAGTCCCAGGCGAGACTGCTCACAGTGACTTGAAGCGGTGTGCCCTCCTTCGGTTCAGCCGGTTGATAGGATACGGAATCCACCAGCTTCGTTACGCCGTAATCCCCATAGTAGAACACGAGATGATCGCCTGCCTGCAGCGCCAGCTGGTCAACCGCGTCATAGACGTTAAGCCACTTGCCTCCGCGCTGAATCGTGTACATCCATCCGTCATATCCGCCGAATCTTGCCGAGTCCACACCGCCGATGCCGGCTACGAAGATGCCGAACGAGCTGGATTTCGTCTCAACGGCGAAGCCTTCGGCCTGGGCCAGCTTGTTCAACGCGTCCAGGGCGATGCCGCTATAGACCGTGCCTCCGCCGATGGAAGCTGTCGGTCCTTCTACGTCAACCCTTACCTGCACCTTCGGCTTCGCAGCCAGCGGGTTGGCGGTAAAGTCATACAGATTGCCGTTTCCCTTGGCATACAGGCCGTATGCCGCGAGCGCTTCAAGCGCCTGCTCGGTCGCCAGCACATTGCTGCCGCCGCCCAGTGTGTGCGAGAAGCTGCCGTCCGCGAGACGGAAGCTCAGCAGGCGGCTGATCAGCGTCGCGCCGTTCTTGGTGAAATCGGCTCCGGCAGGGTCAATGCCATAGGCCGACAGGGCGATAACTGCCTGCGCTGCGCTCTCACTGCTCGCGCCATAGCCGCCGTTCGATGACTGCTGCTTGGACAGCCAGGCTACTGCCTTTTTACCGGCTGCCGCCACATCGGCTTGTCCTTTATAAGGAGACAGCGCGGTAAGCGCCATGGCCGTCATGTCGGGATCGCTTGCGCTTCCGGCAATCAGCGTGAAGCCGCCGTCACTGTTCTGGCTCTTCAGAATCTGCTGAACGAGCTTGTCTTTGGTCCACACCGCGCCGGACGGGATGCTGTAATCCCCGGAGCCGAGAGCGATCAGGCTGAACACATAGCCGTTGAGCGTTCCCTTCAGTCCGGTGTTGCCGTATACCTTCTCTACCAGATTGACTCCGGCAAAAGAAGTCGGGTCCTGACCGGCCGCTTTAACCGCCAGCACCGTGCGCGCATAATCCGTTGCCGAGAACTTGGCGGCGCCGGTCTTGACCTGGCTCTCCAGAGACGTTACATAGGAAGCGGGGAGTTGATATCCCGCCTGCGCCAGTCCGATTGCCTGCCAATCGGAAGTTACGCCCTGGCTCAGCACATACTCGGCAGCCGAATAGACCGCCTCCGTTGCGCTGACAGAGCTGCTGGAAGCTGCCGCCGAAGCGGAGCTGCCGGATGCAGCAGCCGCTGCCGTGCCTGCTCCTGAGGCGAAAGATCCGCCAACCAGTGAAATAACTAACAATAATGCCATTCCGAGCGCGCTTGCTCTCGAATAAACTCTGTGCAGCATTGCCTCATCCTCTTTCCTGTAAAAATAGTCGGGAGTCGTTCATCAAGGATAATCGCGAAGTCCACATCCTAAAGACGCCAAGCGTACACGGGAAATATCGGGCCTGTTACACGCATGAGGCCCTTCTATTCCCGGGCAAAAAAGACCGCCCCCAAGAGGGCGGTCTTCTCATAGAGCCGGAAACGATGCAGCATCGATTCCGGATATCGGCCGGTTCTATCGCGCAGATGCCCTCACCCCCCGAAGGACATCCGCTCCTGATCCGGGCGGAGCGGACCGCAATCTCTGTCCGCCGCCCGAATAACATACGCCGCGAAGCGAAAGCGTCTGGCGCTTCGCGCTGCCGTATGTGACAAAAAGGCAGGTCTCCTGGCTTATGCCTCACCGCTTCCCTCCAGCCTTCCCGCTCCATCAAGAGAGCAGTGGCCAGCTAACTCGGAGGGATGCTCCGCAATTACAGTGGCGGGACCGCGCCGGATTTCAACCGGCTTCCCTTTTAAGCGGGCCCGCAAGGGACCCGCACCTTTTTTAAGACGTATTCATTTTTAAACATCATTTATCATATCGGTAATTGTGAAGGTTGTCCATATCCTAAAGTCTTACAGCGCGAAGAATATGCCCGCGGCATCCCTCTATCGCAAAAATAACCCCGCATGACGGACCTCGCAGCTCGAAATAGAAGAATGTATAAGCTGAGCGCTTATCATGGTCTTCTATTTCCCGGTAAACGCATGGCGTCAGAAGACACCATAAGGCGTTTATCCTTGGGAGGCGAAGGCGCCGTGCAGGGTTATGGTGGTATCACGGGGCAGTCTCCCGCTATTCCGCAGACGGCTCTGCGGTTTCGCCCGCAGATGGCGACGGTGAAGGCGACGCAGATGCCGCCAGCGGGTTGTCCATCAGGACGAGCGTATAGTCTTCCGCCTTGACCGTGCTTCCGGCCGTCAGCGCCGGAGTTGAGGCGAGCGACACGGTCACCTGGTAAGGCGCGACTGTGCTTCCCGCCGCGCCCTGGTCGCCGGCTGGAGCGGGCGAAGCCGTTCCGCTCGGCGACGCGGACGCCGCTGCCGCTCCGCTTGCAGCGGCAGCGCCATCCCCGGAAACAGCCGGGGATGCTGATGTACCATCTCCCCCGGCTGCGGGAGATGGTGAAGCGCCACCCGCCGCGTTATCTGCGGCGGCTGCGCTGTTGTCCGCTCCCGCGCTTGACGCCGGGAGCGCGCTGCCTTCCGGCGCGGCCGTACCGTACGCCGCGCCGGAGCCTGGCTCGCCGCTTGCGGCAGGCGAGCCGCCGGGCAGCGAGCAGCCGTGGGACAGGCTGCTCACCTTATAGATAACGGGCTCGCCCGCGCCCGTGTCCACCGTGACTTCCGCCGGGTTGAACTGGCGGCAGTCCTCCTCGCTCGCGAAGGCGAACAGCAGCGAGCGTCCGTCTTCGCCGCCGCCGAGATATACGGCGGCCGGGAGATAGGCCGGGGCCGACGGCATCGCGGCCCCGGTAGGCGCCGGTGAGGCGGCCGGCGCCGCTTCGTTGCCGGCGCCCCTCGTCAGCAGGAAGACGAGCAGCGTCGCGGCCAGCAGCACAATCACCGCCGTCCCGAGGAGAAAGGGAAAGCGGCGGGACGCCCATTTCCGGAGCGGCGGCGCCAATTGATTGCGGGCCTCCGTGTAGACTCCCTGCAGGGCGGGGCCTGCGGCGGCCAGCTCGTTCTTGCGGAAATCGCGGTTCTTGAACGCTTCACGGTCATGTGCCGCAAAATGCTTCAAAATCGCCCGCCGGTAGCCCGGATACAGCTTCTTGGACGAGGCAGCGAATAATGGCTTGTCCTGCGACCAGGCAAGGAAGCGGTACACGGTCTCCTTGTCGCCGGCCTTGCGCCGCACATGATCCAGCACGGAGTCATATTCCAGCGGTCCGCCTTCACGGTTCATGCTGTGATAGAAGGCGAGCGGAATGCGGGCAAAGGGCTCCGCTCCCCGGCTCTCTTTCAGCCAGCGCTGCCCCAGGAGCTGCACGTCGTCCAGCTCCTGCGGCGCGAGCTTCTCGAAGATCCCGGCATCCGGGTCTTCCTCGCCGAACCAGCGGTAAGCGGCCCGCAGCACATTCGCCTTCCGTCTGCTCTGAAGATCAAGCGGCGGGTCCCATTCGCCCATATCGAGCGAGTAGCGTACGAAAGTAAGCTCAAGCAGCTGCTCCTGCGTAATCTCCTCAAGCGACAGCCGGGTCAGCAGATAACGGTCAGCCGAAGCCGCCAGCTCCTTCATCAGCGCCAGCGCGTCCAGGCCGATGCCGGCTCCCCGGCGGCGGCTCTTCTCCGCCTGTTCGATATAGTCGTGGATCGCGGCTACCGCCAAGACGGAATCCTCTTCCCTCTCCAGCTTCTCGGGCAAATAATCCCGCAGCCCGTCCCGGAGCGCGGGCAGCCGGAGCGCTTCCGGCATGAACCGGTCCCAGTCCGCCACAAACTCCATCAGATCCGCGGTCTGTTCGGCAGAAGCCAGCCGAGCATCCACATACGGCTGGAACAGCAGGCGCGCGAATACCGGCGTACTAAGCAGCTTGCCGAAGAACGCAGCCGCCAGTTCGCTGCTGCCCTCTACTACCCGAAATGCCGCCGCCAGCGAGTCGTCCCGTCCGGCGTTTTGCGCGTTCAGCATGCCATTGATGAAATAATCGACGATGCGCGTCCGATAATTGTGGCCCTTCAGCGAGAAATAATCCCGGAAGCTCTCCAGCACAGCTGGCTCCGGCACGCCCTTCTGCCGGATCTCGTCGAACTCCCGGTCGAACCGTTCCAGGAACAGATCGTTAAGCCGGATTTTCGACTCCAACGCGCCTTCCCGTTCCAGATAGCTCAGCAGCCCGCCGAGCACGGCAGCCTTGTTCTCCCGGTACAGTCCCTCGTCGCCCTGCTCGATCCGGTAGAACGCTGCCAGCTCGTTGTACGCCGCAAGCGACAGCTTCCGCTCGAAGCCTTCTCCCTGGAGCATCCCGTCCGCGAATGCACCGAAATCATCCATGGCGTCTCTGCCCCGACGAAGCAGCTCCCACGCCAGATCGAGGAATGGGCTAGGCGTATTGGGAGCCAGGTCCGTATTTTGCGTCCGCCCGGCGGCCAGGTCAAAGAGATAATCCTTCTCGATTTCCCGGTCGCCGGGACGCAGCGAGCCGGATTCCACGAAGGTCAGGTGGATGTACTTCCGGCTCTGCGGCTCCGCCGCATATGTAAGCACGCCCAGTCTGCGCCGGAACTCGAACGGCAGCGCGCCCAGCAGCACCCATGTAAGGTCCGCAGCCGCCTTGGGCAGCCGCGCCACAGGCACGTTCAGCGTGACGTATATTTTCTTTTTGCCAGCTATGGACTGCATCGCGGAATGCAGCAGGCTTTTGAATATTTCCTCGCTGATACCAAGCGTTCGCAGCACCTCTTCCGGACGGGGACGGGAACTTCTTGAAGCGGGAACGGCGGCCAGCTCCGGCAGCGCTTCTCCCGGCTCTCCGGAGAACCCCTCCGCAAACTCCGCGTCCAGATACTCACTAAATCGGGTGACGATTTCATCGGCCCGCGAAGAAGGAAGAACATAGTTATGCGTGAAAAAAGCGCTTCGCAGTCCCGTGAAATCCGCGGATTGAAACCGGCTCTGTCCCAGCACCGTCTCCCCGCTCTCCAGATGGAACAAATGCAGGGCTTGCGGGTACTGCGACTCGTCCTTCTCCCCCTTGGATGCAAGCTCCGCCGGAGCGTCGTAGAAGCAGAAGGGATGGAGCACTTTTTTAATAAAATTATTGTCGAGACCGCCTGACTTCGCCACCGTGTCGAAGCCTTCCGTTGACCGGAAAATCCCGCTCCGCTGGCGCGTATACATCTGCTGCTGGACGGCCGTCTCCATTTGAATGCCCACCGTTTAATCGCCTCCCTCGATGAACTTCAGCTTATGCAGCAGCCACAGGAAAGGCTCGTCCACGCGGATCGGGCTGACGACGCCCTCGATCTTCTGATTCACCGGATTGCTGCCCAGTGCCGACACCGCGAAATAGGCCGTATCCGAAAAATACACGTCCATCGTATCCTTGAACGGACGGTCCACCTTGGCGAGAAACCGGCTGATTTCCCCGTCGATATTGTCCACTTCGCTGAGGTTCAGTCTGCCGCGGTGCACATAGTTGTTGAATACGTTGCTGTTCGCCTTGATGTAGTCCCCGTCCTCGTCCTTCAGGGAATACAGCATATCGCTCTTGGTCAGCACGACCGCTGTCGGAATGTCGGTTCTGCTCTTCTCCTGATAGGCGATGAAATCGCCGAACAGCGTCAGCACCACATCGCGCGGCTCGTCGTATTGGGATACCCATTCGCCTGGACGATCGCCGATGTTGATGCGGATTTTATCCCGGATGGACCGGATCTGCAGCGGATCGACCATGAACAGAATGCCAGCCGAGTTCTTGATATGCTGTCCGTGTAGCCCGAGATAGTCCTGATCGACCATGCCTTCGCCCGCCACGTCGAAGAAGACGAGCGTCAGCGGCGGCTTCTCTTCATCCTTGAACACGAACTGGAAAATAAAAGGCTCCTGCATTTTCTCCTTCTGGGTGGAGGACAGCAGATCGCCCCGCTGGAACAGCGGATCTTCGTACAGAGAGCGGAATTTCTGGCTGATCTTGGCGTTCAGCGGCATGCAGGCGGCGTCGAAATGACCGGCCGTCGTGTGCTGGAGCGTGTGGATCAGCGAGGTCATATAGACGGATTTGCCGACCTGGGATGCGCCGATGATGGAAATGATGTTGCTCGGCACCTTGCCCGCCGTCACCGGCAGCTCGTTGTGGCAGTACGGGCAGAGCCGCTTGCGCGTCAGGACGCCGTAGCGGTCGGTCAGCCCGGTCAGCACGTTGTCGCTGTAGTGGTGGTATTCCTCCGGGATGTCGGCCGGCACCAGGATCGCTTCCAGATCGTCTACCGAATCGAGGCCGAAGCGCTCGCGGTACCGGTTCAGCGCGTCATCTTCGCCGAGCGCGTAGTCCTCGTCATCCTCCCGGCTGTGCGCCGCGCGGAAGACGGTCTGCGAGGGCTCGAATTTGCTGAAGCAGTAGGGACATACGATATCGTAGAACAGCGGCCGCTGCTGCGGCTGATTCTTCTTCAGAAACCTGCTGAAAAATGACATGATTATTCCTCCCAAGGATAAACGTCTGAAGGCGTCCTTTTGACGCCGGGCGTTTACCGAGAAATAGAAGACCTGTTTATTGTGCTTTGCCAATGAACCCTTCTATCTTTAAGAAGAAACGGCTGCGCCGTCCTATGGAGGACGGTCCCGTTTCTCGGAAAAATTTAGGGCCTATTTAAGCGTATAGCTTATAATCCATAAATTTCAAGGATAAACGTCTGAAGGCGTCCTTTTGACGCCGGGCGTCCATTAACGTTTACTGCACCGGCACCAGCTCGTAATAACGGCCGTAGCGGGGGCCGTCGGTGAAGAAAATCCGGACGTAGTCATCCCGGCCGACCTCGATCGGCGGAAGCTCGTTGCGTCCCGGCGCGAAATCCTTCACGAACGGGAACAGCGTCCCATCCTCCTTCGCGGCGGGATAGCCGCCGCGCTTCTTGACATAGCACAGCACATCCTTGCCGACAGGCACTTCGGCCGTTATCGTCATACGGATGCTCTGCTCCTTGCGGAACAGGCCGCGCTTGCGGTCAATATCGACATAGATCCGGGCCTTGCCCGCGCTGACCGTAATCCGGTTGGCTCCGTCATCCTGCCGGACGAGCACCGTCTCTCCGTCCTCCGTATGACGGGCGAGCACGGTGTAGACCACCGGTCCGATCTCCTCGAGCCGGTCCTGAAAGCCCGATCCCGCCTTGTACTCTTCCCGGGTGTACAGCTTCAGACCGGAGAGAGCGGCGGATTCGGCAGGCTCTCCGCCCTCAGGGCTTTTGTGAATATATACGGCCTGGAGCCCTTCCGGCCAGTGCCATCTCAGCATGCAGATCCGGTCCTCCACGCGGGAGGTGAGGCCTCCGATGGCGGGAAGACCTGGCGATTGCTCGATGTACCTCATCGCCGCCAAGCTCCTTTCCTTATTGTTGGGGCGCATTTAATGCGGTCTTGCCCCGGGCGCCCGGGCTAAAAGCCCTTGCTGCCCTTGCCTCCGCGTGACGGGAAGCCTCGCGTCGGGCGTGCCGGCTGCTGCGCGGCTCTGCTTCCCCGGCGGGTCAGGCGTCCTTCGCCGACCGGAACAACTCCGGTGAACAGCGCCATCACGCCGGCGAGCAGCAGCACAGCCAGCAGCCGGACCATAACGTCAAGTACCGATCCCCCGCCAAGCCCGTATTCCAGAGTCAGGCCCGCAAGCAGGCCGGACACGAGGCCGCCGAGCCCGAAGCTTTTGGCCAAATGACGGTTGTCGAACAGGATGCCGAGCCCAAGGCCCAGCGCCCCGCCGATCAGAAGAAGCGAAAGAATGCGAACGACTGCATAATAAGGGCTGTTCTGCGCGGCGTCCGTCCGCTCGGTCAGCAGCGTCCGGTCGCCGAGCCGGTCATAGATCTGCCGGAACACATCAGCCAGCCGGTCCGCGTCCGATACATCGTAATACTGTCCGCCCGTCACCGAAGCGATATCCTTCAGCAGGGTCGATCCGTCAGAACCGCTGAGACCCAGTCCGACCGTGTTCACGGCAACTCCCCGGTCCAAGTACGGCTGAAGCTCCGTGGCGGTATCCAGTTGGCTCACTCCGTCCGACAGCAGAATGACCATCGCTCCCCTGCCGGAGCTGCCGCCGCTCAGCACATCCAGCGCGGCCGTCAGCGCGCCGCTGAGGTTCGTTCCGCCTGTGGTCGTCTGAAGACCCTGAATGGCCTTCACGACCTGCTCCCGCTTATCCGTTCCCGACAGCGGGGTCAGCGGCTGCGCCACGGAAGCCTCGTCGCTGAACGTCAGCACTGCAACGCGATTGTCGTTGTCCATCCGTCCGACAAGCTCGCTTGCGGCTGCGTAGCGCCGGTTGTTCGGATCATTCGTTCCCATGCTGCCGGAATCGTCAATCACCATGACGATATCCTTGACCGGCCTCAGACCGCCGAAATTCAGCTCGTAGATAAATTCGGTCAGCACGCCGGCGCCGAGCACAATCGCCACGGTCAGCGGAAGCAGCTTCCACGATAACCCGAGATAGCGCTGCTTCCAGGAGAAGCCGTTAAGCCTCGGCGAGATAATCTCCGCCAGCAGGCAGCCAAGACCGACGCCCAGCGCCACAATGGCGAAGTATACGCCGACTGCGAGAATGGAAGGCCAATTCTCCAGCAGGCTGCCGAGCAGAGCCTCGCCGATGATCCAAGCGACCGCGCCGCCGATCAGACTGAACAACAAGAGTAGCAGATTCACCTTTCGCTGCATATCCATCCATCATCCTTTCGGCAGGCTTCTAGCGCAGAGCGGGAAGCGACGCTTCGTCCACACCGTGCAGCCCATAGCCGTTCTTCAAATACGTTTCATAATAAATCCTGCCGTTCCGGTAGTAGAGCAGGTCCTCCAGATGGAAGCCGCCCATCAAATTCAGCTTCTCCACCCCGCTGCGCCGCCGTTCGTGCACGAAGCCCAGCCGGTAGATGCGAGTCGTCTCGTCCGCGGACAGGGCGTAGCGCATAAATTCGGAGGCGCTGTCGCCGAAGAAGTATTTTTCCTCATGTCGATGCTCCTGGGTGTACTCAAACAGCCGGACATTGATGGACGCTTCCTCCTCCAGCAGACGGTACAGCCGCCGGAACAGCTCTTCCTTCGTAAGAACCTCACGGTTCTCATACGCCGCCGCGACATTCGCCCGCCGCAGCAGTTCCTCTTCAAAGGACAAAGTGAAAAGCTCCTTCGTCAAAATCTCGCGTCCACACACCAAGGTCAGCCTGGACAGAACCTCCTCGGACCCCCGGTCCAGCAGTTCCGTCAGATCGCCCAGATAGCGTTCGCTCTGCAGCGCATCATGCCCGCGGCGTGTCTCAATGTCGCTGATCACCTCATCGGTCACGGCCCGGTAATACTCCATGATATTCCGGCCGACATCGCCCTCCGCACGGCCGATGCTGTCCAGCGCCGCCGCTTTCAGTTCTTCCTCCAGCCGCTCCATGGTGCGCAGCCGCCGGATGCTGGATTCATGCAGCGACTCCAGCGCGGCTTCGATCCGAAGGCAAAGGGCAAGCTCCGTCTCAAGCAGCAACAGCTCGTATTTCAGGCCATAGCCTTCCGCAAAAAGATAATGAATCAAATTCCGGACCGTCCGTTTATCCATCAGCGGAACACGGGGGAATGGCAGCGACTCCACACGCTCGCCGAACAATCGGCTGATTTCTTCCCGCGATGCGGCGATCCCGGCTCTAAGGCCGGCCATATGCTGCCGCAGGCCGTGCAGAACGCTTCCGGCGTTCTCCGTATCGGCCGTCCATTCGGCCAGCTGAACGAACGTCACCCGCGGTCCGGCTACGTCTCCCGCCGCCAGCAGCGGCTTCCAATCCGTCAGCGGATTGACAGTCTCCAGCAGACGGGACGACGGCTCGGTGAAATTGCTGCGGAAATAAGCCTCCCCGCCGGAGCCGAAGAGCATATCCTCCGCCTCGCCCAGCGTCAGGCGCTTGAGCTCGCCGTAGGACGGGCGACCGTAGCTCATCAGCCCGGTCATCTCATTCAGCCCTTCCTTGTCCGGAAGGAGCCGCATTGCCGCTTCCCGCAGCCTGCCCGGCGTCAAGCCCATCAGCTCCATCCGCTCGCGCGGAGCGGGGCCGCTTCCCGTGAGCAGCTTCTCCCGGAAACGCTTGAACGTATGGTACAGCACTGCCAGCGCAATCTGCCGGTTCGGCCGCCGGACACCGGAGAAGCCGGCGGAAGCGTATCCCTGCCGGCCCGTGCTGCCCCTTATGCCGCTTTTGAACGCCATGTTGTTATAGCCGCCTTGATCCGGACCGGAATCGCCGGCAGGCCGCATGACGTTCTTCAGCAGACTGATGTGGGAAATAATCTCGTAGTTGTCCTGCATGCCGTTCACCGGCGAGGTTCCACGCTCGTTCTTGTCCGACAGCACGTAGACCAAATCGAACAGCGGCGATGGCCCATGCGATACCGGGATGGAAAGCCCGTCTTCGGTTACGAGCAGCGGGGCCTCCATTCTGTAGTCCGGCGCCTGCATGCCATCCAGTTCGCGCAGGAAGGCGAGGCCCTCCGAGCTGGACAGCCCGTAGCTCTCGGCCTGCTCACGCTCGCTGATCAGCGCGAACAGATCGGTCTGCACCGATTTGAACGACTGCCCGAGAATCGCCCGGGCGAGCAGCGCAATTTCCGGCAGCAGCACATTGCAGGGGTCGTCGACCCGGGTGACGACGGATAGATGGACGACATCGAAGGACGAATACATCCGGCCGAAATCGGCCATGCTTCCCGTCAGGCGGCGGAGCGAGGTGTTCATCTCCGCCAGATAGCGGCTGTCCCCGTGGAATGCCCGGTACAAATCCCGGCGCACGGTCTTCGGGTCCAGGCCCGATACCGCCGGAAGGGTCAGGGTCCGGAGAGACTCTCCGAACCCTTCTTCCGGTCTTCCACCGCCTTCAGGCGCGGCGTAAATGCCGAGCACGCCGCCGGCGTTATCCCATTTGCGGCGGCAGCTCTCAAGCACGGGCAGAACGGCGGAGGCGCATTTATCCCCGACGAAGAGGAACAGAGCCGGGTAGTGGATGCTGCTGCGGCCGTCTCCCAAATCCTGCAGCCTCTCCTCCCGGGCGGCATATTCCTCCGCGAACGATAAGGCCTGCGAATGTATCATAGGCTTACTTCAGCTTTCTGCGGATGCTGCCGAGCTTGCCAGTCATCGCCTTATAGAAGGCATACATGTCGTCGCCGTCCGCATGCTCGACCTTCTCGTATTCCAGGGCATCGCGTGATTCAAGGAAGCTGACGTACAGGCTCTCCAGCTTGTAGAGCAGCGGCGAGACGTCCTCAGCCGAGGTCATCTCTCCCGCGCGCCGCGCAGCCTTGCGCAGCAGAAGGCTGCGGCTCTTCTCATCCAGCCCGCGGAAGTGGCGGTACACCGCATACTCCACATAGTTCCGTTCCTTCATGAGGTTGGCGAACGGCTCCCAGGACTCCTCTTCTTCATCCTTGTCGTAGACATACAGGGCACCCTTCTTCACAATGGTGTCCGTATAGAGGGCCTCAAGGAACTGGTCCATCCACTTCTCTTCATCCAGGAAACGGCCCAGCACCGTGTCCAGCTCTGCGGCCTTGGCGGCCAGCGCTTCGTATTTCGCCAGCTCTTCCCGCACTCTGGCGGTGAGAAGCGGCGTGCGGATCAGGTTCTCCTGAGCCAGCTCCCGGTTGATGCTGCCGAAAATATCCTTCGACTCCTCGCGCTCCAGCCCGTTCTCCCGAAGCCGGCGCAGCTCGTCGGCCGCCTTCTTCACCTCGCCCAGATTCGGACGCGGCGATTCCAGTTGAAGATCGAAGCTCTTCAGGAACGATTCGAGATCGAACGGCTTGGTGAATACGACCGTATAGCGGTTGCTTGTATTCTCGTCCAGACCTTTTTCCACAATGACCCCGGTTTCCAGCGCTTTAGCAAACTCGCTGCGCACTCTTGCGTTATACTCACGGACGCGCGCGTTGCTGTACGTATCGCCCCAGGACTGCTCCGGAATCGGCGAAGGCAGATAAGTCCAGTTGTTCTTGTCCGTCATCACAAGATGGCGTCCGATGCCTTCCTTATCCAGAATTGTACGCTCATAGTTCTCCTCATAGACGCGGAGCGGCGTATAGACGAACAGCGGCACGCCGTTGCGCGTGTTCAGCCAGAAAATCCGGTTCTTGACCTCGCTCTCCTTGACGGTGAACTGGGATTTGCCGAGGGCGTTGTTCTGGTAGTTGCGAATGCCCTTCAGAATGCCGGGCGCCTTGACCGGAACGGATACGAAGCCCCAGGACGGGAAGTGCAGACTGCCCGAGCTGTTGCTGAGATGGAAGACCGGAACGGCTTCCTCGTCGAGCTTGCCGGCGATCGTGCGCTCCACGAGCTTGTCGAGCGGCTCTTCGCTGCCGTACTTCATGACCAGGAACTCCTCCATCGACCGGGTAATAAGATCCCCGAACTTGTCGCTCAGGAATTCCGAAATGGAGCGGACGATGTCGATCTCCTGCTCCCTCACCCAGCGGCTGGAATTGCGCAGCATTTCCCGGGCGAAGTCGCGGATCAGGTCATCGCCGTCTTTTTGATCCATAATCTTCGAAATCGTCTTGGAGATATCCGGCACGCTGACGATGTTCCAGTAATACGTCTTGTTGCCCTTATGGTCGGTCTGCTCTTCGCTGCTTGTCAGAATGTCGCCGTTCTTCTCAAAAATAGAGCTCAGCGCGTTCAGAATCTCCGTGAATACGCCGTAAATCCGGCTGTTCTCCTCGTTCAGCAGCTCGAACAGATCCTCGTAGAATTCGATCATGCGCTCGGTGCGCTCCGTATCGGCGTGGAGCCAGTACTCATTGATTTTGGCTTCGATGTAGGCGTTCTTCTTCTTCTCCTTGGAGACAAAAGCGCTCCGCGCGTCGCCCAGCTTATCCTCCGCCGCTTCGCGCGCCGTCTCGATATCACGCGGCAGACGGAGCAAATTCTCGCGCAGCGCTTCGATATACGACTGGATCAATTTCAGGAGGCAGAAGCCTTTTTCCGTAAAAATCAGCCGCGATACGTAGAACGGACCTTGCTCGGGATGCAGGAACGTCCGCTCCATCTCCTCGCCGAAGCGGCCAACGATATCGCCGGGCAGCTGCTTGCTTACCTTGATGTACTCCTCGCGCACACGGGCCAGGAAATTCTGCTCCAGCTCGGTGTCCATGTCGACCACCTGATGCTTGATGACATTGCCGTGGCTCAGGCGTTCGCTGTTCTCATAACCCGGCAGCGGCTCCGGAACGCGGGCCTCGAACGTCTTGATGACGCTCTCCAGGTCGATGCCGAGCTTGCGCGCCAGCTTCTCGATATCCTCCTGGCCGGGGGCCTGGTGGAACATTTTGTCCATTTTGTCGAAGAGGCGATACGCCAGATAGGTCGTCATTTCCTCGATCGGCAGCACGGCGGACGATGCCCCGATAATGTTGTATTCGTAGTTGGCGGGATAGCTCTTGTGCATCTGCGCAATGTTCGTGCGGATGTTGCTGATATAATCGTGGATCGCGAATTCCTCTCCCGACTGCTTCTCCTCGCTCGCCATGAAGTTCGTAATATTCTCTGCCGTCACATTCATGCAGTAATCGTAGGCGCTCTCCAGCAGCTTGCCTTCCGTGTTCGTCGCCGAGATCAGATGGCACAGATTGAACGGAGGCAGCGGCGAATTGACCGTGAGAATGTTGCCGTACTGTTGGCGGAACCGCTCGCCCCGGCTGTCCACATTCATCCAGTAATCCAGCTCTTTCAGCGCCGCATAGCCGTTCTTGCGGATGTACTCGCGGGTATGCTCGCTGAGACTCTTGTTGGAGAGGTTGACGTCAGGCGTGAACAAATAGCCGAGCGTGCTGACCCGGTCGATGCCGGCAGAGCCGTAATCGCGCTCGATGATGCCGCGGACAATATAGGCGATGTCCAGAAAAGCGCCGCTGCCCGTGCCGCCCGACAGACCTGTCAGCAGGAAGACCATCAGCTTCTTGTTCGTGCCTACGCTCAGCGTCTTGATCTTCTTGTCGATCGCGCCGACAACCTGATTGATCTTCGTGAACAGCAGCAGCCGTCCCGCCTGGCGCACGCCGGCGGCGCCGTTCATGCCGTCCGTAATGCTGAGCTCCGGCGACAGCCAATCGGTAATGTAGGGATCGAGGATGCTGCGGTTCTGCAGCAGGCCGCCGATTTCCGCGTTGGCCAGCAGCACGAATTCGTTCTGCGGATCAAGGCCGATGCCTTTGTAACGCTTGCCGCGGTCCTGCTCGTTCGTCTCAAAAGCCAGGAACTCAACGTTGTCCGGCTTGTCGCGTTTTTTCTTCGAGATCGGGTCCTCCGGCAGCTTGAACCTGCGGTTAATCTGATATTTAAGACGGAGAAGCGCGTCGATCCCGGTACCGCCCAGACCGATAATAAGTATCGGATTGTCGATAGTGTCGACCCTGATTTTGTCGCTGACAATGCCTCCTCCGAGTGATACGTCGAGCTGTTGGATATGTTCTCTTACGACCGGTTTCATGTTCTCAACTCCTAAAAGTTTTGCGATGATTAAGCTTCTTGAATGAACTCCAGCAAAACTGGCATCGGAAGCATACACTAAGTTTTGCGATGAATTAACTCCTTGGCTTATGCTCCAGTAAAACTCGCTTCGGAAGCATACGCCCTACACCAGATATTCCAGCAAAATCGTTTTGTCCACGCTGCGCAGCGGCACCGAAATCCGGTCCCCGCTCTTCAGCTCCAGCCCCCGGGAGGCGTCGGCCGCACGGCCCGACTTCTCGACCGCGATGTCGCTGCCCCGAAGCACCAGTCTGTCGCCCGCGCCGGGCGTGAAGACCAGCTTCTCCGACTCCTTAAGTTCAGGGGCCAGCTGAAGCAGCTGGTGCAGATTGAATTTACCCCGGAAGCCGTTCAGCTTCTTGTACTGCGGGTACGTCTTCTCTCCCGTGTTGGCGTCGAGCACCTCAACAACAAGCTGGCCGACAAAGCCCTTGTTCGCTTTCTTCAGGAACATCCAGACAGCCGCAGCGACTGCCAGAATCAGAATCGCCGCCGCAATCAGCACGATCTTCGTCCAACTGAGGCCGCCGCCCGTTCCGGCTTGTTCCAGCGGTGCCTGACTCGCACTTGGCGCCGGTGTACCGGAACCGCCGGCCTTGACCTCCACCGCGTTGCTCTCCCGGTAGAAGCTGCTCTCTTCGGCCCGCACCTTTACTTGATAATTATGATTGTCCTTGACTTCAAAATTCCCTTTGAATTCGCCGCCGCTGTTATCCAGCGGAAGCTCCTCGGTCTTCCCGGTGTCCAGGTCGGTTGCAAGCAGCACGGCCTTCATCTGTCCGTACAGCTCCTGCTCCGTTACCTGCGTCCCGTTGCTGAACAAATGCGCCGAGACCGGAATCGTGTCGCCCTTCTTGTATGTCTTGGAAGGAATAGCCTCCAGCTGCAAATCGAGATCGTAGTTAAAAATCAGATTGATGTCAATCTTATCCTTCGGAACGCCCTTGACCTGCAGCTTCCAGTCTCCTTCCTGCGGTGACAGCAGCTTCAGCAGGCTGTAGGTCGACGATTTTGACAAAAGGACATTGTTCGACGGGATCGCTACCTCCTTGCCCGAAGGATCGGTCAGCTTCGCCGTAACCGGCTGCGAGGAGATAATGGAAATGTTGGCCTCCAGCACGCTGGCGTTCGGTACATTTACCGTGACCTCCTGATAGGCGCCGTTCGCGGTAATGGACTGCACCGGAACGACCTTCAGCTTCAGATGGTCAGCGAAAATCTCGCTCAGAATCTGCGGAAGATCATCCGCCGAATCCGTCACGAACGCTTTGCCGCCCGTTTCGGTGGACAGGGCAGACAGGCTGTTCTTGTTCAGCTTGCCATCTGCGTTCAGCCCGATTGTGTAGATCGGGTAGCCGTTCTTCTTCGCGGTTTGCACCGCTGCATCCAGTTCCTGGCTGGACTGGCTCTCGGTGCGCCCAGTTGATTCATTGAAGTCGTTATTGCCGTCCGCCAGCAGTACGATCATCGGCTCATGGCTCGGATCGCTGCCGTTCTGGAGCACTTTCACCGCTTCGTCCACGCCAACGGCGATATCCGTATAGGGACCCTTGTCGAGTCCGTCGATGAAATTCTTCAAATCCTGCTTGTCCGAAGCCGAATTGATGGTCAGGAGCGCCTTCTCGCGCTGAACTTTGTCGGTATAGGCGACGACACCGACCTTGTCTCCCTTCGTTGAGAGCATGTCGATGAACATCTTCATCGCCTCGTCCGCGATGCCGCCCGGATCGCTCTTCTTCATCGAATTGCTGACATCCAGGACGAGAACGGCATCGATCTGCGACGAAGCTCCGGCGGAAGCGGCCGATCCCGAGCCTGCCGCATAGGCGGAAGGTACAGCTGCCGGAACCAGAAGCACGAGAACGGCCAGCAGCGGAACCAGCACCCGTCCCAGCAATGTCAGAAATCTTCTATTAGAGTGAATGGAACGCACTTCAATTCCCTTGGTGTGAACCTCATTACAACGCATGACATGACTCCTCTTGTGATTGGATTAGCGGCATGAGGGCCTATTCTAATTTCTGTCAATAGCATGCCATTATGATATAATTAAACCCTGTAAACTTCAACTTAAGGAACGCTGAGCAGCATACGCCAAGCTTCCTTCCCCGGAGCGGGATTCCTTCTGCGAGGCGGGTTTCCATCTACAAAGGGAGATTTCTTTGGAAGAAACAGGATACCTGGCCTAAGCGGACTTAGGGCGCTTCATACTGCGATGTTCCCGGTTCTGGGGACCGCCGAGCGCTTCCCGAACAAGTAGAATCTTTTCAGAAAGGATCATTCCATGATTTCATACGTGATACTCGCCGCTGCGTTTCTTTATACATGCATCCATATTCTCCGGCTCTTTATCCGGGGACGCCGACCGCTGTCCAAAGAGGAGATCGACGAGAAGCTGCTGGCCACGCTGAACGGAGGCGACCGGACCCATGGCTAAGAAGAAACCGGTCGTACTGCGCCCATTCCGCCGGCCGCTCCATTCCTTCGACCGGCTGCGCGTCTGTACCCGCTGCGGAACCTACACCGCGCTTCCCGGAGACCGCTGCGGACACTGCGGCCGCTCCGCTCTGGCCCTGGTGGAAGCCCGGGCCACGGCCCTTGTCGGCCGCCGCATGATGTACGCCAGGCTGCTCATCGCGCTCCTGGCGCTGGCCGCGGCCTATTTCGCCGCGGATACGCTGCAGCTATCGCTCAGCCTTGCAGCCGGCGTCATTCTGCTGCTGGCGCTCTCCGCCGCCCAGCGCAGGGCAAGACCGGCCGAGAATGTGCGCCGCCTGGACGAGCTGTTCCGCCGGAATATCGACCGGATCAGGGATGGCCTGGAGCTTAACCGGCAGGAGGCTGTCTCCGTTCTTCGCGAGAACGATACGCTGGCCTACGAGAAGCTGCGCGAAATCGCCGTGCTGCTGCGCGGCGACCGCGTAGCGAGACAGCGCATCGCCCTGCTGCACGGCTTCCGCCTGCGCAAGGACATGGATCTGGAAATGGAGAGTCTGCTTCTGAAGGATTTCGAGCCTCTGCTCGCCGAGTATATCGGCGAAGTCGCCCGGCTGCGGCGGGAGCTGATCAAGGACCGCACCTTCCGGTACGTGATCAGATACGAAGCGCAAATAGCGGAAATGAAGGAGGGCGCGGCGATCCTCGCGCTGGTCGCCGGAGCGGCCGTACGGCTGAAACGCTACGCCCTGTTGTATTCCGGCTTCATCGGCCGTTACGTCCACCTGCTGCCGCGCGACCGCTTCCTCAGACTGCATCAGCTGATTTCATCCAATCCTCACGAGGCGTGGAACGGACTGGATGCTAAAGTCATGCATATTGCGGATGCCAAGTACCGCTGGGACCCTGAGCTCGGGAGCAGCATCTCCGATACCTAATTAAAGCCCGCTTCTATATGACGTACGTTTCGCGGCGAATCCTGCAGGTAATTGTGAACTTTTTGGGACCGGAAGCTTTTTACCGGAGATTTAAATGCTGTGAACTTCGATCTGAGAGAATGGGTGGAACGATTCTATGTATAATGGGCAGGCCATGCTTGAGTTTAGATGAGATTGACCCTGAACCGGACAAAAAACGTCGTCCCTTCCGGTCCCGTAACAACGTCGATCTTGGCGCCATGCTTGTCCGCCACATTAAAGCAGACGGCCAGCCCCAGCCCCGATCCGCCGTCCTTGGTCGTATAAAAAGGCTTCCAGATATGCTCGATCTGGTCGGCGGGAATTCCCTTTCCGCTGTCCTCGACTGCCAGAACGACGAATTCTCCCTCCGTATAAGTACGAATGACAAGCTTGCCGTCCGGCGGCATCGCTTCCAGCCCGTTGCGGACCATGTTCAGCATCAGCTGGCGGATCAGCTTCTCGTCGATGAACAGCAGCGGGATTTCGCCGAGCTCGGCGATTACCGACTTCCCTCCAACCGTCGCATCCGCCTGGATCAGCGGAAGAATTTTGCCGATAAGCGAATTCAGTTGGGCATACCTCATATCCAGCCTTTGATTTTTGGCAAGTCCGAGAAACTCGGAAATAATGGAATTCGCCCGGTCCAGCTCCTCGATCATCACATCGATATAAGCGGAACTTCCGAGATCCCTCTTCTGCATTAACTGCAGAAATCCCCGGACGGTCGTAAGCGGATTTCTCACTTCATGGCCGATTCCGGCCGCCATTTCCCCGATCAGATGAAGCTGGTCCAGCCGCACCATCTCTTTCTCATACTCTTTATGTTCGGTTAAGTCGCTAAAGACAGCCAGCATGCAGGGCTTCTGATTCAGCTCAAGCGTGACGGCGTGGCACAGGCAGATTTTGGGCCTTCCATAGGCGGTCAACAGCGCGATCTCTACATTGCCGCCCTGCTGGAGCGATTGCAGCGACCCCTCCAGAATCCGCATGAACAGCGATCCCGGCTCGCTGCGCTGCGGCCAGTAGCATTCCTCCAGCTCTTCGCTTCCGATCTCCAGCAGGGACAACAACGCCTCGTTCGAAGCGACTATCTTCTGATCCACCAGCGAAATCACCAGCACCGGACTCGGGATGACGGCAAAGATTGAGGCCAACTGCTCCTCCGAATGCCTGAGCTCCCTGTTCTTCTGGGCCAGCTCATGGTTCTTGGTCTTTAGCGCCGAAATCAGCGTGATGCGTTCCAGCACGATCGACACCTGGCTGACGATGGTGTGGATAATATCCAGCTCCAGATCGGAGAAGGCCGTCCGCTTGCGGGAGCCGAACGACAGTGTACCCACCAGTTTACCGTACGAGATAAGGGGATACGCAACATAGGCCTGCAGGCCGAAGCGCTTGATCATAGCGAACCGGGAGTCAGAAGAATGGGCGACATCCGTAACGATAATCCGGGTCATCTTCTGGGCTGCGCCGCCGCAGATCCCTTCGCCAAGATGAATCCATTCAATCAGCGGATACTCCTCATCGGGAATCCCATGGTAGTTTATCAAATGAAGACGTGACGTGTCCTCGTCAAAAATGTAATTCAGGTAAATATCGAGATCCAGATAGGCTGAGAGCTTTTGGAACAGATTGTCCAGCAGCTTCTGAGGGTCCTCGTTCAAAATCAGCTCCTGCGCAGCCTCCGACAAGACCATGAGCTTAAACCGGCTTTCTTCCTTATCCAACTTGACTCCTTCTTCCGCTTAAAAATAACTCGGGCCGCTCTGTACGACCGCTTTATTCATTTATTTCGTCCCGTTATCGTCCGGAGAAGCGCGCCTCCAGCATTTCCGGCCAGCGAGATCAGACCGTAAGCCGCGGCATAGAGTAGGCCGGTTGCGTTCCCGTAGAACACCGTGTACACCGCCAGCACGAACAACAGTGCCGGAAGCAGCGCTGGCAGCGGAGTGAAGCCGCAGCGGAAGCCCAGCTCAGCCGACAGCAGAAGCACGGCCAGCGGGCAGACAATCAGCAGCAGAGTAACCAGAGCGCCCAAATCGCTCATCGTCCCAGTGAGATTCCGGAGCAACGGCGGCATTGCGTAGAACAGTACGGCATATACTGCGGAATGAACCGCCAGTCGTTTATATAAAGGGGTCACATGGCTCCTCTCCCATAATTAAACTATTTTCCAATCCCCATCATAACCTGCTCCAAGAACAAATCCAATATAAAAAAAACGGCCTCTTTTTCAGCAGAAAGGAGGCCGTTATAAGAAGTTTTGGTATTCTGCTCGAACCGTAGCGAAAAAGTTGGAAATCTGTCTGCTTAGGATTTCGTTAGTACTAATTCGAGACGGACTTCGAATTCATTTTCCGTCTCAAGCACCACGTTATGCGGGTTGGTCATGCCGAAGTCGGAGAAGGTCACCTGCGTCGTTCCGGAGAGCAGCAGCTGTCCACCGCTGTATGCCGCTTCGCTCTTGAACACAACTTCCTTCGAGATGCCTTTTACGGTCAAATTCCCCTTGATTTCAACCGGTACGGAAGTACCCTCCGTCCACTCCTTCGGAAGTTCCGAGAACGAAGCAGCGGTAAATGTTGACTCAGGATAAGTGCCAATGGCCAGGAAATCATCACTTTTCACATGCTCGTCCCTCTGTCCGTTCCCGGAATCGAGTGCGCTCATATCCACCTTGCCCTCGCCCTTCATGGCGGAAGGGTCGTTCAGATCGACCGTCCAGCTTCCCGTTACGGCGTCATCGACGAAGTTGACCGTCTCCCGTGAGGTCGTCACCGACCAATAGACTTTGGAAGCATCCGCGATCGTCCACTGGCCATTGAGCTGGTCCTCGCCTACGGCCGCTCCTGTGGCGGACGTCGTACCGCCCCCTGCCGAAGGCGACGCGCTCTGCGACGGAATGACGGACTCAATCTCCACGTTGTTGCCGAGCGAGCGCTCCATAATCATGTAGCCGATGATAACCGCCACCACGGCGATTCCGGCAATCCACCATATCCATTTTCTTGTCTTCAATGTTGGTTCCTCCATTTCCATTTGTCTTCCAGATCTCTTCATAGGCCATTCTATCAGGCTAATATGTCGGGAAGAAGTCAAAGCGGAGGCAGGGTTCCTGTGGTACACTACCTGTATGGCATGTCTACAATTTAAGCATTCCAAAATTTATATTTCAAAGGCCAACCGTCTGCGCTTCTTTCCGATCCCGGACGTTGCCTTTTACTAGAAGGAGGCTCCAGGCTATGAATATGAAACCGATTCTGATTGTCGAAGATGAAGAGGCTATTTCCAGAGTACTGGCGGCCTATCTCAAAAAAGCGGGCTTCACCGTCAATCGTGCAGCCGACGGCGTGGCGGCGGTGGAGTCCTTTGCGCTTTCTCCGCCCTCTCTCGTGCTGCTGGATGTCATGCTTCCGGGAGCTGGCGGCTTTGAGCTGCTGGAACATATCCGCAGCAGAAGCAGCTGCCCCGTCATCATGCTGACTGCAAGGGACGGCATTGACGACCGGCTTGCGGGGCTGGACGGCGGGGCCGACGACTATATGACCAAGCCTTTTGTGCCGGAGGAGGTCGTCGCCCGCGTCAAAGCTGTACTGCGGCGTCCTTCCGTATGGTCGGACGGCAGCCGAAAGCGCCACTTCGGCAGCCTGCTCATCGACTATACGTCAGGCCGGATTTTCCTTAGCGGCGTAGAGGTCAGCCTCTCTCCCCGCGACCAGTCCCTGCTTCTCTTCCTTGCCGAGCATCCGAACCGGATGTTCACCCGGGAGCAGCTGATCGAGCAGGTCTGGGGAATGGATTACGATGGCAGCGACCGGGCCGTAGACCTATCGGTCAAGCGGCTGCGCCAGGCACTGTTAGGCTGGCCGGCAGATGAGGGCGAAATCCGAACGCTGCGGGGAACGGGGTATCAGCTATGCTCCAGCTAAAGCGCATGAAGCTTCGCAGCGCGGAGCGCCGGACCTCCATCCTGACCTATTGGACGGTCCGCTATCTGATCCTTATCAGCGTCGGTCTGGTGGCCGCTGCGCTGCTGACCTTCTGGTGGATTCGCCAGGAGGCGACCTCGAACCGGCTGCAGACCGCCGGACTGCTCGCTCAGGAAATTGCCGATCAGGTGAATGACAGCGGCGTCCTGGCGGTTCCCCCCAATCTCGGGCCGCTGATCGAGGACCGCAAACGGTTCTTCAATCTGACCAATGATATGTGCGTCATCGTTACAGGCAAGGACGGCGGGCTCCTGTATTCGTCCCCTCCAATGGACGAACAGCGGATGCGGCAGGAGCTGAATGAGGACCTGACCGATGCCCGAAGTCCGGAATTCAAAGCGGCTTCCGCTCCGGTATCTTCCGGAGGGAAGCTTCTAGGCAAGGTGTTCGTCCTTCAGTCCAAGAAGTCGCTGTCCTACATTCCCAGGGAGGAGGTCATCTTCTTCTCCGTCCTGCTGCTTGCTCTGATCGGCCTAAGCTGGCTGACGATCTATCTGCTGTCCCGCAAGCTGGCCCGCCCGATCCAACGGGTGGCCGCCGCCGCTTCCGAGATCAGCCTCGGCCGCTACGACGTTACGCTGAATGCGGAGGCGAAGGAAAGGGAAATCCATGAGCTGCTCGGCTCCTTCCGGGAAATGGCGGGCCGGCTTCATCAATTGGAGCATTCCCGCAGTCTCATGCTGGCCGGTGTATCCCATGAGCTGAAGACGCCGGTGACCTCGATCAAGGGATTGGTCCACGCCGTCCGCGAGAAGGTTGTTGAAGGTGACGAAGCCGAGGAATTTCTGGACATCGCGCTGCTGGAAGCGGAGCGGCTGCAGCGGATGGTCGCGGACCTGCTCGATTACAACGCTCTTGCAGCCGGCATGGTCGGTGTCCGCCATGAGCGGCTGGAAGCCTCGCGCCTGCTGTCCGAGATTATGTACCAATGGAGGCTGACGAAGCATGAAGACATGGAAGAACCGGAGCTTGTTCTTCCCGCTGCGCCGGTCTATCTGTCCGGCGATCCCCTTCGCATCCAGCAGATTGTGACCAATCTGCTGAACAACAGCCTGCAGGCGAAGCGCAGGGAGGCTCCGCTGCGGCTGTCCGTCCGGCTGACAGCCCGGGACGGACAGGCCGAAATCGCCCTCGCGGACAACGGCGAGGGCATTCCCGAAGACCGGCGCGGCAGGGTCTTCGAGCCTTTCTTCCGCAGCAGCGAGCGCCAGACAACCGCCATGCGCGGCCTTGGGCTCGGGCTGACCTTCAGCCGTCTGCTGGCCGAGGCTATGCACGGCTCGCTGGAGCTGTCTGGGCGTCCCCAGGACTTCGGCTGCACCATCATGCTCAAGCTGCCGCTCTGGGACATGCCGGTTCAGGCCGCCGCCGCAGCCAAGCCTAAGAGCGCCCAGCTCAAGGGCGCTCTGCCGGGCCTGGCGGCACAGGAACCGCTCCGGCAGACGACCTTGAGGCAGACGACCTGACCAGGTACGCCGGTCCAGGTTCGCCGGTCCATGGAGCAGTGAGCTTTCTCCGGGCCGGGGAAAGCACCGGGATGTTCAGGGAATCAATCACCAATTATCCTGGTGGGCAGTGCAGGCTAAAATCCATCATTGTAGAAAATAACAAAGGCGTCCCCGCCGGCTGCAAACTGCGCAGCTCCGCCGAGGACGCCTATGTCCATTTATGCTTATTTCTCTCCGGGATATTTCAATCCCCATTCGGAACGGACGGCATCCAGCAATTTCATAATCTCGATGGACTCGTCCAGCGGCATAACCGGGCTCTCAGTCAGCCCAGCAGCAAGGCAGCGGTTCACTTCATCCGCCTCGTAAGCATAGCCCATGCACTCCCGGTTATCGCTGAAGGTCTCAACTAACTCGCTGCCGATATACAGCTCGGCCTTGCCTGGATTCACCGCCGAAGGCAGAATGATTCGGCCTTCGGTTCCGTAAATATAAGCCGGATCGTCCAGCGTCAATCGGACGGCGCCATTCAATGAAGCTGTCACGCCAGAGCCATACGACAGCAGAAGCGAGAAGTGCTCGTCAACACCTGTCTCCCCGATATGCACGGTGCTGGCGAGCTGCTTCGGATGCGGTCCGAACAGCATCGAGGACAGCGAGACGGGATAAATGCCGACATCCAGCAGCGCTCCGCCGCCCAGAGCCGGGTTCAACAGCCGGCCTTCCGGGTTCCACTCGTCGCGGAATCCCAGATCGGCCTTCAGCAGCCGAAGCTCGCCGATTTTGCCTGCGTTAATCCACTCTCTGACCTTGACCATCGCCGGAATGAACCGGCTCCACATCGCCTCCATAAGGAAGAGATTCTTCTCCCGGGCGAACGCCACCAGTTCCGCCAGTTCTCCGCTATTCACGGTGAAAGGCTTCTCGCAGAGCACCGCCTTCCCCGCGCTCAGCGCCAGCATGGCATTCTCCTTATGGAACGGATGCGGCGTTCCGATATAGACGGCATCTACTTCGGGATCGGCAACCAGCTCCTCATAGCTTCCATAAGCTTTCGGAACACCCAGCTCCGCCGCGAACCGTTCGGCGCTTTCCGCCGTCCGCGAGCCCGCCGCCCACAGAATGGAGTCCTTGCTGTAGGCCAGATCCTTTGCAAATTTAAGTGAAATCCCGCCTGTGCCGATAATGCCCCATTTAATTTTGCGAACGCTCTCTGTTGTCATTATATTCTCTCCCATTCCTAAATCATTTCAAATAATGCGCGAATGCTGATCCCGGCGAACAACAGGGTAACCGCGGGTATGACAATCCGCCAGACGGCATCACCTTCCCGTCCCCCTCCGGGCAGACGTCTCTGAGGCAGTATTCCACCAAGGAGCGCCCGGATCAGCAGCATCAAGGCTAGTCCAACCTCGCCCAATCCGGCGAGCAGCAGCGGCTCGAAGCCCCATTTTCCGGTAAAACGGTCCGCCGTCCCTCCGGTGAAATGAACAGGAACCTGACTCGGCATTTTCGGGTACAACACAGCATAGACAATAACGGGAATGAGACCGATGGCAGCGCTCACTGCCACGATTAATCTTCCTTTCCTCAACAGCTGCTTTCCTCCCCTGCGCGAGACTCCAGGACCAACTTCTGGACAAACGGAACATCTGCCGCCGCAAAAGGATAGGCCTCCAGCCGGCCCGCCTCCTCCCAACGGAAATCGTCATGATCAGTCAGGCGGATGACTCCGCCGACGTAGCGTGCCTTCCACGCCGTGAGCCGGATATGCAGGGCTCCGTAAGCGTGCTCATTTTCCCCGAAAAAAGCGTATGGCTCCACCTCGATGTCCATCTCCTCAACCAGCTCACGCCGTAGACAATCGCAGATGTTCTCCCCCTCTTCAAGCTTGCCGCCGGGGAATTCCCACATTCCCGCCTGTGCCTTCCCTTCTCGCCGGCGGGCGATCAGAATCCGTCCCTCTGCATTATATATCACGGCCGCAGCCACATGAATCAATGTCGTCACCTCCGGACCTACGGGCTGTTTATGAGAAATATAACGTTCCCATCCTCGAAAGGCAAGCGGCTGTCCGCCGAAAGAGCAGCGGCTGTATCCGGGGCATGCTATAATCAGACGAGGAGAAACGGAGGGTTCGTCCTTCTGCGAGGAAGCCTATCCGTACCGGGGGTTAACCTTGCCGTGGCTTTACGTCGAAGATGCCCGGTCTGCCTGATCCAACCGTTCCTGACGAACCGAGCTGGATTTTCTGGTTTCCTTTTACAGGCCCAGGTTTTCTCACCCAAGTTTTCTTATCCAGGTTTCCCTATCCAACTTACCGGAGGCTGATTATGCTTACTTTTGAACAAAAAATTCAAATTCTGGACTCTTATCCGCAGCTTGAGCGCAAAAATGTCTCGCTCGGCAGAGTCAATTACCACTTCGAAGGAAGTCTTCATGAGAAAAAGACCGTCGCTTATCATCTCCATCCGAACGGCAACGGTTATGTATATGGCGGCTTGCTTCAGGGTTATGATGTCGACGCCAAGGGCTTCGTCAATATCCGGGAATTCACGGAGGATGAACTTCGCGGTCTGGTGGACGCCTCGATCGCTTCGCTCTCCGAGCCCGCTCCCGAAGCTCCGGCTCCCGCGCGCAAGAAGGCTAAACGGCTCCCGGCCGAGAGTGAATGGGTTAATGCCAAGGGAGAGAAGCTTGTTCTTCGGGCTGAAGACGATCTCTGGTATCTCTACTCCGGACTGAGCCTGGAAATGGCGTTCGATACGCCGGACGAAGCTAAAGAATATTTGGCCGAGGAGGGCTTCTCACCGGCAGTTCCCGGCGTATAATTATTATAGAAGAAAACGATTACAAAGTGTAATCAGGAAGGATGCGTGCCGCCCATGTCATTTGACATTGTGGATGCAACAATCGACGATCTTCAGAAGGCCATGAACGCCGGCGGGCTTACTTCACACGAGCTGGTGCTGACCTATCTTGAGCGGATCGCCGAGCATGACAAGAACGGCTTGACCGTCAACTCCGTGATCGAGATCAATCCCGACGCGCTGTTCCTCGCGGAAGCGATGGACCAGGAGCGCAAGCTTCTCGGTGCCCGCGGTCCTCTTCACGGAATTCCGGTTCTTCTCAAGGACAACATCAATACGGGAGACCGCATGCATACAAGCGCCGGCTCGCTGGCGCTTGCGGATTCGTATGCCGGAGAGGATGCATTCATCGTTGCCCGGCTCCGCGAAGCCGGAGCGGTCATTCTTGGGAAGGCGAACATGACGGAGTTCGCCAATTTCATGACCTCCGGGATGCCATCTGGCTACAGTTCGCGCGGCGGACAGACATTGAATCCCTATAACGTCCTGATGCCGACGGGGGGATCAAGCGCCGGCTCCGCCGTGGCGGTAGCCTGCAATTTCTGTACCGTATCCGTCGGTACGGAAACGTCCGGCTCCATCCTGAATCCCTCAAGCCTCGGCTCCATCGTCGGCATTAAGCCAACAGTCGGCCTGCTTAGCCGATCAGGGATTCTGCCGCTCTCCACCTCCCAGGATACGGCTGGGCCTATGGCGAGAACGGTCCGCGACGCTGCCCTGCTGTTGAATGCCATGCTCGGCCTCGACGATTCCGATGCCGCGATGGGCGCCGGGGCCGGCAGAACGCATGGCGATTATACCGCCTTTCTCGACGAGAACGGGCTGAAGGGCGCCCGCATCGGCGTTCCCCGCGACTATTACTTCGAGGAAGTCGGGGAAGCACGGACGGAGATCTTCAATGCCGCCGTCCGCCTCATGAAAGAGCGCGGTGCCGTCATAGTGGACCCGGCCGACATTCCCACAGCGCGGGAGATCCGTTATTCGTCCGTACTGCTGAACGAATTCAAGACCGCGCTGAACGGCTACCTGGCCAAGCTCGGCCCGGGCGCGCCCATGCGCACGTTGAAGGATATTATCCGCTTCAACGACGCCCACCCGATGGAGACGCTCCGCTACGGCCAGTCCACTCTGCTGGATGCCGAATACCGGACATCGGGGGCCTTAACGGAGCCGCAGTATTTGCGCGACCGGGCCCTCGATCTGAAGCTGTGCAAGGAGGAAGGTATCGACGCCGTCATGCGGGAGCACCGCCTGGACGCGCTGCTGTTCCCTGCCGACTTCGGCTCACGCATCTCCGCCCGCGCAGGCTATCCGTCGGTAATCGTGCCCGCCGGCTACACCTCGGAGAACGAGCCGCTCGGTGTCACATTTTGCGGCCCTGCCTACAGCGAGCCTACACTCATCCGGCTGGCCTACGCCTACGAGCGGCATTCGAGGGCCCGCCGGGCGCCATCGCTGCGCAGCCTGATCTAAGCACCGCCCTGTCCCGGACAGGGCTTTCGTTGTCCAGTTACTCCGGTTGCTGGGTGTCATAGTCGGCCATCTGCTGTTCCTCATCCGCCATGCTCTGGATATCCTCCATTGTGACGATCAGGAGCGCATAGCCCGTCTCCTCATGCAGCTTGAGCGCTTCTTCCTTGATGTATTTCGGGCTTCCCTGTGCCGCCTCCTCGTCATAGACGAGCAGGATGCCGTCGCTCTTGCGCATGAGAAGCTCATCTCTGGCCCTGAACTGCCAGCTTCCTTCGAACGGACGCTTGCTGATCGAGCCGTAATAATCCGCTCTGGCTACAATCCGGCGGAATTCCTCTTGCTTCTCTTCCTTCCAGCGGCTCTCCGGCTCAGCATGGGCGGCAATGATGCCCAGCCTAAGCTCCGGATAGAGAGCTTTCAGTTCAAGCGCCGTCTCGCATGCCCATAGATCAACGCCGTACTGTCCGGGCGTAATGATCCACTCCAGCCCTTCATCCAACAGCGGCGTGATTCGGGCGGCCAGCGCTTTTTTAATATAAGGAATGCCGGGATGCTTGCTGCTGAAAATACCGATCTCATGCGCCCGGTAGCCTGTAACGAGCAAGGTCTTCACTGCTGTTCCTCCTCCTTCCGTTAATCGGATGTTCATTCAGGCTGATGCCCACCTAATCCGCGCTGTAATCGGCGCCTTCACACTCGCTTAAATTATTTAAAATCAAACCATGTAGACAGCACGCTGCCGGTGCTTTCGGTTTCCGATTTTCCCGTCATTTCCGCTAAGCTTCTTTGCTCTTCTCATTGACGCACTTTATCTATTATAGCGCAAATATGTAGTCCGGACGGCTTTCTTCGGTCGTTTCTTGAAGTGTCCGAATACAAAAAACCACTGCTGAATACTCAGCAGTGGTTCATGTGCTTGGCAGC